>Ga0325404_1002555_pt1 | contig 19494 bp, 8 predicted proteins | sample PopdelMetagenome_18_FD_205664 | JGI IMG/M metagenome (GOLD analysis project Ga0325404, IMG submission 205664) | Populus deltoides microbial communities from Bellville, Georgia, United States - Xylem-Control-R1 | ecosystem: Host-associated > Plants > Phyllosphere > Stem > Wood/Secondary xylem... | reverse complement strand
AAGGACAAATGTATATCGTTTTTTCATTATTTATCATTTTACAGGAGTGGAAGTGGGGTTTTTTTTGTTGGTTCTCCGGCCATCGGAACTGGTCCTTAACTTTTTGAGGTGGTCAGGTCAGAACACATCATTACTCAATTAACATGGACTCCATAGATACTTTTAACTTTTTTTAGTAGTTTCAATTCAGCTAACAGACCAGAGCACACCATACCACGATTGTTAAGTGAAACTACAATTATATGTACTAATATTTGTCATGTTTTGCTAGAACCATTCCTGCAAACAAAATTCTTGCTGCAAAATATACACACCAGATATGTGGGGAACAAATTCTTGCTACGTACGTACTTTCCAACGAAGTACATGGTTCCAATTAATAGCGGTTTCGGCATTGTTGATACCGAGGAGAACAGTACTTGCATAGGTACCTATTGTAAGAAGCGATTATCAATATAAAGCGATAAATGTGAAGAACCAAGTACGTCACATGAAAACAACAATCGAAGATTCTCAAGGCAAAATGTCTTTCATGAATCTTTTCTACATCGTCCTTGTCATGGCAACTTTTGCAAGTTATTAACAATGCCACCGGCACCCCCGGAGGCAAAAGATCTGAAAATGAAATGCGGATTCCTTACAGAGCCAAGAAACCTTACAATTGGCCTCGGAGTTCATTTGAAAAACGTTCGAACAAAGTGAAAATTACAGAAAAAATTATCAAGAAGTGGAAATGATCGTGCAAAGCTTTTCCGGATCAGCAGCTAAAACCCATCTGAACTTAATTAGAGTTAGCTCGGACTATATTTAACATTAAAATGGAGATGTAGGAGCTTTTCCGGGTCAGCAGCTAAAACCCATCCAAACTTTATTAGAGTTAGCTCGGACTATACTGAACATTATATATAATGGAGATGCAAGGATAGAACTTTATTGGAATCCTATATCATGAGAGCACACATGTTTAGCAATGGTTTGGCAACAATGGCACGCCTAGTGATCATGTAATACTAAAGGCCGGGCGGGCAGTACCCTTACATCGGGTTAAAGAGGTTCAGGTCCACGATGGGATCGATGAGGGTTACGGCTTATTTTCTTGAGTATTGCATGGTATAATTAGAGATTGGTCTGTTGCTGAGCTTAATGCTTTGATGAAGGATTCTTACAGTGATGATTTTTTTGTGCAGTTGTTAGGGAAGGACCAACTTTGGAATGGTTACAAGTCACTATATATATATATATATATTGCTTGTTGTTGCTCTATAATATTTGTAGAATGGAATATAATTATGGGGATTTTTGTGATGTTATGGAGAGGGAGGAGAAAGAAGTCTTTTAATGTTGATTTTTTTTTTCTTGTCATATATAACAAGTTCTTTATTGTGATTTCTTTTACTACGAATGAAATTTGCTACTAGTAGTAAATTGAAAAGATCATGCCAAAAAAAAGAAGATCTTATGTGCTGTCCTCCTGAAGGATTTTTTTTTTTTATGATAATTATCAAGAAAATATTAAAAAGACCATAAATTAACCAATAACCAAAGCAAAATACAGGACTCATCCCAAAGGTTTTTCTTTGTAATTACCTCCATAGTTGAAATTTCTGTGTAATTAAAACCAGCTCATGCTCGCTGCTTAAGTCAAACATTTTCTTAGTTATCAAAACAAAAATTATGCAATATTTCAAAATAATTAAACTTATTGAGCTCATCAAGCTTTACAATAACCATAACTTTTCCTTGAAAAAAAAGGCTATCTTGCAAGCATTCTTCTTTTAAAATGTGTATTTTATTGCTTGAGATTAATTTGTGTGTACGTATGTATATATGTGCGTATAATTAAAGGGAGGGGTTAGCTTTTAAAAAGAAGAAAAATTATAAATAAAAGATTTAATTGCAAATAGATTTTGAAATGTAGGGGTATAATTGAATACTATGAATCACAGGGATTTAAATGTATATACGATGGAAAAAATGACAAATCGTAAGGGAGGCTACTGCCCTCCCCAGTCTCTTAAGAGATCTGTCATTGCTAAACTGATCACCACAAAGAACTTTATCATTTTTTTAGTACGAAATGCAAAAGAAAAGAGCAGGTGACACTTGAAGGTAACAAGTTTAGAACTTGTCTTGGTGGAGAAAGCACAGAAGTGATTTTCTTACTGCCATTTTTGAAGGTTTGTTAGGCTAGCGATAGAGCGAGAGAAAGCATGAAGCTGTTTAGAACAGGGTAGATAGATCAGAAGAAGCACATAAATACAGGACCTTGAAGATGAGAAACGAAAAAAAAAACAAAAAATAAAACACAAATTCATCATATCATTAACCAAGGATCGGGATATAAATAATTTTCAAAATACAGTGTTAGATTAACTTTACAAGAAAGAAATGAAAGTGCATGCGCATGGACCTCAAATTTTAATTTTATAAAAGAAAAGTAATATTCAGCTTTAAAAATGATGTTAAGCAGGGGGAAATCCCAACATCTCATTGAGGTTTATATCATGGATAAAATCGGGCTAGATTTATTCTTTCGAAAAAATACACTAATATAATTATTATTAATATTATAAAATAAAATAAAAAACGGAGTACACCATTATATATGAACAACAAGAAGACAAAACTTTACTGAACAACAGATTCATTTACAAATTGCATTCGAATATCTAAGTCGCAAAAGAGATCTAGAGAGAAGGAATTTGTACGAGGAAAGAGTCTCCCCGACATTCTTAACTGCATATGCATCATAGAGTTTCCTTGTTTGATTCAGACTATCTGTATATATGTCTGATTCTATGAGAAGAACGCAAAAAAATTGTAAGAAGAATACGATCAAGAGGTAAAACAAATGATTAAGCACAGGAATACTGGCTCTCAAATATCAGTGACCACGGCCGCGATTGCTTGGCCCCGAACGAGCTTGCCTTATATTAAGTGTAACACCCTTCTCCCATTCAAAAGAGTGTCCTTGTGGAACAGGCCTACCCTCAACGTGCATGGTGTACGACAGCAAGAGGAAGAAGATCAATATAGAAATAGCATTGAAAGCTAGTACAAATGAACGGCACCTCATTTTCTCTAGATCTCTCTCTCTCTCTCTCTGTGGCTTAGCGTTAGGTAGGGGTGTAGTTATTTATTGTTATCCAATGTGATGAGAAGTGAGAGGAGAGGATCGTTGTTTATATATAAGGAGGGAAAGAGAGAGAGAAATAGAGTGTTTATGTTTTCTTGATGGCTAACGGTTAACGCTGTTGTGTAGCTCATGCGTACGTTTGAATTTGGTGCTTCAAATTGTGAAATCTACAATTTGACTATTGACATTTTGAGAATATTGAGGTGGGATACGAGCCGAGTCAATTTGTCAGGCAAGAATTGAAAAACTCTATATTTTCTTGCTAGATAAGGATACAAAACTCTCCTTTTTGATGTTTCGTCTCGTTAACCTGATCTTATACTAGTGTTTTTTTCACCTAACAAAAAGGCAAGGGCTCGTCCCCTTTCCTTAGGCCCCCCGACTCCAACCTACTCCCATTTAGTCACAAATGCCTTGTGTCCTTTTCCCATTACTACTGTCAATTGAACAAACCCAAATTCCTTTCATTCGTCTAATTAATCTCATAGATTGAGTAGGGCGTAGCAGACTTTCTCTGTAGTTTCCTATTCTGTATCCACTATGCCGCAATCAACTAGGCATATGGCGGGGCCTTAATGGCCGGGTAGAGAATAATTAGAAGTTACTGTTTTACATGCCGCCAAACTCTAAGCCCCGATATACTGCAACAAGGAAAAGATCACTAATGCTCTCCGCACAACTTTAAAGTAGATAAATTATGTGATAGAACATGTTGATGTGACCTTCAAATGAAGAGGATTTGATCTAGTTTAGCTAGAGAACCCAGCATTACGTTGCTTAGCTGACAACATCAACGAGACTTTTCTATAGAGATTTCATCTCCAATGCTTTAAGTTTCATGTTTTTCTCCTACAGTAAATTCGAGCCTAACAGACGAGAACGATTGTAATATTTGCCCACTTGGGAGAGGAAATCGGAGAATATTTTTCTTACGGGAAAAGAAAACAAGAAAAATTTCGAAAACAAATACAATTCAAGTTCAACTAACTGACTAAATTACAATCTTGACTATATACAATGGCCTAAAATTCAGCAAGTTGAATTATGGGGATATGAAGGAAAGAACCCGCAGTAAGTCGACCTGTATGAATGCCCAGCTTGATAGGCTGTCCAGTCACATGACAGGGGTTGATCTCCAATTCCAGAGCACGTGCCAGCAAGACACACATGAGAATCAACCTATTGAAAGGGTCAATTCTCCATTCTTTCCGTGGAGGGAACTGTTGTGTTTGGTAATGGTTTCATACCTTTCAGGGTTGTTAGCAGTACTTTCTGGTCTTCAGTCCACGGTCCTCATTGCTACAAAAGGGCATTTCAAAGATTATAAATTCGACCATATCTCATATCTTTGGAGAAAAGGAAAAGGATGGTGGGATTGAAAAATCATAATTCAGCGCCACCCTTCCCTACCAAGATGTAGAGGGTAAGAAACGAATTGCAAAAGTGATGATCTCATGGACGTGATAGTAGAAAAAAGAGAATAATCTATTCAAGGAAATATCAGTGGCTAATAGTGAACTTCAAATTTATTACAAAAAAAAACTAAATTTTTACATTTCACCGAAACATAGTTTATACTTTATTGTGGGTTGAAGTAGTGTAAAGATGTTTTTGCACTAGCTAAAAAATTTCATTAAGCATACAATTGCTTTTCTATGAAATACATTCAGCATTGCATATTTGATTCGGGACAAAATGATATGTGACTTTCATTTCGCTACAATATAAATATTATTTTGTCCTTTGAAGCACAAAAAAATTAATCCTTAAATGAAGGGCTCTTCTTTCTTTTTAGAAAAAAAAACAAGAAGAAAAGGAAAAGGAAGAGCACGGTCATATTCTTGGGAGGGTAAAAAAAATACATGCATAAAAGGGTTTATTCATTTTTTTGTTTATTAAAATAGTTAAAATTACCCTTGGAATTTGAAAATCAAAGGCTATTTGCGAGAGTGTTTTGATCTTTTTTAACTTTTTTTTTGTTATTCTTGGATTTTAACAAGGCTATCTTGGTAATTTTAGATTTAAGAGTATTGTTATAAAAAAACTATCACGTGTAATGGCCTTCAAGCCATTCAAATGGCATGTGAGAGCCGGACATCAACTAAAATCTTGCTTCCGCCATGGTGTTAGGAGCGGCTTGTCGTCCTCTTTCCGACAATGTGGCATGTGCTTAAGGAGGAGGTTTGGTTGAGTTGCAATATAAATTTGTTTTTTCTTCTCTCTTTTATCTCTCATTCCCTAGAAAATTGCGTTTCAACTTTCAAAAATATAATTATGTCCTCCGGTGCGTAATCTTATCTATTTTAGTTTTTTTTTAATTACTATTTATTTTGCTTTTAAATCTTTTTGAAGTTTGGATTTTTTTCAATTTCATCCTTGGGAATTATATTCAATTTTATTTGTTTATTCAGTTTGGTCCCTCTACTTTAAATTGCTATATTTTTGTGCTTTATACTTTTTTTAATTTTTTTTTTTGCAATTTTATCCCTTTCCATTTTATTGCATTTTTTTTTAATTCATTTTTTATCCTCGTTATTTTGATTGCTATTTACTTATAATTTTCTTCATTTATCTTTTTTTTAATTTTTTCCATTAAAATTTAATTTCATTTGGTTTTTTATCCAGTTTTGGTCATCATTCTTTCAGTAACTTTTTTTTATCCTTTTCTTAGTTTTTTTGTTTTACAATTTAGCCCCTAATTATCTTCTTTCATTTTTTTTATACAATATTTGGTCTGTATTGTTTGGGTTTTAAATTGTTTTATACTTAGATATTTTACTTTGTTATTTATTTATTTTTTTTGTGGTTTCCTTCCAACAAGGCAATCCTTTATTAAAAAAAATAAAAAAAAAATCATCATTTGTTATTTGGTTATTAAGCCTCTAGCTTCATTGTTTGTTGTGTTTTTTTTATTGTTGAATTATCACGATCTCATATCTCGAATAATAGGTTAATCAAGTTAATCATAGTTGTCTTAGATTTTTTTTCATACAATTTCATACTTTGGTGTTAAATTATTGGCCTTGAGTTATGTGATTTTTTCAATTTTTTTTCTTTTGGGTTATTCCGGGAGCGTGTTAATCAAGTTAACTCGGCTTAGCTTTCATTTTATTACTCAATATTTTCTTTTAGCTTTGATCTTTTTTGCTAGGTCTTTTTTTTATAAGTCTAATTGTTTTACCTCAATCTCATGTCATAATTGGTGAGTTAGTCGAGTTAACTCAGGTTGACTCAATTTTTTTCCTTAATTTTTTTATGCTAATTTTTTCTTAATTTAATCATTTTGCATATAATTATTTTCCCTTGAACTTTGTTATTTTTTCGATTCTCTTTATACTTCATTATTTCAAGAGAGGGATGGTCAAGTTAATTCTTGTCAGCTTGTGTTTTCATTGACAATATTTTTTTATTTAGCTTGGGTTTGTTTTGTTGGGTCCTTCTTTTGAAAGTCTATGTTTTTTTTTTAATCCTAATCTCATGTCACATATAAAAAATTAGTCGTTGATTCGAATTTTTTTTTCTCTATTTTTTATATAAAAAAATTAATTTTATTATTTTACAATAAATTATTAGCTCTTAAACTTTTTTTATTTTTTCACTTTTTTTTCTGTTTGATTATTCTAAAAATATAGATAGAGTTTCTTTTTTGTTATTCTAAAACATAGATAAAGTCAACCGAATTTTCTCATAATTTTTTAAAACTTTTTTTTATTTAACTTTGATTTTTTTTATTTAGATCATCCTATCTAGCAACACGTGTACATCTTATCTTATAAGTGCTAACAATATAATTATCGAGTACTCTTTTGTTAGCCTAATTTCTTTTAAAAATGAGTTCCAAGAAAAGTAATTTTCAATGAAACAAATTACTTTATGATGTTTGATTATAAAATAAATTAGAAATCCTTTATACGATGTTTGGGTAGAAAAAAATGAACTAGAAAGACAACATTTTAGAGCTATTAAACTTCCTAAAATAGTAAAAAATAAACTTGGAAAATGAATTCTTTTATTATATTAAAAATGAGTTAAAAAACACTTTATGATCTCTTTGATGTACATTGAAAAATCAATTGCAAAAGCTGACATGTAACCTACAAAATGAAAAGTGTTTCCCATACCTCAAACCAATATCTAAATATAAATATTCCATAACTCGAATGAAGTATATCTTAATCATTATTTATTTATAATTAATATTGCAAATTTAAAAAGAACAAACATTGATGAACAATAAACTTCAAAATAGTTTAAATAGTAGTAACATGTACCGAGCAAAATGGGAAAGTGTTTTCCCAAGTTTAAAAGAGGAAAACACAAAACCCCCTAAACCCCTTGTGTTTTCGTTTTACTGGACACCACATTCTATTGACTTATTTTCTAAGTCACCGTCCACCGAACGGTCGGAAAGCGTCTAAAGTGTTTTTTAGAAAACCACTTTAATACAAACAAACAAGGACTGAATATTAATGCTCATGGTTAACTAAGATGCTAGTGAAAACGTTGTTACCATCTCCATGCCGCAGGGGTAATGATGGATTCGGTTAGATTTTCATTCAGGATGAAGGAACATGAAGAAGAACTTGAATGCCGGTAGCTTCCATGCAGCATAAATAGTCACCAACCACCAACAATGCAGATTTTTTAACTGGAGCACCAAACCATCAAGAAGACGATTCATTATCGGTGCTGCATTAAACCCATCTAACTCAACTGGGCGACTTTGTAACATCCTTTGCACTTCAATGGATTGAACTGATACACTGTGATGATGCACATGTCTATTGATCTGTTCCTTCAATCGCTAAAACTATTTCTGAAATTTAAGACCCCACTGTGCTTAGCAATTCGGAAGGAACCATTTAGTATATTATATTCTGGATTTTCTATAAATCGAGGAAATCTGTGAGGATTCACACCAGGAAGAAAAAGGCTAACTTTAAACTGAGGTGTTTCCGAGGCAATGCTCATGGGCCAACAGAAACTGCACAAGGGTGGTTATGAAAATGAAATGCACCAAGTGCCGGCACCAATGATCCAATTGTAGCACAATGAACACTGGGATGCGCAAGCCCTGTTCTGACCCATTCCACTCAGTTTGGATAGCTTCCCCAAAGTTCCGGGTCAACCTTTCATAAACACAGCCCCAAGTTCTTCAGGTTGATTACAGAAATGATCCTCCATATCAACATCAGGCGTGCCCAATAAGTTATGAATACTCAGGCCTGGAGCAATAATACCAATCTTAGAAGGCTTAAAAGCCTAAAGCATTCCAAAACCACATAGCTGCAATTGGAAAAAAAGGGATGAAAATCAAAACCTTACGGAACACATGAATTTTTATTTGAATGCATTATAAATAGTAACAGTGATTCAGGATATACTTTCACTCGGCGAATCACCTGCAAGATTGGTAATGAGTCTCAAGCCAAGAGCACACGTGCAAATCCATTCAAAGATGAGTGCAGATCAGAAGTTCAATCATCTCTGGGAACCTGAGATGAGAAGCCAAAACCATGGTTAGCAAATCTGTGCTAAACTAGTTGTTAACAATCATTCTTCATGACAGCAAGATGGAGCGATCAGATTTTGGAGTTTTGCTCAATCAACTCACAGGCTCACAGCTATCAAATATGAATTCATGCAATCATTAAATGGCATGAGATCAGCAAAACTTCATATTAAAATCCAGTGAAAGGTCAAGAAATGAGACCATCATTGAATGAAATATTAATTACTGAGAAGGCAGACGGTACTCAACTAAGATGGTCTGGCATTCTGGGAGAGACTAATCATGCATACACTTTCACAAAGATAAAGCTTATGGCACAGCCATGGAAATCACAATAATGTTGTGGTTAGCTAAGCTGTGCAAACACCCCCTATATTAAAGCTTTTTTGATTGACACCTTCAAATGGTGCAGTGTTTTGACTAACACTATTCTATTCTGTCCATTCTAGCCATTAAAAATAACATGTTCAAGTCACGTGTTATCCTCAAAACACCAAGAAAAACCATAAAAAAATTGATTTATCACAAAAAAATTGATTTCTTCGTGATATTTTGATCGTAACACAGCTGAAAATTAATGGCTCGATTTCTTCTTATAAGTTTTTTTTATTATTTTATAGAAAAACATATCATGGACAGAATCTAACTGAAAGGGTTTCACGCAAAACACCTTGGGGGGGAGGGGGGAGTGCTGTTAAAAGGCATCTGTCACAAAGACAAATAATTTCAAGAACATTTGTATGGATTAGCCTGTTGTGATCATCAATAGAAAGGTGTAGTGAGACAAAAATCCAAGAAATTCATTCATCCAGATGTTTGGAGTAAGAACAAATTTAACAAGAAGAAATACTAGAAGTTTAGATGTAAATGCTAGAAACTTGGATTGCTAAAACTTCAAAGCAGAGATCCATGGATCCTAAGAAAATCAGCAATATATAATCCAAGCTACTAACTATCAGATTTGATCTTACCATTAGGGTTGGTTAACACTGTGAGACCCCAAATTGGGATAGCAAAGTAAATGGTTGATAACTCTTCCCCATGAATTGCTTCACTTTACATCTTGTAGGAAATGGGTGGAGTTATGAAGTCCTTTCAGAAAGGATGTAATAAATCAGTTAAATATGCAAACCTCCTCCATAATATTCTCCAACAGATGCCTAGAAGATTGAGGTCACAGGAACTCGAAGTCAGAATTCCAATTGTGGATTAAAAGAAAAATAAAAGAAAAGAGGCTCATAATTCATAAAGGCATCAAAAAAAAGTGGAAGAAGGGAAGAAAAAATGAAGACCTCTAAAGTAAAATTAAAGCTACACCAAGTTGAACTTCCTAAAGTGCAAAATCCTCAGCAAGCAATAGTATCCAATGGAACAAATGAAGAGATGCTAGGACACAATACAAGCACAAAAGGATTAAATTCTTATTGTGCATGAAAAAAGTAGACAAAAACACTTGAGATAAATGACAATCAGCACAAGAACATGCAATAATTACTTTCAATGTGGCAACAGGTCCTGATAGGGTATTATAAAATCAAATATACAACTTGGTGGAACCACAAAGCATTGTTAAATCATAGCAAATCCTCTAAACAACTGTCATATAAATTATTCATACACATCTCAAATACGAATTTTATAGAGAAACTGTATGCATCATTATATAACCACGATAAAATTGCTTCCATGATAAATGCAAAACATCTACAACAGAATCAATAAAAAAGTGGGTGTGCTAACCTGAAGGTAAGGAAAGACAATATTGTATACTTGTAGGAGGAATTTCGACTTGGTCGTCAACCTGAGGCAAGATTGAAGTTTCATTAGCGATACATATCAAAGATTTGAATAAGAATTTGCCATATAAATAAATAAAGAGCATGAATCCAGCAGTAGTATAGCTTATTAAGACCAGAAATAAAATGGCATCATCATTCATGAAGCCCAATATTGCAAACATAATTAGCCACCATAAAACAAGCCACACTTAACATCAGCAATAAAATCAAAATTAAACACGAGAAACAGAGAAATTTACATACAAGACTATTTCAATATGATAGACCAACTACAAAAGGCGGTAACAAAAAGCAATGCTTAATTTTGCATTACCAATACCTTTTCTTTATAATCAATCTTACCAAACCCAACTTGCAGAGGTAAGAACTAGTTGCACCTACTCTAGCAACAATAACTTGCAAAAGATAGGAACTAGAGAGAAGCAAGAACTACAGTTGCATATGTGCACACGCACACGCACACGCACACGCACACATGAGACAGAGACACAGAAAGAGACCAATTAGATACATGCACATACCTTCTAAGAAGACAGAAACAAACATAAATTTCTTCGAGGTCTAGCTCCATCTTTAGTTTAACATATTGCTTGAAAAGCTCACACAAATCATATGTAGCTTCCTCACCACAAGCATCACTATTTTCATCCAAAGGATATAGACATTCAGAAATTATTCGTTGCAGTATAGGAGATAGACTTCCAGTTGATCCCAGTTTGTAATACAACTCTGCCAAAGTCTTTAATATCAAGCAGCTGCTGACTGTGAACTTATCAACCCACTGTGGGGGGCTCCCAATCCAAAGATTAGAATTCAAAACAGAGGCAATGGAATTTGATTGATTCTCAGTGATTTTAATAATCAAAGCTCCCTCAGGATTTTCTGAAAGAGGGTGTGATCCAGCATTTGAAGTCAACTCTTGTTTTCTGTGCGCAGGAAGCTGTCCAAGTATGTCACCTCTCAATTCTTCTGGCAATTGTTGTAACACTGATACATCCACTTGACTTAGAGATAAAGGCATTAAATCAGTGTTGTTAGGGCTTACATAGCAAATGGCCTCATTCTGCAATCCAGCCCCAGAAGGTGCTGCTTGTGCTTCCTCAATCATATGCTGTTTTGCCCTATTTTCCACCATTATGAAGTCAAGGGGAATCATATCAGATGCAAGAGGTCCCTCGCCACCGTCAACTGCAAGCTCTTGCCCTTCAGCTGAAGGGGTGCTAGGATAACTGTTGGTGTTTTCACTTGCAACACTGCTTTTAGCAATGAAATCTGTTAACTTCCCTCCATAAATTTCATTCAACTCAGAAAAAAGTTCTTCTGGAAGACTCTTGACAACTCCCATATCAAGATGAGATAAAGGTGGTGGAGCTGAAATACCACTTGATGAATCGTTGTCCACTTGAGCAGAAAACCCAGTCATGTCAGGAAATAATTGACCTGAAGTTCCAATCATGTTCTTCACCTCAGAATCTATCCTAGCCCTCTCTTTGTCCATACTGTTGATGCTACACCCTTTTTCAGTAGTTGCTGAGGAAGAGGTGAGCCATGACCTCAAAGAGTTTCTTTCAAGCACTTGTTTAGAAGGGTCTGCATTTTCAAGCTTGGAAACTTGCAAGCCAACACCCCGAATGTCCTTGACATCCAAGCAGAAAGACCCAAAGAGCTGCTTTGTTATCCTTTGAAGAACTTCAACATCATCAGTAGCATTAGGAACTGTCATGGAGTGGCTCAGATTCTCACAGTCCCCGCAGCCCATATATTTAGCAGGTTCATCGGCATCTTTTCTTCTCTTCTTTATCTTAAGGGTAAATGTGCGCCCTTGCAATCTACATGCTTGCAAACGGAACGAAACCTCCTTGCAAAGATTTAATAGGAAACATCGACTGTCTTGCAGATCCTTGAACCTGACACCCCAGTTGACTTCAGCACCTATAGTCTTGCTTTCCTGAATGTTACCAACCAGTCTATTATCAACTCCTCTACTATAGTTCCACAACATTTCTCCAGTTTTCAGTCCAAAATCCTTTTGAAGAGATTCCTTGGATATCAGGCGTAACTGTCCACAAGTCCAAACATTTTGCTTCTTCAACTTCTCCTCCAAAACGTGCCCTATTCCTGGAAGTGCCTTAATTGGAAGTTTGTGTAGATACTCATCCACACTTACAGAAGGGATATGGCATTGACCATTGGGTTTAGCACTTCTAGTGGCAAGTCGAGCCATGAGCATATTCCCAGCTATCCCAGCACTTGCAGTGCATCCTGTAGTGTCAAAAATCTCTTTCCTTATTGTCGAAGCTAAAAGCTCAGGATCTCCCATATCTTTTTCCGTGATGTCTAAAAATGCTTCATCACAGCTTATGGCCTGCACTTTGTGGCAGTGCTTATGCAAGATGTTGTAAAGTTGATCAGCTACTTCTTCATAAGCTTTGAAATTGTAAGGGAAAATGACAAGTTGCGGACAAAGGGCTTTGGCATCTCTAACAAAAATCCCAGCCTTAACTCCATAGTTTCGGGCAGGGTAGTTTGCTGATGAAATTTCAGCTGTTCCTTTTGGGTTGTCAGAATGGCATACTGCTACAGGCTTATCATGTAACTCTGGATGATTCCGGATGACTACAGAAACAAAAAAACAGTCCTGTGCCATATAAAGTCAATGACCATCAAGAAAACAAAATGAAGAAATATGGGAAGACAAAAAAAATATCTGAATGACATCCAAGTCCAACTATTTTTACAGTTCTGAATCTCATACTACTACTAAATCAACAGTGCTTATATGCTAAAATTGAAAAGGGTGATAAGGTGGAACTATTGGACAATTCATGCCAGCTGCATGAGCACCTTAACTAATTCATAAGGAAAGAAGACACAAGCAGGAGTATGTTCAAAAACAATACCATGTCAACATGGATAATAGTTGACTTGTTAGAATTATCAGAGGTGTTGAGATCTGAGCTTCTGCACTTAAACTCACTTGATGAGCTAGGAAAACGCTTACGGTACCGACTTCTCCAGGTTCCTATGAAGTGCAGCCTTGAACTCTGCAAGAACAAAAGTTTTGTCAGCATGTCACCAAAGAAGGCACCATGGGAGTACCCTAAACTATCAACACATTGAGGAATGGAAAATTCAAAAGATGTCAAGAGTGTGATCACATGACAAAAATGACTCATCAAGAAAATTATGCATTCAATGTCCTTAAGTAGAAGCACTTGTGGATTCTACATGCATATGAATCTACTATAATAAATTTACGTTCCTAATAAACAGAATTAAATGCGCAATCCATAAACACATAGGATGGATACTGTGGAGAGGAACAGATTGAGAATAATAAAGTAATACAGTGATGGATGCCATGTCAGTACTCATTAGTAACAAAAATCTAAAAGGCAGACTTATAACAAAAATTCTGATATAGCAGGGTTGTGAGAACTGAGAAAACAATTGCATCATTGGCCAGTAACACCCAACTAGCTACTAGTCATTTTCAGTTTGGTGGCTGAAAATTTTGAGTGTTTTAACTCTGATCTTTCAGGGAAAGGCTCAAGTACTGGGAAAGTCAAAGAAAGTATCAACCAAATGCCTCAACAATAAATATTTCTGCTCAGCATACACATAGGCCTGTATTACCGTGACCTTTTGGCATAGCCTGACAAAACAAACCTTTTTGTTAGAAGAAAGAAAATCATATTAAGCTTGATGAGAGAAACATATAGATCTGCAATTCCCAAAAAATCAAACATCGATAAGGCATCAAGATAACAAACACCAAGAAATACCAGAATAAGTATTTACAATTTTAAGAGGACCAGCTCAGGTTCTAGGTAATCATTCATGCACATGGTTTAAAAGAATAGAAATTAAAGGAGATAAAAACAGTAGAGAAGAAGTGCAGGGTGGCAGCAATCTTCTTATTCAATAGTGCACAGTCAGTGTTCTAATCCAGTACCTTAAAGTAATTCTCCACAAAATTGGGATCCCCAAGAGTTGAATGAAGTCGATTTGAAGGCCCACTAGGTTCTGAACTCAGTGATCCATCTGAACTTTTATTGTGTAAGCAATAGCCACTAACTGAAGAAGAAAATTGAACTGGACCAGATTGATGCTTGCTGTTTACACTGTTTCCATATTCTGCATCACTACTACCAAATTCTGCCATCTTTACTTCTGCAGATTTTCCACTACTGCTATTTAGCTCCTTGAGTTGATGATTAGGATCATCAAGTAGTTTGCCGGCTTGCTCGGCAAATCTCACAGGTTCATCCACTTTGGAAATAAAGGCATCCTTTGTGGTGCCACCCTCCAAAATTGGATCCAGGTTCACTTGACAAACTTCATCAGTCAAAACATTCTCTGGGACTGGGTTACTTTTCAGGGTAAAGAAGGCTGATAATTTTGGTTGGTTACTAGCAAGCTGGTTGAGCTGGTAAGGAATCCCTAGCGACAACACAATAAATTCCATAGAGTCAAGATGTATGAATTTAACATACTTTTAACTCCTCAAACATCAGAGAAAGTGAGAGGGCAGAATCCCCTCAGGCCCACTCAGGGCAATGGCTCATCAAATTTGAAACTTTATTAGTTATACCCTTTTGCCAAAAGAATTTACATTTCAATCATTATCAAGGCCTCTCACGGATTAATCTTTAGATTTTGATCAAGATATGTCTGTTATTGACTTGCTGGCTATTAACAAGTTAATGTCGATACATGTAGGTGGACAATATTTTGGCAAAAAAAAGAAGGTGCCCCATTGCCAAGTAACAGTCAAACTCCTCTTTCGAAAGAAGGAAAACGCATTCACCTATTTCAATTCTTTTAATAAATTAAAAAAAAAAATTCCCTGACTGCCCCCACCCCTGCAATTTTTTCTAACAAAGCCAACGCTGCTTTTTTAAGCATTGATAGAGAAAACAAGGAGAATGCAACCTCAACATGGTTACCACTTACACTTAAAAATCCTCTAGTCCTTTATCTAATACATTTCTCTTTAGAAAATTAGATTTGGTAAGTTCTCTTATTGCTTCTTTCTACTCTCCTTCGAAGAACTATGCCATCTATAATAACAAGTCAAGATCAAGAAAACAGGCAACTTACAACTCAAAAGTTTGTTAGCAACAATAGAATCCAAAATCCATGCAGGTTTGACCACTGGGAGCCCACCACTAAATGACCTGCATTGGATTACCAGCAATGAAAAGAAAAATTAATTCCAATTCCATGTTTATTGGTTTTAGAAAATAAAACCAATAACAGTGTGAACCTCAGGTTCTTGATTTTACTATCGGGAAGACTGCTACAGATTATATGCGTAACTTGATGCCTAGAAAAGTAATTCGCAAATCGCCCACCATACTTCAACATGTAAGCTCGCAGTTCCTGAAGCAGATGTAAATATCAAACACAAATTCAAACAGTAAGGAATCGCAGATTAAAACGAAATGTATGAAAAATTAACCTGGTTCGAAGGAATTGTGAAACCATCAATAAAAATAGAGACTCCTTGAAAAATCAGCTTCCCGGAACTCGAACCAGAATGGGAAGAAGTGGAAGCCTCTGCTTCAAATTGGTGTTGAAGCTTCCTATTCTTCTCTACCATATAACTGCACCCGATTTTATTTTTATTTTTTTGTCAAACATTACAATTATAACACAAATACACGATCAACAAAACATTATTCACAAATTAAGTTCCATTAAATCTGAATTAAGGTATGTTTTTAAGAAATTATTAAGCAGCACATTAAAAAGAACGTAAAGCAACATGTTCATTTCTTGTGAAATTCCAAGTTCTACAGAAAAATTAAATTATCAGAGAAAACTTGAAAATTATTTAAAAAAAATGATATATGTATAGAGAGAGAGAGAGAGAGAGGACCTGCCGAAATTGGAGAAAGGAGAGCTGCGAAAGGAGGAGCGAGAGGAGGAGAGAGAGTTGGCACCCCAACCCATGCCGAGGGTTTTTTGCTTGCTATTTTTATTATTTGAAGAATTCGAATTATTCAAGCCTCTCTTTGATTTTCGACTTGAATTGGCAGAGGAGGATCGCGAAGAATCAAAACTCATTTTCTTTCCGTTTTCACTTTTTTTCTTCAGGTATGATAGATATATAGAGAGAATCCAAATGGAGTGCGGAAGAAGCTTTTTGACTCTCTGTTATTCGTGTGTTATAAAATTTTAAATGAAACGGCAAAAGTGAAGTCCTGATTTTATATGCAGGATATACGGGCCGCTTGGCCCATGGGTTAGGCAGACTAGGATCATAGTCCGGCCTGAGCTTTTTTTTTTACCAGACGAGTGGTTTTTTTAATAATCTGGGTCTGGGTGCTGAAATCGGACCAGGCCAGGGCTGTGTGAGGGGATCGGTGTTTCCCCCCCATTTTTTTTTTTTTTTTATCAATGGGGATTGATTTTTTTAAACCACTATATTTGCACTCGTATTATATGATTTTATTCTTAAGAAATCACCGCCATTAGAGTTTTGAAAAGTATAATGTCGCCGCAGGCTCCGGACGTTAAGAGCTTAAAACACCACCACCGGTCTACAAATTGATACTTAATCTTTAATTTTAATCATTTAATATATGTTCTTCTAATGTGATGTTGATGACCGGTGAATTCTGAAAATCAAACGGTTCGAAAATATGAATCCGGGCTGGTAAAAGGAAAGAGTGTATATTTAGTATTTCACCTGATTAAGAAACTGTTGAGAAGTGCAGTGACTTTAGTTTTTTGATGTTTTCTATAGGTATATTTATCTTCAATAGATATTAAAATAATGTTTTTGTGTTTATTTAATATCATATAGTAATTGCTTTTTAAATTATTTTAAAAAATATTTTTTTATTTTTTAAAAATTTATTTTTAATATTAAAATAATCTAAAAACATAAAAAAAAAAAAATCATTAAAGTTGCGCTGTTTGAACTTGGAACTGCTTTGTTTCGAACGCACAATCTTATTATGGCATAATGTAGGTTGCACTAATAGAAACAATCGTAAACACTTAAAAAAAAAAAATAGATTACACTGTTGAAAATATAAAAAAAAATCCCTCAAAAATAAAAAATAATGTTCGCATATTCAATTGCATTATTAATAACAACACGGTCTTTGCATTGTTCCCAGCTGTACAGACAAGAATTATTTTATTTTTTCTCCAGATATTTTTAAACTACGCAAGCTTGTCAAATATTCTTTTTAACACGTATTAGTTTCAAAAAAACTTCGACCCGAGGGTTAAAAAGTAAATACACAAGGTAAAAGAAACAATTAGACTAGCAACCACCCCTTCTTACCAAAAATGGCATTGATATCAGTAATGCCGGGAACATTTACAGGTGTGATCCATGTTAGAAAGCTAACTATGCCAAAGAGGCTGCCACCCCAAAACAAAGAGAGCCCTTCTCCACCTTCCAATACCTTCCCAAAAGTCTCGCCTAGTTTACATCAAAAATAGGCAGAGAACCCCTTTTGCACCCGACGCTTGGTTCTTCTCCACCATGCACGAGTCCTTTGGTATTTTTACTACCATGCCCGTTTACCCTTTTTGACCCTTTTCCACCTTGAGCTACCTGGCTCTCAAAAATATAGGCAGAGAATTAACTATTAGAATGGATTCACTGTTTACTTGATGAGAAGGATGGGTGGTTTTTTTCGGTAGTAGCAGGTGACCAGAAATCGGCACCATTGCTGCTTGCCAGGTGAACGGTGCAGTCCACTGGGACAAGACACAGCCCCCTGCTGCTCAGATTCTTTATTGGCTCCTTTACTCCAATCCCTCCGCCTTCCTAGCATGGTTTTACCATGGTAAAAAAAAATAACAGAAGGCCATGTCAATATCAATACTAATAGCAGTCTGACTCTTTACCACAAAGGCAAATTTGTTTCACCATGGTCAAAATTTTCACTTGATCCGTGTGATCTAGTCAAAGAGTAAGTGGGACCTACTTAAGGTGGATCCAGATGCTAAGATGTGGATTCATATAGTCGTTTTTAAGAAAGGTCAAAAAGGACAAAAAATGATTGTACTTTGGTACTTACAGGTAGATTTTGCAGGTAAGGAGAGCACAGGACCTTAACCTGATCTTGCAGAAACCTGATATATCCCATCGCTTCATGGAGCACTGAAGCTGTGTCTGTCTGCTAAATTTCAATTCCCAATGACATCTTTACTTAGCATGAGGCCAAAGCCAATTTTCATCATAAAAAAATTCTTTGAACTATACAGAAAACAATCCTGACCAAATTAAATATAGAAAAATAACTTAATCGTGCAGTTCGGACCTTGCCAAAGGGGGATACAAGCTGTTGCAATGAAGTGATTCTGTCTCCCACCTTCTCTCTCTTCACCTGTCAGTAGAAGGAAATTAAGCTGATCAGTGCACTTTCGTCAAAATTAAAGAATTATATGCAGCGTGCATGCAGGTATATCCTAGAAATTAAGAAAAAACAATAAACCGTAACCTTAGCATTTCCGGTTGACCTGGGATTCTCAGTTTTGGTCTTTTTGCTGGTTCTCTGGCTAGGCAAATTAGTTTTGGCTCTGGTGTTAGTACTCTTCGCTGTTACTTCTTGGCTTGACCCATTTCTTTTTCTCTGCAAAACTAGCAAGTATAAAGAGAAGACCAGAAAAATCCAAAAGCAAAATAAACAAATTTCAACCAGATACTAACATTTGATTTGGAGACGGTACTGATTACATTAACAGTACCGTTGCAGTTGTTACCAGAAGAAGCTGAAGATGAGTCACTGCGTGTGACTCCAGAGATTTGAGGGGTAGTCTTTGTTGCTTCACTAAACATCACAGTTTCACTTTCATTCTGATGGGTATACCCCCCGAAACAAAGCATTCTGGGAGACTTTCCAGTGGAAGAGAAACGTGAGGCATGGGCCATATCAACACCAGCACCCACTTCATCATCATCATTAGAGAAGAGCAGCTCAGACAAACTAGGAGGATTGCCCTCTGCTACAAGATGGCTCCCCTCAAGAAAACTCTCACTCCCAGACATCTAAAACAAAGCCTGGAATCACGAAGAA
>Ga0325404_1002554_pt1 | contig 19498 bp, 11 predicted proteins | sample PopdelMetagenome_18_FD_205664 | JGI IMG/M metagenome (GOLD analysis project Ga0325404, IMG submission 205664) | Populus deltoides microbial communities from Bellville, Georgia, United States - Xylem-Control-R1 | ecosystem: Host-associated > Plants > Phyllosphere > Stem > Wood/Secondary xylem... | reverse complement strand
AAAATAATTTATTATTTAAGTTGACTTGATAATCTAGAATTGAGTTATCGATGAGAAAAATTCAATAACTTTTATTTTTTAGATATATATAAATTTTCATGGATGCTAATCTTAAAATTTGATTTCAAAAAATAAAATAATAATAATGATGATGGATATAAATCATTAATCTATCACTTTTTTTAAAATGTTTATCTAGACATTTTAATGTTAAATAATAATTTAAAAAATATATCACAATGGAAGTAAAAAACATTGATGAGCGTTTTAGTGTTTTTTGATGATTTTAATGTGTTGATGTTAAAAATTTAAAAAAATATAAAATTAATTATTTTAATGTATTTTAAAATAAAAATCATGATATATTCAAATTTGTTTTTAGTTTGTGTTTGATAATGTAACATAAAGTGTTTTTGTAAAAGTGTTTTTTAATTAAAATAATTTTTTAAGATTTTTTATATCATTATATTAAAATCATAAAAAAGCACATAAAAAATAATTTAATATTTTTTAAAATAAAAAGTTTTTAAAAAATATGTTAAATCGCATCACCATAAGAAACATGAGAGTAATATATTGATGAGCAATTAAAAGTAATCTACCCCTGTATTTTATGATAATTAAAATGGAAATAACTAAGTCATTAACTGATCAACATTTACACAATTATTTATACATGCTTTTGCCCTTGTGGTTGATGTTTTTTTTTAAGTAATTTTTATCTGAAATATATTAAAATAATATTTTTTTATTTTTAAAATTAACATTTCAAAAAAATTCAAAAATATATATGAAAAAATTAAAACTTTAAAAAACAACTCAAATAATTTTAAAAGCATGCACAAACAACCAACTATATAGCCAGCTTTCTATATATATATAATTAAAACTTTAAAAAACAACTCAAATAATTTTAAATCATTAATCTACCACTTTCTTTTTCCAAACACTGATCTGCACATATTAATGTTAAATAATAATAAAAAGATATCACAATGTAAGTACAAAAATTATAAATTTGAGCACCTTAAAAATCATTTTTTTTTAATGCAAAAAAAAATTAACTTTTTGTCAAATAATTAACTTTTTTTTATTAAATGTAAGTAATTTATCTACTAAAACCTTACAAAAAAAATCACGCAATTTGCCTTTTTGTAGGTAAAGAAATGCGAAAAAAAAAAAAAAGAACTCAAAAACAAAAACACTGAGCTCAGCAGAGCCACATGTCACCTGCTGATCAGATGTCTGCGATGGACCCTACCATCGCCAAGGCTCGGCTTTCATCATTGCTCTTCACTGCACCAGCCGGGAATCGAACCCGGGTCTGTACCGTGGCAGGGTACTATTCTACCACTAGACCACTGGTGCTTGTTGATGCTCTTCTGCCTTTTATTTTTAAGGATTGAACAACCTCATGTCTTGTATTTTCAAAACACAATGCACGGAAACCTGAGCCCCGGACCTAACTTAGCAAGTTTTCAAGTTAACCTACAAATTAATCAGATAAAACTTGATTGTTCTAACTTAGATGCACTTCATGAATTTGTTTTTAAAAAAATATAAAATAATATTATTTTATTAAAAATAATTTATTATTTAAGTTGACTAGATAGTCTAGAATTGAGTACAACAATTATGTTATTCGTGAAAACAAATGCAATAACATTTATTTTTTAGATATATATAAATTTTCATGGATGCTAATCTTAAAATTTGATTTCAGAAAATTAAAAAAAATAATGAGGTTGAATATAAATCATTAATCTATCACTTTTTTTTCAATGTTTATCTACAAGTATCAATGTTAAATAATAAAAAAAATATTACAATGTAAGTAGAAAAACATTATAAATTCGAGCAATTTAAAATCATTTAAAAAAAATCACGGAGTTGATTAATTTATTTTTATCAAATAATTAATTTATTTTATTAAATGTAAGTAATTTTATTTACTAAAACGTTACAAAAAAATTCACGCAATTTGCCTTTTTGTTGGTCAAGAAATGCAAAAAAAAAAAAAAAACCAAAAATAGAAAACACAGAGCTCAGCAGAGCCACATGTCATCTGATGATCATCAGATGTTTGCGATGGACCCTACCATCGCCAAGGCTCGGCTTTCATCATTGCTCGTCGGTGCACCAGCCGGGAATCGAACCCGGGTCTGTACCGTGGCAGGGTACTATTCTACCACTAGACCACTGGTGCTTGTTGATGCTTCTCTGCCTATAATTTTATGAGGATTGAACAACGTCATGTCTTGTATTTTAAAAACCCAATCCACGGAAACCCGTGACCCTGGGCCCGACTTGAGGAAAGTTTCAGGTTAAACTGGAGGCTAACCCCGCAAAACACGATTGTCCGAGTATGGCAACTATGTTATTCATGAAAAAAAATTTCAGTAACTTTTATTTTTCATAAACTTTAACCATTGATGTAACTCATTCGAAATATAATAAGAACATAACAGTGTCGGTAGCAAAGAAACAACCATTTGTTCCTTGGAGGAAAGACAAAACCAAAAAGAACCTTGATGCCAAAGTTTCCCTCTAAAATAGAGAGGAATTTAAAAGGTTTTACTATAGAGAGAGAAGAGTATCAACGCATTCACAATTGTCAATAACATTTCCATCCATTACTGTAAAGTTTGTTGGTCGAGAGACATTACAGCTCTAGATGGCAAATGACCTAAACTGCACCATTATGTACATGTACATGCAACCTGGAGGAAATAAAACACACAGCCACCGGAAAGCTACTAATACAAGGTTAATGCTAATTGCACCTTTTCCTAGTACAAAAGATCTGCATCCTATGGACAACTGTGAACTATACACACACTTGTGCTCCAGAAGTGACTTGCAATCACTTGTGCTCCAGCACGGTAGAATTTGCAGAAGCGATTGCTCTTGGTGAATTGAAAACTACACAAGCTGTCATCCAGTCAAGATAATCTTCGCCCGAGAATGGGGAAGGAAAATGTTTAATCTGAACAATCTGAACACGAGCTCCAGAACATGTTCACGCTGTAGGGAATCCCATTTCCTCCATTGAGGTTTTAACTGTTGTCGATTAAAAAGTTATCTTGGAGTAAATCCTGCCTGCACCTGTTGATTCCATTGAAGACCATAATTCAGGTGTAACAATCACAACTACTCAAATATAAAATGACTATGACTGAAACAAGTTCTTAGCAGTGATTACATTTTTCCTAGTAGAAAGGACCTAACATTATCAACATGACCGCATGATCATTGCCTCCAAAGTTTATTTGACTGCTATTAATAAATATAATAACTAAATAGAATATGATTAATGGCCTACTTTTATTAATTCAAAAATAGTAATTTCGTTAAAATGATAGTTAAGTGACAATACTAATTTCATTGTTTGTTTCTTTTGAAAGTGACCGCGTGATCATTGTTCTTGTTTTTCAGGGGGGGAATTTTAATGTGCAGTAGAGCTTGACATTAAATAGTGCATTTTGGTCTAAACTTTATAACTTAGCAAGCCATGTGGCTTCTGCGCATACACATGCACACACAAAATCAAAGCAACTGCATACAAATGATTGAAAATTAAGACTGTCAATCATGAACAACAAGGTATGTTCAAGCCTCACCCGAGTTGCATATGCTGAGCTTTGAGCCAGAAATTTAACAAACTCTTCCTTCTTTCTCTCAAAACTTTGCCTTGCAGTATCCAATAGTGCTTGTTCTCTCTTTATATCCTCCAGCATTGTTTCCCTTTTCCATTTCATCTCCTTGAGATGCTTCTTGGTGTCAGTGTAGTTGTCGGGTAGGGTTGATGTCACAGAAGATTTTGGGAATCTTACATCCACATCATTCCTGGAGATCATGCAAGTATATAGCAAATATATATCAGATAATGAGAGTGGGTTTCTTATTGACCAAAGACATATACTACAATAACAAATCTAAAACACAGAAGATGGGTATGGTAAAAAAAGGTCATCCGCTTGTACAACGCATCGGATATGATGAGAAGTTAAAAAAAAATATACATATATTTTTCTGCACAAACACACCTGACATCAATCATAAAAAAGAACAAAAAGATTCCATTTAAATCATTTTCAGTCAAAGCGACACCCTTTAAATAATGAGTAAACAGGTTTAGAACTAGTGATGTATTATCATTTAAGACAACAGGAAAACATCAGAATGAGAGAACCTAAAAGCTACACTATACCAAAGGAAATGAATTCTAAAATGAAAGGATTTGATCTGGAATGATAAGACTCCACAACTTATAAAGATGTAGAAGTATCATGCACACATTGGTGCTCCCATAAATCATCAATTAAACACCTTTTGAAGGCCACAAATGATTGTGCCAGACTTTACAGCTAAGATGACATCATTCAATGATATGACATGATCCAACATGATTGATGGGGAACCAACCAAGAATAATGGAATTAATATCAATTACCTGGGAACTTTAAGGGATATTTTAAGGTATTTATTTTCTTTCCTATATAGTAGTTACTATAGTTCAGTTCTTTGTTTTATTAGTTATCTTTTTAATTTTAGCAAGTACTTCTCCTCCTCCTCCTCCTCCTCTTCTTTTTGTGTGTTTGTGGGCTTGATTAGGGTTGGGCAACAGCTGAGAAACTGAACTTCAGGAACAACCATTATGGATAACTGACAATTGAAAAAGAGAATTTGACAAAGGACTTTTTCTCCTTCTGGTTTTCCTAATGTTTTTCCCTTTTCTTTTCATCTTGCTTTTCTTTTTTGTCCTCTTCAATTTCTTCTATCCTGTCCTATGTCAACAATCCAGAAAACATCCTCAGGCATTTGAGTTCCCTTCATATTACCATGATCTTTGGTGAAGAGAAGGTAAAATATGAAATTCACCATAAGATGAAATTAGTTAAAATTGTCGATTCAGGTAGAACAGCAGAACCACTTACCGATTACCTAGTGAAAAGACACCAGCACCCTTTATCATCCCACCATCCAGAGAAATGGCTCCATCACTTATACAAGGAAGGGAGAACGCCATGTCTTCCCTTGTTTTATAAACTTGCACGTGAGAGAACAGGTTATAAAATAGAGTCTCTCTAAGGCCATGTCCACTGCCTGTGAGAAGAAATAAATTTGTGAATTCCACATTGATCATATTTACAGCAAAGCCAATGAAACCAGGTGGGCAGTCCCCATTGGGTAATTTTGGCTTTAGGAGATCAAGTCTCCTTTGTGGGTCATCCACCATGAATTCACCGCAATAGGGCCTGCAAAAGGGAAAACGGGCTGTTTATGGAATTTTTACAGACTACAATACTGGATTGACAAAAGACGACATTCAAGATTCATGCCTTAGATTTTCAAGACATATGACAAGAAATCGACCATCCAGTTCCTTCCCAATAGAAGCACCAACGGCATGAAAGCCAGAGCCTTTATTTATCTGGCCATCCTTGTCATATGTTTCAAGAGCTTTCACACCTTCATACGTTTTACAGACAATTGCCAGCATAGTATCCACACCTAAGTACTCAGAGAAAAGCCTGCATTCATTTTAAACAAAAGAAAAGATAAACCAAGCATTGTGCATATTACTAAGGATTAAATTATCAGAAAGCCCTCAACTGAAAAGTAGAGAGGTCATTTTTGTTGAGAAAATAAATCAAGGCAGTATGCTTTGGATTGAATCAAATCAAATACGATCACCGATTATGAAAGAAATCAAGTACCGCATCAAAGGATGAAATCAAGGATTTTGAATAACTGAATATTATAATTTGTTTCCATAATTGTTTGATTATATTCCTATTTACACCTTTTAACAGATTGATTGTAATTTGTAATGATACATCCTATCAATAAGGTTTTTTTTTTTTTTTTATCAATTTTAATGTCATTTAAACTCCCAACTAGTGATAGTTCTCCTGTAATTATGTAGAACCTAAATTCATCGTCTACATCACAGAACAGAAAGAGACTTATCCCAGCATGAAAACTGCAAACGCACAGATTCTTCTGAAATGACGGGTGATGATTCCATATCATTATACCGAATACTGATATGGGCTACTTTTCAAAATTACACAGTGCTATAAACATTAACCTCAGCTATCGTGATATAAATAGTGCACAATTCACAACCTGACAAAAAAGCATAACAGATAGCAAGCAGATTCCAACTGACCTGCTAAGATTATCATCATCTACCTTGCCAAGTGTAGCAACAACACCAAGTACATCTTTTGTCAATGACAGATGAGAAGTTTGAGTGTCATGGTGCATTTTCAGCTGGCACAAAATACCCGCAGCAGATTTTTCATGCCGTAGAATTTGTTTGGTCGTTTCCTCCTCACTCGGATTAGAGGAATGGGCATCATTTTCAGTGTTTGGCTGTGTTGAAGAATGATATTTGCCAAGGGTAACTGGGAGGGAAAAACACCTTTAGAGAAATTGTGACATAAAAAGAAAAGATAAATGTATGAAATGTGAAAAGCAGAGAACCGTAGTCTAAAATACTCCAGGATTGAACTTTGAATGAACTCCTTTTCTAAATTAGACAACCTGACCTGAAGTTCAAATTATTCTACTTGTATGCACGATTTTGGAGTTCACATAATCCATAAAATGAAATGAAATGAAATACCATTTCCAGTATCCATTAACCAAACAAAACAAAATTAAAAACCATGAAGAAAACAGAGTACACGAATGGCAGATCCCAACAAGTGTTAATGTTCAATCTAATATCTTGGACGCAGAATTCACTCTGAAATTGGACTAGTTTTAAAAATGGAAATGATAAATATATGCTCAGATGAACCTTCATCCAATTTAGTAGCATGGTTCTGATAAATATGTTTAAGCCTTTTAATCAGTTTCCACTGTTTAAGAAGGATTTTAATAATCCATGATGAGCATGTAGAAAATAAGAAATTAAGAATACCTTGAAGATCAAGAATGGAATCATCTAATTTGTATTTATGACTCTTCAGTAACTTAATGTTGTCTTCGTGATGCTTGATTTTCATCCCTAAAACATGCAAATCATCTTGAAGTTTCTGCAGAGTTTAGGTTATCACAAAGTGAGTACCTAGAACATTCTCAAATTATAAGTATCAAGAGTGAATGTATATAAGTGAGCTTAAGAAACATAGAGAAGTGTGCATCTTTTTTTGTGACAAGAGTGAATATATAAAGATTTCTGCAGAGTTTAGGTTATCACAAAGAGAGTGCCTAGAATATTCTCAAATTACAAGTATCAAGAGTGAATGTGTATAAGTGAACTTAAGAAACATAGAGAAGTGTGCATCTTTTTTGTGACACCTTCCTTTGTAAGACACATATAAATATATATAGTTACACAGACAGACATATAAAAACAGTAGACAGATCCTAACCACAACTAAAATTGAGCAAAACGAGCATGATGATCAAATGAATGTTTCCAATTCTGTCACGATAGCTAATATGACATTACTGTTTCTCCTACACCAGTATTAGAACTGTTAAATACATTCACATCAAGACTCAAAAGACTTCAGAATGATTTCACTACTTCCATAGACAGTTGCAGCAAAGAATATTACAGCATAATTAAATTTTACTTCAGAACCTTAGAATTGTAGATGATGGTTTGTGCTTGTGGATATACTCCATTTTGCATCTCATCCTTGACAACCACACTAGTTTCTTTCGGATCCACTTGCATTAACACAGATGACGATGCATCCTAAAAAGAAGAAAGAAAAAAAGAAGCTGCCTTGGTAAGAATCAAAATACTAATAAGAAAAATTATCTTGTATTGCACACATTGTAAGAAATTAGAGAATAGAACGGTCTGCCCGTGAAAAGGCTTGTTTTACTTCATGGAAAGGTTTTCTTTACATAATGGCTAACCGTGGGGCATTAACATGCATCACTCTAAAGAACAACAGAGGATGGAAGAATAAAACAATTTTCTCCAATCAAGTAAATAAGAAAAATACAATTCTAGATAAATCCACTGGCACTACTTTCTACGAGGATCTTCAAGCTAGAACAAGAAAATGCCGGAAATTTCTCACTTAACTGATTAAACTTCAGAATGGGGAAGAGTAAAATGATAATATACAATTGACAAATGAAAAAGCTTTAGCTCCATTCAATTTCCCTAAAAGTGCTCTATTTATTTGAAGGTTAAATAAGTTACATGCCAAGGTAAAAACAATCGTCTGGATTAATTGTATGCCATTCAGGGGATTTACAACATCAAAGAATGCAACATTCTTTCATTGTCTCCTCATCTCATCCCACAAAAACTTCCTTGAACCTAAATGACTTTTCTTGTTCCGAATTTATACATTCTTTTTCCTCCACCCAATAACTCGTCATCTTAGTGTTGTTCCTGTTAAAAGAAAACAGTAACAGCAAAACCAACTACAAATTCACTTAAATTCCTTATAATGCTTTCTTACAACCTCAAACTCAGGTTCAAGTTCCCGCTACGAAAATTTGTTTTTCCTTCAAAAAAACATTACTATTGATAAGCAGGCAATCCCATGCTCATAAATTTTATTTTTTTTTTTAAATCAATCAAGCTAAATTTCACAACAAACTGTTTATTAAAATACCAGCAAGGCCCACATTGCAAAATTTCCACCTAAACACATTCCTGATAAGAAATTCCCACCATCATAACAAAAATCAGCAAGCTCGCTGTTAAAATTTCCCTTTAATAATACTACAAATTACAAGCTTTTTCAAGATTCCCGTAAAAGGTTTCTTCTTTTCACTCAAGAAACTCATAAAATAAAATAGACATACAGAGAAGACTAACATGACACAACAAGATTGTCTTTATGACTGTCAAATTTCTTAAAACACCAAAACAAGCCCATGCATGTGTAGAAACCCGAATGGTTTCTGTTTGGTTGCCAAGAAAATGTGGCAAAAAGAAGAAAAAAAAAGACTTGAACTTTACATTGAGAAATAAGAAAGTTCAAAATATTATTTAACTTTCTTACATTTTCTTGGGAAAAAAACAGAGAGTTTGAGAAGTGACGCAAACCTGAGGATGGTTGCTGGGTTGAAACATTTTTTTTTCCTTCTGAGTTGAACTCTGATGGCTCTGTCACTCTCTCTGTTCTTGTTTCTTTTCTCTCTAGTTATTATTATTATTATTATTATTGTATTTGAAAGTAATAACGCTCTCTCTCTCTAGACTTTCAATAAAAAAATGTGTGGTTTTTAAATTTTTTTAAAGTATTTTATTTAAAAATATATTAAAATAATATTTTAAAAAATTTTATTTTTAATATTAATATATGTTTGGAAATATAAAAAAAATTAATTTAAAACAAAAAAATTAATTTTTTTAAAAAATATAAAAATATACAGCGCTATAACAGGACAAATTTATTTTTCATACCTAAGAATTGTGAAATCTATTTTAATAGATGAATAATTTTAATTAAATAATATTTTCATTCCATCTCAACTTAAATTTAAGATTAATTAATAAATTTTTAAAATGTTCATGCTACCAGGATAATAACTTTTAATTGTGCAAATTACTACGTTCCCTTTCAAAATCTATTGTAATTAAAAATAGAATCTTTTTATTTTATTTTTTCAAGAATATACTATATGATGAATTTCTTCATGTCACGTATCAGATTGCATCAATGCAGTATCACCAAACAATCCCTCATGAAATTACAGAAAATAAATTAATTTTCAGGATGTAACTAGTAATATTCTATATAAAAAAATTTTAAATTAAAATATTAGATCTCACTGTTTGCTTCTTCTTTTTTTATCCTTTGTTTTTATTTTTAGTTTTATCCTTCAACACTCATTAATTAATTAAGAATTGATTTTATAGTTTGAAATTGATTGAATTTTAACCAAAACATAAAATTAAATAATGCTTGAAACGGAAATGTTTAGTTTTTTACTACAGTGAAATAAACAAGCAAAGTTTTGAACTAAACTTCAAAGATCATCAATATACTACAGAACCCTAACACTATACAATATGCTTACCAGCAACATATGGGGGAAGTGCATTCAGATATATAAGATGATCAGGCTTGTTTGTTATCAGCAAAATATCCAACAGGGTCAAATACCTGTTATCTACAAAACACACCAACTATTTCCTATTACGCAGAGACTCCACTGCCTCTACATGATCCATAAGTTTGCTATAATTCTTGGATTTCTTCTTCCACTTCTTTAAAGCATTTTCACGCAGTCTGGTCATAAGCTCTATTTGTCCTGTTATATCTTGCAACATTTCCATGCCTGCTTCGAGTTGCATTTGGATTTTCATCCTCTCTGGAGCAGGACTACTCTCATTCTCCAAGGTCCCGACTGGAAAGCAAATTTCAGAATCCCTGAAGAAAACAGATAATTTAAACTTGGTTGAGTTTAACCATACTTAGCCATCCTTTTCCTTTCTTACAACCCTGAATAAAATCCAAATCTTGTAAACTTTTGGATAAAACACATGAAGAGATAACTTATGAATGCACGCTCCTAGACATGCACACGAGCCCATCAAATTTCATCTAAGTTTTTAGCACTCCTGATTGGTCCTAATTGATGCGGTGATACAAGTAGCATTGCAAAAATGTATATAATATAACCAATCCAAGGAAGAAAAATACAGTTAAACAAATTATTAACCACATACATGTGCATGTTTACATGTGGCTGTGAAAGAGAGAAACATACCAGCATCCAAGAGACATAATTCCATTTTCAGTGACTCGGTTGATCCCACCGTCTAAAGAAACAGCACCATGTTTGATACAAGCACCGGCTTCATTCATATGTTCTTTGGTGTCATAAACTTGAAGTTCTCCAAAAAGTCGATAGAACAAAGTTTCTCGAAGACCATATCCAGATGCTGTGCTTATGTTCATATCTCGGGTATCTATATTAATCATATTGGCAGCATACCCAATGAAACCTGATGGCACGTTCCCACATTGTAATGTAGGATCTTGTAGCTTTAGTTTCCTCTGTGGGTCACCACATTCAAGCTCCCCTGTGTAAGGCCTGTCAAAAAATCTCAAATCATGGGTACTGATTTATCCATTTCTTGTAAAACTAGTTAAAATCACATCTTGGTTACCACTTAATACCCAAGGGTATGCAAGAGGAATCCCAACTTTATAAGGTGCAGATCAAGAGGAATCAAAATGCAAGCAACAGCCTATTATAGTACCTTATATCCTCCAGGCATATAACAAGAAAATGACCACAAATAGATTTTCCAAAAGCACTTGCAGCTTCCTTGGATCTGCACACAACAGCAAGCATTTGGTCTTCACCCAAGAACTCAGCCAATATCCTGCAAACGATGATGTTAAAAGAAAATATTATACAAAAGAAAGTGCTCAAAGCTCTTCATCTCATTAACAACAAGATAAAATAGATAGCTACATACCTGCTTAGCTTGTTAGTGCGAACAGTTCCAAGGAGGGCAACCAACCCGAATATACCCTCCATGAAATGGTTTTGTGGTACTTGCAATGATAAATCTCTATAACAATGGCAAAGAATAGATGCTGCAGAATGGTTCCTGCTTTCAATTTGTACCAGGATCTCCTCCTTAGTAAGCACATAGTTTGAATTGTTCAAGGTTCGTTCCATGGAAGCTGGGAGCAAAGCCAACCATGCACCACATCATTGCTTTTGATTAGCAAGGCAAACAAATTTAACTCTATTTTACATGGCATGAAATTGAAGGCACGTGCCAAAGTTCGGACAAATATCCAGAGACAACTATTGATCATCCAATTTTTCTTGCACTTGATATTTAATGTATGCTTAATGAAGTGTGAAACTTAATGGAGAAAAACTGTTCAGGTAGTTCCAAACCTTGCAGTCCAGACACGTACTCCTCAATTTCTGTCTTTTTTTCATTCAGGACTTTTAGTTGCCTTTCAGAATTTCCAATTCGCTCACCATATTTTTCAATGTCATCCACTAGCCCCTGTCAGGAATAGTCCAGGAAAGAAACTGAAAATCTTGACTTAATCTATTTGCTATATAACAAGCGCTACTTAAAGATACAACTCATAAAATCTCCTGACCTTCATGTTGGACAGGGGCACCCAAAACAAGTAAAAGAAACATAGCTGCACTTTTACATTGAGAAAAACACGGTTCCATGCTAATTCTTAAGATCGCATTTGCATCAGAGAAGTTTATACCTTTTCATTATTTTCAATGGGCGTCATTAGGCTTTCAGCATGCTCGAGGGATAATGAGTCCCGAAGCAGTGGGACTTTTCCGCTTGAATATGGTGATAAAATCTCCTCACACTCCACTATTGGGGCTTTCATGACTGGAAGTATGACCTTCAGCTGCAGCTCTGAGTAACATGAGTGAGCAGCAATAAAGCAAAAGCTTCCTTCAATTGGAGGGATTCGAATAGCCGGAATAGCACAGCGACCATGCCTCAAAGTATACTGAATAGCATCCTGTAAATTAAATGAATCTGACTTTATAGTTAGTGAATGGCACTGGCCAGCTTTCTCTTCATTATGAATACGAGGATCAACATCACCCTGAGAATCGACAACTTCAAAAACTATATTTTCCAGATCAGATCCTGCTGTAAGAAACTCTGGTAGCTGAAAGGGAAAAAATAAGGTAATTAGTTGGGAATTACTGTAAGAAGACACATATCAATGACAATAAAAAGCAAAAACTCACATAACTCACCTTTGATGCAATTCTCAGCTCCCTCTTCTCAGTTTGAAGCTCTTGCTTAAAAACAACTTTGTCTTGATATGAAACAGAGTATGATACTGGATAAAAGGAAGAAGAATCTAATTAATATTTGCAACATATCAATAGAGCTGAAGTACTAGCCAGCCTCATACTGTCTTAGTTCTTGCTACAGAAATGTTTGTCAAAATCTAAGTCAATGAGTTCTTATGCCAGATCATTCAGAATTGTGTCTTAGGGCCAGGAATGCAAATTACCAGAACATGATTTGCTAGAAACCAGTGGAGCTGGAGATTGATTGAATTTTACAAGTTTCAAGTGCTTTCTGAAGAAATAAGGCCTATAATTTTAGAAACCAGACTACTGAGTTCATATTAGGAAAAGATCAAGGAACACTATTATTGACTACACAGTTAATCAAAGTTTGAGAAGTAAGTATAATATGATTAAGAAACTAGAAAGTTAGTAGTGATTATATGGTACATATAAAGCAGACAACGTTTCTTAAGACATAAACATATTCATACAACTAACAGCATCCCATAGGACAGACAAGAAAATATTTTCTTGGCCGTGATAATAAGGTTTAGAAAATGATCACACACAATTCATCTTTTAACCATTTTTATGTTTGACTTTCTTCTTTTATAGTCTTTCAGCCTTGTGATAATCTGAAAGAGTTGTACAATGACAAGAAAAAAATCAAGGGATTACAAGCTATGTTACAATAACAGCATACCTATTCTTCCAAAACCAGCTGTTACCTTCAAGACACCACTGAGATCAATGCATCCATCCTTGTCCATCTAAAATAGAAAAAGTTCAAACTCGGCACTCATATCACACACAATGCTTAACGCTCAATTCCAACTATTGTTACATTTATGCTTGAGAATTAAGATCTCCAAATGAACCATATAAGGTACTGTCTAGTTACATTCATGCTTAAGAATTATGATCTCCAAATGAACCATAAGAATTTGCATGCCATATAAGGTACTGTCAAATGTTTTAGGAGTTATGTATACAGAACTAGGCAGTTCACTTTCTGGTACACAAATTGCAAAAAATAATGAAAATATTCATTGAATATGTGAAGATATACCATAATTAATGGCAGCAGGTGCGTGCATCATTCAACATAAAAGGAACAGGAAAAAAAAAGAACATCTCTGGTCAAGGAGTGCGTAACTACTACTTGAAACAAGTACCCACAGGGAGACCACATTATACTAATGCAATGCCTCTTAATAAAAGTTTGCTTTTCAGTACACCCAGGAAAAAAAAAAGACCTGTTAGTAAAAAGAAATTGTCCTCAGAGATGAAGGCTTTCAGTAACCAAATTCATTCACTTGTAAAATGAACAGATGAGAAGCCAGCCAAACCCCATCTCTTTATCAGTTGGGATATGTTACGAATTTCCGAGAAGCTTAAATAAAAACATGCACGGGGACTAGCATCACTGATTACTGTGCATATTTATTAAAAAGGTATGAATGAAATCAATTCACCCGCATTGCCACCTTCCAACTGAAGAAGAGCACCGAACATAAAATGCAAAGATGAAAAGTAGAATGAAATTTTACAAAGGCTATATCTTCTACGCAAACTAACCTTTTTTTTTATCAGTACATGGTCAGATATTATCAAAATCCTCGACTGCTTTTGACATAGCTTACACAGATTCAAAACAATGGCAAAAGTAATCTATTTTAAGGCCATGAAATAGACTGTCATCCACAGTTCACTATATGCATGATACTACCCTAACATATTGCTCCCCCCCCTCCAAAAAAAAAAAAAAAAAAAACAAACAAACAAAGAAATTTTACAGAGGCTGTATCTTCTATGCAGACTAACCTTTTTTATCAACACATGGTCAGATATTATCAATATCCTCAACTGTATTTGGCATTGCTTACACAGAGATTCAAAACAATAGCAAATGTGACATATTTTAAGGCCACGAAATAGACTGTCATTCACAGTTCACTGAATGCATGATACTAACCTAACATGAGCACACCCGAATGTTAACTACACAGCTCAATTATTATTGGAAATCAAGAAAGTCAAGAACCAAACCTTACGCTTTGAACCTTCTTTATCAAGGATATGAAACCCATCCACATTCAACTGAACTTCCAAACCTTTTTTGATGTGGTTACCATGAGCATCAAGCATCTGGAAGGCATAAGTATAATAAGCATATCAATAAAGCCCATAAACAATTAGTCAATGATCTCATTCTCTTTCTGTTCCACTCAGTTTGTGGGCTGAGAATCTTATACATGCCTAAAAGATGATTCTAGTATCTATAATAAGATATTACTTCGATGCACCATAATGTCAAGTAAATTGGCTTATTTAGTCAAATCATGCTCGGTTCATTAAAATGTGACATCACTATGATCTAGCTAGCAAACAATACAGACTGAATTTTTAGTATTAATACTATTTTTCATTCCATATCAAGTACACTTGATAATTTAGTAAGATACAGATTTCACAAAACCTGTTTTACTCAAAGGGGGGAAAAAGAAGCATATAAGAAACATTAAAAGCAAAGGGATAGTAAGATTAAATACATAACAGTTTAATAACGTTTCTATTATATTGTAGTCACAGATTTTGCATCGATGAGGAAAGGAAATTTAAATGTCAATGCTCCGTTCAACAAGGTGTAAATGAATTTCTACAATCAAACATCAAATCCCTAAGCTTTTATCCTTGTATCACCTGAAGGATCACTGAACTGTATTAGTTCTTTTAGTTCTGTAAATTAGATCCTGCTGCTAAACTTTAAGAAAGTGATAACTGGGTATATAAAGTATCGAACGAAGCATGGGACTTAAAATGGTTAATGAACAATAACAATTTGGAAGTTGAAAATTCTCAAACGTAATATCTTCAGAAGCTGTAAAAGTGATCAGATTTAAGCATGTTTGTTTTTTGTGTGTGATTTTAACTCTAATTACGTTAGAAATAATCCACAACCCAATTTTTAATTTCATCTCAAAATACAGATTTGCAACAGCTCACATAAGCTCACGAAGAAACCATGACTTTCCACTTGTCCTTAAATACAAGACGCACCAGAAAATTTTAATAGCAATTACCTTTAACACAAGTTCTTTCACCACAAAACCTGGAAGCAAGTGTTTTTCCTGTATTGGTGGTTGGCCTGTGATGTGCTGTACTGATCCAGGCATAACTGATACAAAATGAGGAACATAAATGAAGAATCCACTAGAACATCAAGATAGGGAATTAAACATCATGACTGCGCCATTATGAACAACATTGTTACATATGGATCGAAGTACCTTGACACGGAATAGAAACTGAAACCAACCCATCTACAGGGCATATCACCAAAGTGGCTTCATACTCTGGCCGTATTCTATCCAACTTGTCGGTCACAATTAGCATATTCTGAATTTTTTTAAAACAAATCCAAATAAGGCATGATTGTGTAAGAGGCACATTCTGCCTAAGAAAAAAAAACAGACACCAACATCTACAAAAGGGCCACGGTTAAAGAATACCTGAACTTTAAGGGCCAATTTATCAGAAGAAAGGCCTTTCTTAAATTTGTCTATTTCAGCAAGCACACCCATGATTGAATCTAGCCTCACAGTTATTTCTGGAACAGATTTAAATGGGATTTGATTGCCATAGATGTCAAGACATCCAATAGAGAGTGAAGGAAATCGTGAACCCACCCTAATTAGATGATTGTTTGCTTATAAGAAGAATGAAAACTTACAAATATTATATATAATAAAAGGATTGGAACAGTAATTCAAAAACCATTTTTTAATGAACTTGAAATGATTTAAAATCAAGTCTTGCAGGTAACTGTAAACAATTTAATCCAAAGAAAGTCAATAAGTTAATCATGAAAAGCTACTAACCTCACACATGGTTTTCCCTGTATATCACCCAAAAGCTTCCACTTTCCAACCTCTCGAGATGCCTTGACCATCAATCTTTTTTCATATTTCTTACAATTATTATCACTCTACAGACAATTTTACTGCATTAGAACATGATCTCCTACATAAACTACACTACGACATATGAAAAAAAAAATCATGATTAAGTAGTGCATCACTTACAAGAGTGAATAAAAAAGTGTAAACACCAGCCTCTTTAAATAAGTTAGGAAACTTGCAACCCAGTGAAAAAATATACAAGCCATCAAATCCTTTATGAGAAGAAGGACCTATGCGCGCTGAATATATATGCCCTACATTTTGGCTTTCCTCTGCTGATTTTCTGATTTTAACCTCTATAGACATCTCTAAATTAGTTTTGACAATATACTTTTGGTCCAAAATCTTTGAATGACTGGAAGAAACATAACAGCCAGGCCGAACAACTGCCACTATTTCCTTTGGAGGAGTGCATCCAGCTTCAACTGTCGATTCAGCAGGGAATCCCTAAATCATAGAACATGATTATATAGATAGTTACACTTCCATAAACAGAAACCATAATGGAAAAAAATATAAACACCTAGTGATCACCATAAAGATTGAGAAGACATATATACTCGATAGGTTTAAATTCTGAATTTTGTGCCAGCATAAGCTGAGTGGCTTAGCTACTGTATGGAGCTTGATTTTCAAGACATCTATTCAACTTTTCCTACCCTAGCATGCTAAAAGGAGGGAAAAAATGTGAATGGCTACTGCGCTTCAAAATAAGCAGAGGAAAAACAGTTAGAATACACTGACCCCATCAATCTCCAACTCTTGACAATGTTTTCTTCCAAGCACTTCAATCGTAGAGGGAGCTTTCTGACTTTGCTTCTGAAGTTGGCAATTCCACTCAGAACTTTCAATAGTTTGGCACTAATACAGTGGATTATGATTCCCAAAATTACTCAATCATACAGAACAGTTAAAAAATATTGATAAAAATGTGCCATGTAGGTGTGTTCAAAGGAAAAGAAACATTAAATGTAAACGTGAAACAAACCTTCCCAGAGTCGATCATACTAATAGGTATTGATATAGAGCTGCGAATATCAAATCTGGCAATCTCATCTTTAACTGAAAGCACACAGCCATTCTCTTCTGCAATGTCCAGTGGCCTTCCATATCCACATAAACAAGTGAACATATATCATGAGAAAAATATCACAACAATAAGAGATAAATATATATATATATAACGGATAAAGAAATTCTGCAAACAAAATATAAAATACAGCAAACCTGCATATAATCCGAGCATCCCCTATTGAATAGAGACAACAAAAGACAAGGTCAGGTTCATTGATTTCAACAAAAGGGCATTGATAGGAAAAAGTCATCTGTTCCATTTAAATTTAAAAAATGTGCAGGCCTCAAGTTCAATGTCATAATGCTGCAAGAAATGTTACTTACCACCAGCATCGCCTTGAACTCCTTCAATCAAAAAATGTTCTAATGTTAGGTAAACATTTTTATTATGGAACCCTGGGCCAGCTCCCTTTAAAACTTTTATTTTCTGACCACGTTTCCAAATTGCTCCCTTCCTCGTCAAAGTATCACGCACTCTCACAACTACAAGTTGAAAAGATAAAAATTATGTGATCAAATAGAATCAGATATAAAAAAACAATTAAACAACAAAAGTAAGACTTGAATGAACAAATTCTAAACTTAGAAATATTATGTGGTGGACTGCAGATGAGTTAAATATTTATAATCAAATCAAGATGTCAACCAACATGTTTCCCTCCAAAAGATTCAATGTTAATCGGCCCTACCATCAGATGAAATGCCAGGTATTTTGTTTGTGGGGCCAACTACAAGAACTCCATCATCCTCACCAGCACTGACTTCTGTATCATATTGAGAATGCATCTCAAGAATCCAATCTTCATACTCCTTTTCCAGATGTGAAGGACTTAACAATTTACCATTCCTTGAAATGTCCACATTAACTTCTACAACAATGAAATTATTAAATTAATAAGATCTAATGGACTAAACCAACTAAAACTATTTCCATATTTAAAACGGAAAATGAGATAAAAACACAACCTTTTTCTTTCTCAAGCATCTTATGGCTGAAGTTCTTCAAAGCAATTGTAAAAGGATTGCAGTGTGCTAGATCAGTCTGTAAATTGCAGTTTATTTACATTAACAAGGTTCATTTAACCGTCCGCAACTACATTTACATTACAAGGTGTATTTATTGCCTAAACAATATCCCGAAGTGATTGAAGTTGGCTATTAGATGTGTGTGTGTGCTTATCCATTCCTCCAGCTGAAAATTAAAGCATCAACGTGTCACCAAGGTGCATGTGTGCACAAGAACACCTAAGAAGCTGTTCAAAAATAGAGCAACACTCCAATTTTCTAAAAAACAAGAGTCAGAAAAGCAAAGGCTAGAATTTACTGTTCAGATGTAATATTTATCTATCCAAAAAACTACTTTTCCAAATTTATACGAGTTTGGAAAAACATATTTAGAGTTTCTACACAGTTTTCCAGTACAAATTTTTCATTGTCTTTCAAATGAAAAAACATGAAAAATATTATTATATTTTCTTTTATATACAAACACTTTTTAGCAATGTAAGAGATTAAAATTATTTTTTATATATTTTCATATTTAGATGGTTTCATAAATTTAATTTTTATTATAAATCTAATATAAAGATTTTTTTTAGTTAACATTATAACTTTTAATTTGAATAAAATAAAATTAATATTTTACAATTATATTATCACAAATGACTATATAGATTTGATTTTTATGAAAATATTTGTAATCTTGATGTTTT
>Ga0325404_1002553_pt1 | contig 19498 bp, 13 predicted proteins | sample PopdelMetagenome_18_FD_205664 | JGI IMG/M metagenome (GOLD analysis project Ga0325404, IMG submission 205664) | Populus deltoides microbial communities from Bellville, Georgia, United States - Xylem-Control-R1 | ecosystem: Host-associated > Plants > Phyllosphere > Stem > Wood/Secondary xylem... | reverse complement strand
ATTGAAAAAACCTGTAATTATAGCAAAAGTGAATGCTAATAAGTATACTCATCTTACGTAGAGAGCATAAGCAAGAACAAAATCTCAATGAGCAAGAACTGAAAAAACTTTGTTTGAAGCTCTTAAAGAGGTTGATAATGATCACCATCTCTTCTAGGATTCTCAAGAATCTTATAACAAGGACAAGTATGATATCATGGATGAGCTCAATCGTCATCTCAGTTAAAATCCATTTGTAAAATGTTTCTTTATGAAGTCTAAAGTATTTAAGTTTTCCTCCGAGTTTATGTAAGTTCTCATCATCAAGCTTGTGATCATCGGTGGCGGTGCAGCTTGTTACACATCTGGAACAAAGTTCAGCTAGCCATTAAGAGTCAACTTGCTTCCCCTGGTGTCTTTAGGAGACAAACTTATGCCATCGGAGAGAGTTTCTGAGGTTGGAAATGCAGAGGCTCCAACTCAGAGTCATGTCTTCAATTCTGAGGCCAAGAAACACCAGCTGGTTTCTTCTAACTGGGCACTACAACTTGAAATGAAATATGCGAAACCGGGGGAAGACATGCTGAAGAACTTTCGATGGTTCAAACTCGGGAAGAAGTTTGGAAAGTTCCCTGCCTTGTGTTAACACCACACACTCCAACCATGCCTACTGTGTGAAGCAATGGAGCGATTAGGAAACTAAGATACCTGAAGTAACAAGGCAGATGACTCACACAACACTAGCTAAGATTTTGGAGAAAAGTTAGGTGATGAAGATGAAAAACTATTAGGTGATGAAGGTGTTTCATTAGCATCAAATTCTAGCCTAAATGGTAATGCCACTGATAAGGAAACACCAACTATATAAGCCGAAAACAATGGATCAAGATCAAGCAAATCATTCTTAGAAAACTGCATGGAGACAACTTCAAGTCCTGATTCATCAAAACAAATCTGTCACTTAAATGAATAAGATTTATCAAATAAATGTGAAGATTACTACCTGCTCTGTTTTTTCTTATGTAAAGATATCTAGTGCCCTTTTTATAAATTTAACGTGAGACTACCTGTGTTGGACAATATTGATTCGCTACTCTAGTTGGCGTCAAGTCCTCCACTATTTTCCCAATATTTCAGAAGAACACCATTAATCTTTGTTCATTGTAGGTGGATACACGTCGTTCGTCACTAAGAAATGTGTCATGACATGGACTTATTATCAATGAGTAAATGAGAATGGACACGGCCTCATGATTACTGCAAAAATGAAAAGATCAATCCGCATTCTGTCTTGACTAGTGAGTGATTCCATGACCCTTTTTCCATGTATAAAGACACGCGAATTTAGTTTTTCTAAGCTTAGCTTTTACAATATACAAAACCAACCTCACGTGGAAAGGGAACCTGAATGCTTGTCTGTAATGAGATTTTGTGTCAAGGGAATATGAAGCTAAAAACCTTGGATACCTATCCTCATAATTTTGAACTGTGGCCAGCTTCTTAATTTATTGTAATGAAGAGACTAATCAATTCCTCAAAGGCTGAAATTCTTTGTGATCAAGGGAGAAGAAACAAGGGCAGGTTGGCATGATAAACTTAGGGTTCCTCAGTTACTTGATAGCCTTTAATCTGTCATCTTTGTGATTTATGAAAGGTGTGCTTGTGAAGAGAAATGAGTCATGCTCAGTATTGATTAGTCTCACATGATGTCTGGTTCATGTTTTTCCTAGCAACCAAACGGGGAAATTTTAAGGTTCAAGTAACTTGCCTTTTTCTTTGTTTTATTTTCTCCCCCATCTTGTAATATGATGAATCAAGTTTTATGAATGCTCACCTTCACAAGACTTGGACGTTTTTTACTAGAAGATTTAATAGGTTCGAACCATCCCAACAACAAGGATTTACATGTTAGGAGATGACAACCCTCTCTTCATATTTCAAAACCCACTAACCCTGGTTAAAGTTGACTCACCTGACAAATTAATCTAGTAAATTGTAATTTAATCTAGTAAATTGTAATTTGATGCCTCATCTGGGTTGATTTTCAATTTGAACGAGTTTTAACATTGACCCAATTAAATTTGATTAACTTAATAAGTTGATCTGCAATTAGATTGATCTTGTCAAACTCAATCCAAACTCATATGGATTAAAATCAAGGAACTTTAAAAAAATTAAAATGATAACATTTTGAATAAAATTAATAGAGCCAGCAAACTAATGACTACTACCCTTTTCTAGCTCAAATCCCAGACCGAATGACGAGAAAAAATAAAAATAAAAAAAGTGGTCATAAACGACACCAGCAGAAATTCCCAGTGGGTGATATGATTTTTCTCATTGCAATTTGGGAACCATGCATTGGTTCCATGAATCACACGGTTAATTTTGTTGTTAAATAGAATAAACACGAAAGAAAACAAAGTTGAACGAAAACAAGAAAAACAGAAATGGCTATTTTGGTTGCCAAAATTCATTATTGTTGCCTTGTCAGCTTCCACAAAGACAAGCTTCGAAGGTAGTGCTGTCTATTTTTGTTGCCGAAATTCAATTTGATCTTTCCTGTGTTGGGTACAGATGCTACCATTGCCTAAATTAGCTGGCAAGCAAGCTGACAGGAAAAGTCCACCATTGTGCAGGTTCTTCGAGTAAAATCAAACCTCTTGTACAGTGAACCCAAGAAAATCCGAGATGTCAACAGCACCTCAAATTGTAATTTATTTGGCTGGAAACACACAAATCATGCCACTAAAGGGGGAAACTGCAGAGATTTCTTGGCCCCCAGTTGTAGAGCAGTACTCATCTGTTCTGAAGGGACAAAAATTGTTTCTCTTCCCACATGATATCAAGTGTTAATCTATCACAGAAATCTGATGGCTTGGTGGCGATTGATTAATGCCACCATTGAGTTTGTAAACCCACATGACAGAAAATTCAGGCTGTTATCCGAGGAACGAGGAAAAAAGCCCCGATGCACTCCCAAAGAAAATAGCACGAGAGTTTATTCATTATCCACCATAATTTGTCAAAAGATTATTCGATATCTCATTGGAAAAAAAAAATCAGAGTGAGTTAAAAGGGAACCAGAAAATAGAACAAACAAAATACTAGATATGCACAAACATTACAGCTCAAATCCAAGCAATCCAAACTTGTGCTCGAAGTGCCATTTTTCAGATTCAAAATGTGAGACTGGACAGTGTATCCCTGCGTTCTCAGTGAGATTGCTTTGGTTCTTGTAAACTCTTTTAGGTAATAGTTCTGCACTCACCTTTGGAATTAAAAAAGCTTTCCTGCATGCTGAGTTCCACTTCTCATCATTGCACAGAATTCTTCGTAGTTGATCCTCCCATCCTATTAAATCCCAAGATATTATTAGCAACCAATAATGTCATTATTATAGGAGTCACAAGAGCTAGAATTACGACCACTTACATTATCTGCATCCACCTCGGCAATTATTTCCTTTATGGTGGCTTCATCTCCCATTCCATATTCCTTCATTGCCGATTCTAATTCATCCCTCGTTATATACCTGTCATGAAATTTATAAAAATGAGCTTTTCTTCCTGGGAGAATCTAGTTTGCCCCGTGTCATAATAAATTGATAGAGTTACTAAAGTACATTACTATGGTATGATCAGAAATCACTTTCACGTATAAACTAACTATGGGGGAGAAAGTACAAATTACATTCACTTTCACATTCTACTAGATGAAACTGATCAAACACGGTAAATATATAAAGTCAAGGATTTCCAAACAAGAAATGTGGCCATTGGGGAAAATGAGAACTCACCCACTGCTGTCCTTATCAAAGTACTGAAATGCTTTGTATAGGTGTTCATCTCTTTCCAACTTATATCTATGCATAGTAGCAGAGATAAACTCAATGTAGTCAATAGATCCATTTCCATCCACATCAGCCTGAAATGTATTACATACAATACTAGAATATGAGTATGAGATACACGAAATAATCAGAAAATTCAGTTGTGTTAAAGCTGGTATTACTTACAGCTTCCATGAGTTGCTTTACTTCAGCTTCGGAGAGCTTTGACCCGAGTCGAGCCAAACCTGTCTTCAGTTCTTCATAGGTGATGGTGCCACTCTTGTCAGTGTCCATGTTTGTGAACATTGTTTTAAGACCTTTAATTTCTTCTTCAGAAAGATTTTCAGCAATAACCTATGGGATTCCAAAGTATACAATGTTATGAATAGAAGACCAAAAGCAATCCAATATTCCCATCTAGACTCTCATAACTCAACTTGGAAAACATACCTTAGAGTTTCAACTGCTTTTAATAAAGCAAATACACCTTACACTTTTTTCAACTTCAAGAATGACACGTGAGGATACATTATTAAACAATATTTGAAAAGTGAAACTGCAGGTTGAAATTACGTGCTTCCTTAATACATCTAATGGCTGGTTGAACAAAAATCCCAAGCCTTATTAAAACTTCAAAGGATCTATCAGTAAGGGGAAATTGGTCAAAGAACTCTTGTGCATAAAGCATACAATTGCAGGACGGTATTCTGTTAGCATCCACATCAGAGATAAGATGTGTCCATCATCTTGGGGAATGGCTGCTATGCATTTTTACATTGGAAATACAATAAGAATATTTAATGTCAAGTGACAGAAAAAGGACTAAAAACTTCCATTTTACCATTACAGTCACCACCTACAGTTTGTATGTTATATATCCAATCCCATTGAAACATACCAATAAATCTCCTATGAGTGAGAAAGTATGTCCTGTGCCTAGGGTCTCCAACTCTGAACTCGTTGATCTCTAAACAGAAAATTAGATGTGAAGGCACAAGCATTGAGTGACATCTGTTGTGCCCATATGTAGTTAATAACTATGGAAGCACAATATATGAATATATACACATGCCAAACCCTGCTACATGAAATGCAATAAGTTACAATAACTCTTCTTGATATATCTATATAGTTTTTGCAAAATAACTTCCATACATAATCAGCAAAGATCATTCAACCATAGGACTTATAGACACATACGCAAATATTTAGAGCATAACCACAAATCAAAACACCGTACTTAGAAAAGAACTACAAGAACAATAAGGGCATATCAGATAATTTAAAAATTTACCTTCAAAGCAAGCTTCTTAAGCTTATTCATTGCCCTGAATTGTTTCATTCTAGAGAGAACAGCACTATCTAATGGCTTGTCAGCACCTCCTTCCTTAATCCATGGATGCTCTAACCACACACAACCATTGATTTTAGGCACAAAAGGGCATGCCAGTGCAACACAAAAGTCATATGGAATACCAGAAACTGACCAAAAATTAAAGCTTCTTACCAAGAACTTGTGCAGAAGTGATTCGCTTTTTAGGATCCTGAGTCAACATCCTCCTGACAAGATCTTTTGCACTGTTAGATATTGAAGGCCATGGGTCACTTTCAAAGTCAATGTCTCCTTGTAGAATGGCATCAAATATTCCCTTTTCATTTTCTACAACACAAATTTAGTCAATTAAATTAATCCAGAGGAAATCTATAGTGATTTATAAGAGAGCTTTTCTAAAAAAATTGGCAAAACATTGTCTTTACCAGCCCAAAAGGGAGGGACACCACTGAGTAGAATATACAAAATAACTCCTGCACTCCAGATGTCTATTTCCTTTCCATAACTACGGCGCAATACTTCAGGAGCAACATAATATGCACTGCCCACTATATCACGGTAAACTTTACCTGCAAAGTTTTGGAAAATCTCAGTTAACATAATAATTCATGGTCGATTTAATATTTCTAAGAACAAATTGAGACAATCCTACAGCTTGAATGGAATTTCAAAAGAGCAACATAGGTTGAAATTTGACGAGAACTAAGACAGAAAGATCATACAAATAAGTAAAATGAATGGAAGACCTGATGTGACTTTTTGTCAATTGCTAGTGCCACAACAGCTTATCTCATTTTTTTTTAAATTCATCCACCTTGCTATATTTATACAGCTTATATTCTCCTCAATTCAGATGAGTCATACAAGGCAAAAACAAAAAAAAAAAGGAAAGGAACCATTAGGCATTTCTTGATCATCCAAGTCCACCAAAATCTCTTTAGTTTACTTGATATCCCAACCTCATAAGTGTTTTCTTGTTAGTTAACATGCAGAATAAGGTTGAATCTGTTATTCTTATATAGAAAATCAGCAGCTGGTAGATCTACCAGAAATAAACTGACTTGAAAACCTAACTGCTAGCCACATGAAACAGAAAGAGCAGGAAAACAAGTGTTTTCCACTCTTTACTTGTTAGAAATCAGCTGAAAAAAGTAAATTGAGCAGAAGACCAAATATAACTTGTTGTCAACTGCTGGCAGGCAACAGCCTGTCACATTTCCTGAAATCTATCCATCCCGCTCTATTTATATGGGTTACATTCCCCTCAATATAGCTTAACCCAAGGTATTCAAAAATAGTAAAAGAAAAGGATCACTTGGTATTTCTTCATCATCAAACTTCACCATAGCCTCGATATCATTTGCTAATTTGTGTAATATCACCACCAAGCTCAAAGTGTAATCTAATAAACAAAAGATGCTGTTATAGTATTCAAAGACATTTCCTGGATGGCATTGTTTCTAACACCTTTTTATGGATAATCAAACTGTCTCACTAGGCTTTTACCCATAAATATAGTCAGAGGCAGAACCACATCAAAATTAGCACATAATCCAGCAAATAGGATATGAACAGCGGGCCCCTATTCTCTATTTCACAGTTGCTCATTCTAATAGCAAATAGCCAATCCAATTGCATCACTTAATACCAATTTCAACTCCTTTTCTACTTCTTGAACAAATTCGGAACTAAAATCTGAACAATTCCAAAAGTGTAATGCAGAAAATTCTGAAATTCACTAAAAAAAAAGCACAGACTTTACACAACACAGCAGATTCTAACACGATCCTCGAACAATTCAGCATATAATACAACATTACATATATCATAGAACCAATAACTGAAACAAAAAGGAAAAAACATTAAGAAATTAACCTTCCTCGATGAACACAGACAACCCAAAATCAGTTGCCTTCAGTTTAGCACCCTCAGCTTTGCTAGACAGCAAGAAATTCTCAGGCTTGAGATCTCTATGCATCACTCCCATAAAATGACAAGCATGTACCACATTCACTATCTCCCTACAAATCTTAGCAGCATCTCTCTCTGAATAATGCCCTTTTGCTATAATCCGATCGAAAAGCTCCCCCCCTGCACAAAGCTCCATAACAAGATGCACAGATTGCCTATCCTCATAAGCCCCTCTAAATTCAACAATATTTGGCTGTCCTGACAAGTCCTGCATGATATGAACCTCTCTTTTCATATCCTCTTTATCATTCTTATTCACTAACTTCCTCTTCAATATTGACTTGCAAGCATAAGTATGACTAGTTGAATTCTCTGTGCACAAATAAGTAACACCAAACTGACCTCTACCCAATTCTTTTCCAAGAGTATAGTGTTGCTTGATGTCTTCAAAAGGCTTGCCAAGTATAGTATCAGGAGCTGGCCTTGTTGGGGTTTGTTGTTGTGTCTGTTGAGGTCTTGTTGGTGGGGTTTGTGTCTGAATTTGAGGGACTGTGACTTTCTGTTGGCTTGGATGATATTGAGGTTGTTGTTGTTGATTGGTTTGCCTAGGATATCCAGTTGCTGGTCCTCTATAACCATTAACATCTGGTGTTGGAGCATTTTCTTTGCTACCGCAACAACCCATCTCGAGATTTGAAAACTCTTGAAAGAAATGGAATTAGAGATTGAGGCTTTGGATCCCAAAAGCAGTAAAGATCGAAACTTTGTGGGAATCTGAGCAAAAAAGCAGATCAACTTTTGGGCTATGAAGGCTAAATCTTGAGAGAGAGCGATGATATATCGAAGTGATTTCTTGTAAGTTGACTCTTCACAGCTGCCATAAATAAAAGTCTTTTGAGAAATTTGTGTTTATATCCGGGTAGATGGAAAGGTTAGACTCTGGATGCTGAAGAAAAAATGGGCTTAGGGAGGTTTAAATGTAAAATAATTATTATTATTACTTCATTTAGTTTTGAATATTTTAAATTTTACACTTAATTGAGTGATTATATTATTGAATCTGGGATATTTTCATTTAAAAATTATAATATTATTTCTGATTTTTCTGGAAAGAAGATATTTTTTTATCTTTTTTTATTGATGGAAGATAATAATTATTTTTTATGAGTAATAACAGGATAATTATGTAAAAAATCTTACTAGCACAAATAGAATTTTTATATAAATAATAATATTATAAGTTATTTATAAGGTAAGCAAATCACTTGTGTAATACTATTTATTTAGTTGGGTTTTTATGTGCAATTTTAATTTCAATTTTAATTTTTCTTTATTTTAAGAATAATGAAAGTGTATGGCTGGTTTGATTCTCTCCTACCCACTTGTACTACAAGACCTTGTAAACAGTGGGCTAAGCCATCTCCTTTGTATTTCTGGTTTTGATTAATTTTAAAGCTTTTAGGTATTAAATTTTATATTTGATAAGATTTTATACAAGTACCTCCATGTTGAACATCTATATTTATAAGAAATTTATTTACCATTTAAAAAAAAATTGAATATGAAAAGATAATGTTGTAAATAAATCTATTTGTTATTGAACCATTTCTCAAATGTTTTTTTATTATTATTAATGTGGGTGTTCGGATCAGTTTTGGTGTACCTTAACTAATCTCACAAGCCCTGAAATTAATGATTATTTTCACGGACCTTAAAGTTAACGATCATGTAAATTTTCAGTGGTTATGAAATCATGAAACTTAATATTTGATATCGATCAAATCTTAGTTGGACAAAAAAAAATCTAATTCAATTATATCTAATGACATATTTGATATTTGATAATAGATAGACAGATTAGGTAAAATTGTTATTTCTACTTAATATAAAACAATTGCAACACCGATTATGTTAGGTTGATGTTTAAATAATTAATTGATAACATTATAAATTTCAAATTGATTTTTTTTATTTACTGTTTTAACAAAATTTAAAAAAAAATTGAATACGTTTTTCGTGATAATAGTTTGTGATGTGGATAAAAAATCTAAATAATATCTGTAAAAAATATTTTAGTGGACCATATATGACCATAGTTTTTGTAAGCTTTTATTTCATTTATATATTTATTCTAAAAAAATAGATACTTTGAAATTTGAATATTGACTAAGTCTGTTAATACTATTCAATAATAAAAATAAAAAAACATATTTGAAGTACAAAGAACCCCGACCCCCACATCCAGTACATTCTTTACATTGAATTTTAACACTTTGCCGTGTAATTATGTTAATTTTTTAATTAGTCAGTTTTTAAATTTATTTTTTAATAATTATAAGTTTGAATTTTCTTTGAATTATTGAAAATTTAAATCTTCAAAACCCTTACCCTTCCTTTTAAGATTTTTTATAAATTATAATTAAATGTAATACAGAAAATATATTTAGGGACAATACTTGAATAATTTTGCATTATTTTCATCATGTGCTCTCTTTACATTAATTTTTAACACTTTACCATCTAATCATGTCAATTTTTCAACCTGACAGATAGCTTAACTAGTCAAGTTTTTGGTTTGTTTCTTAATGTTCATAAGTTTAAATCTTTTCATGGCCATTAAAAACTTACATGGTCATTTACTTCAAGACCCGTGGGATTAGTCGAGGTACACATAAATTGATCCAAACACCTACATTAATAAAAATAAAATCATGTCAATTTTTCATAATAATTGAAAACCCATGTTGTCATGAGAATTACATTAATCATTTTTTTTTTATCGAACTAATACTTTTATTCAAAGAACTCAAATTGTTTTGAACCACAAAACAGTAAACCTCCAATATAGATTTCAATTCCATCTGAAAATATTTATAAGATGTTACCTTTCAAACCCTAGACCCAAATTTATAACTGAAAATACAATGTTAAAAAACAATAAAAACATAAAAAACACAAATAAATATCGAATGGTGAAATTTATTATTGGGTGCTATATTAAGTAATCCCCAAGAAGCGTAGCGTGATGGCAAAGAGTTTGAGATCTGCACAGTAGGTCTCGAGTTCGAGTCAAGGCGTGCATCTCTTTTAAGAACTTGGGACAGCCGGAGTTTTACTCGCTCACCTGAGCCCATAAAATGCGCTTTCCGAGAAATGGAGTTTCCTCGAATGCCAAAAAAAAGGTGTTATATTAAGTGTATATTTATTTATATTATCAACCGCATTTCAAGTTGCAATTGATCGCACAAAAAACATGATATGTATTTGTTTATACAATCAACTGCATTTTATACTAAGGTTAACTGCAAAAGATATTTTTTGCTATGTGTTTTGTGCGGCCAACCGCAATTTAAAATGTTGTTGGTCACCCACTTACTGTGTTTGGTATTGTGGTAGTTTTTATAATTATAGTTTGAAAAAAATAGTTTTTTAAAAAATAGTTTTGGTTGAAATTGGTTTGATATTTATATATATTTGGTTAAAACTGTGGTTGAAATTGAAATTAAACAAAAAATAGTTTAATGTGTTTGGTTAAAAATACATAAACAACCACAGAAACAAACACCCAACAAATGATCCATGAAAATATGTTTCAATTATTGATATTTAACATTCTTCTTAATTGATAATATTTTTTTTATCAATGAAATTTCAGTTAACTTAACTTATAAAATACAAAAATGCTAGTTTTTCTTTGAATTTTCTACAATCATTTTCTTTTATTTTGTTTTGATTCAATGACCATGATATTTTAAACCATTTTTCATTTATTAAGACTAAATTCACTTCTAATTGATAAATTAGAAGTGAATGTGGTTAACTTAATTTATTGATGATTATAAAACTGCTGGGGATATATTTTTTTTTTTAGATTTTGTTTTTTTTTTTGTATAAATACCATATCAAAATAGTTTGTATGCAAAAAAATAAAAATAAATAAAAAATTAGAAGCCGCGGGGAACGCGGGTTTAAAGCGTGTTTACGTGTGTGAACTAATTAATGACATAAGCAATATGCAAGCCTACCTCACATGCTTTCCTTTTCCAAGACCAAGCCAGTGCTAGCTACGAAACTACACCTGTCTTTCCTCTTTGCTAACACAGCTGGGAAGTGGGAAGTTTAAGCCTTAATTATTTCTTAGTTTTCCCATAAAGCAAGGCCTCTACTCTCGTCTCGTATGAATTCGGTGTTTTTCACGTTTTATTTTACACTGGATATAGGCAAAAAGGGAACATGCGGCCTCCTGTCGGCTTCGTTTGCTCCGTGATGGGTCCAGAGAAAAAGATTCCAATCCGAAGAACATTTTGTAATCTTATTCCCATCATTGCAATGAAGAAGACTGATGGCTTTTTATTTCTTTCATCTACAACGTGTGCAACTTGCTCTCCTTTCCATTCAATTCAGCCACTATGGAGCTCTTGATCATTCCTTCCTTCTTCCTTCTCATCTCTCTCGGAATTATTTTCTTTTTAATATTAAAAACATCCTTGTACTTTCACTCTTGTTTATAGTTTAGGGCTTGTGGCCATAAATAGATTTAGTTTTTGTATTATTACTTTAGATTTAAATTCAACAAGGGATTTGAATACTATTTTTTAGTAAATACATGAATCTATATGAATTATTGATTTGTCTGTTGCTCTTTGGAATCTTCTTGGTGCCTCCATGGATGGATAAGTGAAAAGGACTCATTCACTGCTCTGTATATTCTGAGAAGTCTTGCGAGGCCCATCTACATATAGTGAAGCCTCTTTCCAGGCCTCCCATTAGCCCATAGAAATTATTCACAACCATCTCCTTATTTATACGAGATGGGAAATGTAGGTTAAAAAAATAATTATAAATTGTAGTTTTTTCTTTTTAATCAAGGTTTTAATAGAGAATTTTTAGTAGAGTTCATGTAAAACCACCGTGGTGTTTATTTATTAATTAAATATTTTTAAATATGTGAAAGGGACAAAATAAAAACTGCATCACACTGCACCATCTGGAGTTCTAATTTTCTAATTTCCTGCGTTGAGGGTTTTTTTTTCCTTTGCAATTTCAACCATTTTCATGCCCCCCGTTTTTTTTCTTCGACAAGTCCGCAATCTTTTGGCACGTGAAAGATGCTCTAGCTGTATCATACAGCAATCCAGAACTAAACTATAGAAATGCAAGAAAGGTTTAAATAAACTTTGACAGGAAGATGATACTACCCTGTAGTTTACATCAGTGGATCTTGGTAATGAAAAAGAAGGAACCTCCAGCGCAATACAGGGGCCAAAACTACTGTTTTTTGTACGTGTAGATTGCATTTTTATGTGCATACACTTAAGACTGTCATGGACTAATTTGGTTTGATCAGGATAACTTAGTCAGAGACAATTAAAGAGTGACAGTGATCGTGCGTGCGTGTGTGTACAATTGCAGGGCTTGCTGCTACTTAATTTGGAGTTTCAGGTGAGAATTTAAAGTACAAAGGGAGTAGAAAAGAACAGGTAATGTTGGAGCTTGAGATAGGTGAGGGCCTTGTGGTCCATGGTTGTCTGGCACCGATAATTTTGTTGGCAGACAAGTTTGGAAGTTCGATCCTAATCTTGGAACGCCAGAGGAGCTTGCGCGAGTCGAAAATGCACGGGACAAGTTCTGTCAAAACATAATCTGATTGATTGTGATTAAATTAAGGTGGGGTTCAACGACATGCCTTTGGGTTAGATTAGTTTTCGGTACTGGCAACTAGGGCCTCCTCTACGTACTTGGGATATGGCTTTCTGGGCTGGAAGTGATTGTTGAGACTCAACTGCAGCAGCTGGTGTTGGTTCTTGGGGTTTAGTTTTTCAAGCTGAATTGGAAGATTTCTCGCCTGTCACACACAGTAGCAAATTAGCCAGGTCTTATTTCCTGGGATTTGAGTGGCTTCACTTTAGTAATTACTGTCTACGATAACCCACCAACTTCCTGAATTGAAGATTTTGAAAGGTTTCAATGTATCTTTGCGTGGCAAGCTTCTGTTCCTTGTTCATCTGCCTCCAAAATCTATAAACAGATCCCGTATTCAACACTTGGCTTCCATAAATCTTCTATGTATAGCTCCAGGACAACACATGATCGGTTACTAATGGAAAAGTTTTGTTTGATGAATTCGGTAGCATTGTGAGTTCACCAGTCGTAGATGCTCTGGAGACTAGCTGCTGACATCCTGTTCCAATATTCAGCATGAAAATATTGAAGCGTAAACAAAACCTTACAATCTTCCCTTGCTTAAACCATTTGTTAAACAATAAATTAGTGAACAGGTTATATTTTTAAGTTGGAATGGTTGTTCGACACTATTTATCAAAGAAGCTAGGCCCATCTGAATATTTCTCTGTTCCAAGAACACATGATTTATGTTTACATAACTCAGTTTTGACAAAACACACACGTATAGTATTTGTAATTTTAATATATGTAAACATACCTGAAATATGTATTTATAAATATTATTCTTTTATTTCATGTTGAATAAAAAATATATTACTCATATCTGAAACTTTATATTTAGAATATCAACATATAATTTTTTTTATCCAGCATAAGTTATGAATATAGTAAAAACCCGACCCATAGCTATCTACCCTATGAACATGAGTTACTTTTGCTGAGATTAAGGCCCTAAATTATCATCCATGAATTACTTTTGCTGAGATTAAGGCCCTAAATCTTTATATATATACATATAGAACAAAACTGTTATAGTTTAATTAGGTTTCGTCCTGTCCAACCCAACCAACTGGGCTGTTAGATATCGACCCTATGAACATGAGTTTACAATGGGTTCATACAGCCCAGAAAAGGATGGACAGTGATAACATCTTTTTAGAAGAGTGTTAACATCAAAGGAAAACACTCTAATAGTCTATAATTTAAAATCAAATCGACTTTATTATCATATATTAATTAGTGCAATAATATAGAATGGTAGCTACTCCTAAAATGCTGAAGCTTTTTCCAGCATGGTATCGCTATCAAATACATAAATAGATAAGATAACACAATTAATGCCCTTATTCATCAAGTCTCAATCTTATGTTGCAGCCAGGTGTTTATGATTTTGAGCCTGGAATTAACAAAAACCACACCTTCTTTAATATCTTCTCCATCTAGTATTTTCTACCACAATCAGTACTAACTCCATGGAGTGAAATACACAGGGCAATACAATTATTTGAATCGGAGTTTGTTTTCTATAAATATTCATATTTAGTAACGCAACGGATGATGTTTTTTAAGAATATATTTTATTTAAAAATATATATTTTATTTTTAATAATTTCATGTCAAAAACACTTGAAATAACATTAATTTGATGATTTTTTTTTATCGAGGAGATAATGGATTGCATTATAACCATCAGAATTTTAGGTTATCGGTATCTTCCTTTTTCTCTTAAAGAACTCAACTGGAACTGTATGCCACTTCTTCCATTCTTTTTTCGAAGTCATGTCACTTGCATGGATCACAAAAGAACTCAGAATATATGTGAGAATCTGAGAGCATTGATCTTGATGATCATCGTGAAAATCTTGTGGACCCTGTAAATATCCCACAGTACTCTTGTATGGCACTAGTGGAGTGTTTATTAACATCTTCAAGAGAAAAAAGAAAATACCAGGATTTTTCGGAAAAGGAAAAGCCAATGGCTCTAGACTCACGAGAGCTGTGAACCCAATAAAAAGAGTAGAGTCCTTGTCTCGAAAAAGGTTAGCCATAAGGCATAGACACCTCTTGATATTGTTTCTTTAGCTACGGCCTCTATTGACCTTGTCAAGAGGGTGACCCCCCACGACCCCTCTTGGCACCATCTATCATCGTCCATTAAAAGCTGCCTCTCTCCAGGTGCTGCTGGTTCCCCCATTTATTGTCCCATTTCTGTATCCCATGCCTTGTTTTTAATTCACTCAAACCGTTTGGGCCATTGGTTTTCGAGCACTCTCTTCAAGAACAAGATGCTAATGTTAGATTAGTCTTATTTGAGCCCCAGAATGACATAGTAAACCCTATACTGCGAGAACTATCATTGATGAATGAATTGTACTTAATTCAACTGGTATATATTCCCATTATTTTCTTTAAAAAAACACTCGTCCATCCATCTATTTTTTTTTATAGAGATTTTGAAGGAATAAGACGAAGAATTCCCCTTCCTTGAATATCTTTGTGCTAATTATTAATTACACAGTATGTCCTGCAGGAAGTTTTCATGTAAGTTAATTTTTGTATAACCTATGAAATTAAGTTATTCCACATATATATGAAACCCAATGAGACAAAATAATTGAAGCATGGTATACATTTCTTGAAAGGGATCTAATTCGGAAATCTCATTTAGACCACAATGATGGCATATGATCATTCATTCATTTAAATTAAGTATTTAATTCATTATTTTAAGTTTGTGTTTAATATGATACTTGTTAAAAGTAGTTTTTTAATTTTCAACGCACATCAAAACATGAAGAAACAAGGAAAAATACTAATTTCGCGCATTCAAGAACTGATCAATCACGGTATTAACTGGACAATTAAACCTTCACAAATTAAGCTTGACTGTTAACACAAACATGAACCATGAATGAACAAGGAAGCAGGTATCTTTCTTTATCTTCTAAATTTGAGTATAGAATTAATGTCTAAACAACTAGAACTGATGTAAGAGATATAAATTAATGCCCCGTATGAACAATAAGAGAGATAATTTTGTTTTCGTGGACAACAATGAAGAAGAAAGAAGAAGGGAGATCGATTTGTAATTTAGTACTTGTATGTACTTGCATGTCCTGCAAGGGTTAACACTGTGCTTGGATTTGCTCTCATTCATGGTCTTTGCTAACTCACAAAAGTAGATGTGTTTTCCACAGCGTTGGACATTTTCTTTTGCCTTTTTTGTTCCCCTTCCATTTTTACATGAACAAGCCTCTCGGCATGGCTAGCTACTACTTAATGATTGAAATTACCACTAACAGTAAGAGGGTACAAACTCCAAATTCCAACCTAAGCACAAGGACAGAGAAGCAATGGTAATATCGCATTACCCCTCCCTCAGAATCATGCTCGAGCTCACTCGCTACTGAGTTGACTCCCCTTCAAAGCCGAGCCAACCCGGCCGAATCATTGCCCAAGAAAAAAATCACAAGCGTTCTTTTTTGTTTTTTTTTTTTTTAGCGATAGCGACAACAACTTCCATGTGATATAGCTACAAGATGATCAGCCATCAAACCCGGTCTGGCTCCACACTGCATCACGCACGCGCCTCATGTCGCGGCCCTTTAATGTCCGGCCGACACCCTCGACCACGGAGGCACCGCCTGTTTTCCTGCTCCGTGCATACTCACGCGCCAAGTATTCGTGCGGGGGGACCATCTCGGACTCCTGATCGTCGAACCCGTCATCCGAGTCATGCAACGACTCAACCGAGTTAACTCGATAAATCTTGCTCCAATCAGGCACGTTCACGGGAGCTGATGTGGCCATGTGACGAGGTGACGCCGATGCCACGAGATCGTTCCCACGAAACTGGTGCACGATTCTCGAGGAGGCTGTTTTGTTGCCCCCAGAAGAGGAATCTTCGAAGGCCAAGGACAGCCCCCCCATGTTGCGGTCATCTCGTGGGATTCTACGGCGGCCTCCACTGATAGACATGTGATCGAAGCTACTCTCAAGTTCTGCGCGTGGATTCCACGCTCCGTTCGAATTACTAGCAGCGCTATCACTCCGGTCAGCCGTGCCGTCCACCATCGACCACACATCTTCCTCGCCCAGCTCGGACACCTCGTTCACGATCGGGACTTGGCCGTTGCCATAGCTGTAGTTACTCCCTAACAATCGTTCACTGCGACTCGTTGTTAGTCTCCTGCCCTTGGCCATATAGTGTCATGAAACTCTTGGTGACGAGGCAAAAAAATAAATATATACTACACTATACAGCTTCTATGAAGCACAGTGGCGAGATGTTGTCAGGAGTCCATTAGAGAGGCTCTAACATAAGGTGGCCTTGAGGGAGGAGACATGTATATATAATATATAATAGCATTTGTATTTCAGTAAAGGAAGCTTGATTTTTCATTTCATGTGAATTTGGAGTTCATTTTGTCTTCATCTCATGAACTCCAATCAAGCAAAATGTATGGATGGTGAGAGCGGAAGACGCCAAATCGGCAAGGAACTGTAAAAAAGGAAAAAGAAAAAAAAAAAGACAACGGAGTTTTTTTTATTTACTCGACGATTGAACTCAACAATTGAATAAATTAAATTGAGTAGATTTTTACATGATTTAATATAAAAATCGGTTTAAATGAGTGAATTTATCAGGTTTAACTGAATTAAATTAAATGAAATAAATTTTCACACAGTTTAATATAAAGCTCACTATACATCAGATCTTGAATTAACAAATTATCGAGTTTATCACGTAAGCGACATCAAGCTAATTTAATAACAACGATGTTTTATTTGGGTGTGTTTTTCACTTGCTTTTGGAAGCAAGTGAGGTGCACTAACCAATGACTGGGGAAAGAAGATTGTTGGGTGCGAAAGGAGAGTGAAGAATACATGAAAATGACTTGCCAATTTTGGATATTGGATTATAAATTGTGGACTGTTTTCACTATTTTTAGCCCTCAGGATTTTCATCATATTCATCTCATGGGGCTTTCTTTGGTAGCTTCCACCTGTCAATTAATACTATAATCATGCCATGTTTACCTAATGCATTTCATTTTTTTAAAACGTATCCGTTTGGTGTGTTGTTTTGAAATTCCAATCATGGAGGATTAGGATGAACATTGGAGGATTAGGATTTCATAATCCCAGGATAAAGAAACACACCATTGTGATTAAGTCTGTGTAATCATGGACTGATTAGGATGAATTAAGTCATACCCACTTCAATGTACTGCCAATTTTCTCGATTTTTCATAAGATTTTGGAATTAAAATACCTGAATTATGATCAAGTTCATAATTTAATCACCCTACTGATTATAAATTGATTTAGTTCAGATACCATGCAATATCCATTAAGAAAACTAATATTAAGATTTATCTCCTCAACAAAATCAAATCCTATAATAGCTTGTAGTTTATTTACAATTTAATCCGCATATATAATGGATATTGACTTGAATGAATATAATCAACGGGATAATAGATAATTGAATATAATATAATATAAACATATCTTATTTTTTATTTTTTATTGATTATTGAATAATAAATATTCAATAGAAATGGAAACCAGATGAGTAAGTATAGTTTTATTATGAATATAGAGAAACCGACATGTGGGTTACCGGTTCCCGTTTTTTTCTTATGAACCCAAACGAGTCACGAGGGTTGATGACAAGTGTCCATGCCACGTCAGATTTCATTATCTTCCCTCAACGGGCCCCACCCTACGAGCCTATCTTGTTTGACAAATGTTGATTTGCAATTCAAAGCAGGCCCCATCATCCACGTGGGCCAGTCAGCACCCAAGCTAGCTCCTTTCCATGCCCTTTCACGGCCCAACACGTGTATGCTTCCAATTGAAGGGTGCCCCACTGTCCCAGTCACCATCACGCCACGTGTCAAGAGGTCGTCTGTTGTTAGAATAAAGGAGGTGATGTGGAGCCGGTGCGTGACGACGGCCATAAAATTAAGCCACCATTTTTGCATATAATTGATGGATTAGGAAGTAAACTTGAATTTGGTGTGTGGTTAAGATAAGCGCCCACTTGCAGCCCATGGGTTCTCAAAAGCAAAGTGTTCCGTGTCTTCTTGATGGCCACATTGGACGGCTGAGAATGAAGGTCATGGGTCCTCCAAAGACTTGTCCTTTCTCAATTAAACAAAGAAACCTTATCTCTATTCACTATCATATTAAATTCAAGTACATTCTTCCTTTCTATCAAGTTTTATAGCTATTAAATTCGGCAAGAGCTACGAAGATGGTCAGGATCAATTAAATATAATATACTTCTCATTTTAATAAAATAAATTAAATTAAATTACTTCATCTAAATTAACTCTTACCTAACTTTTTTAAACTTCGCCTGGATGAGGTCCAAATCGTGCCGCGGGCTCGAAATTCCCCGCTGCCCCACGGCTGTGAAGGACGAGTGTCAATTGATGAGTGATGATGACCCCTCCCCTTCTCTTTAGTGGCATGGGGTGGGACCCCTTTTTACTTGCTGGGTTTGCCAGGTGGGACCCTCACCCATCCCTAGCAAAATAAAAGGATTGAACCTATCACTGTTGAAATCAGTATCCTATGCCCTCTGCTTGCACATGTTAATGTTAGGCGGAATTTGTTTTTACCATTGGAATTGCGGGTGGTGCGTTCTAAATGCATGTTTGGTTTTAAAAAAAATATATTAAGTTGATATATATTTAAGATAATTTTAATTTTTTAATATTAAAAATATTTTTTTAATAAAAAAATTA
>Ga0325404_1002552_pt1 | contig 19506 bp, 10 predicted proteins | sample PopdelMetagenome_18_FD_205664 | JGI IMG/M metagenome (GOLD analysis project Ga0325404, IMG submission 205664) | Populus deltoides microbial communities from Bellville, Georgia, United States - Xylem-Control-R1 | ecosystem: Host-associated > Plants > Phyllosphere > Stem > Wood/Secondary xylem... | reverse complement strand
AAAAAAAAAATTGACTTGAAGAAAGAGTTTGTAAGAAGATGGAGTAAAGATTTTAATTTAATGTTGTACCATGTTCTTATTGCAACTTGTATATATATAAAAAAAAGCAATTTTTATTAAAATTAAAGGAATCGCAAGAATTCAACGATTCTTCACCACATGAGATCAGGGTAAATTAAGGGAATGGCAACATCACCACATGAAGCTATCCCATCAAATTATTATAGAGCTGGGGATCATGTGCTTGGCACATGCAATGAAGGCCCTCGACCTTGTTTGTTGCAGAGGGGAAGGAATGGATAGCCGGAAAATGACTAACTTTACCGGAAGTTATTTTCTTCTTTGCTGCAGAAGGGAACTGGCGTGATCTGTAGATGACCGCCACAGCCGGTGTTGAGTTCTGTTATTATCTAGCGGAGAAAGGCATTGTGCAGACTATCAAAATCCATGTTGGAACTCGCCGTTCAAAAGGGATGGTGGCAAAGGAGATGGAAGGGCCTTTTCGCCAACTTCAATGAGATGCCACGTGTCGAGGGTCCAATCACCTGAAACCCACCAGGAAAGCGTAAGCTATCATAAGAGCGTGTCGCGCAAATCATAATTTAATGCGAGCGTGAAGGATAATGCTGCGCAGTTACCACACAAATAATATTCGATTTCCCTTGAAAGCATCATCTCCCTTGCACCAAAAAAGCTAAAAACCCTCAAACAGTTGCTTTATAATCTGCTTGCTCGGGTTTTTTATCGGGCTCTGAGGCTTCAAGCAAGGGGTGTTAATACATTATATTAAATTTGAAAAATCATCACAGTTTTCACGGTGGCGATCAAAGTGAATGACATTAACATCTATCTATCCATATATATATTCATCGTAGAAGATAAAAAAAGGTCTCAGAGAATATACGTCTGCAGTCTGCCCTCCTTTAGTAGCGAGGTCACGGCTTTCCTTGCTGTGAAAAAGCAAGCTATCTATTTTTTTTACCATGTAAACACAAAAAAACACTGGATAAAACCAAAAACATTCTGTAGTCCTATTGACATGCCCAACACAGCCTCATATGATAAGAAAACAAAAACAAAAAAAAACTATCTAGTAGGTGATTATCTAGTAGGTGGTTTAGTGAAAAAAACTTTCTTTTGTTTTTCCCTTTCAATAATGAGAAATTATAACCAGGAACTTAACATTCTGGATGGAGGTAGACAATGGCTTCCTAAATTAAACGGTAATTATTTTTGGGTTTAATTTCTGCTTTCTTGCTTGCTAATATGATCAGAATTGCTTTGCTGATATGCAATCTCCTTTTGGGCTTAGAACTTGTTTATCTAAGAAAAAAATCAAAGTACAATGTTTTAGGAGATCAAAAGGAGATGAATTATTTTTTTTAATTAAAAAAAATACGTTATCTATGATAACTTAACGGTAGAGAGTAATATGATGAGAGCTTTTGATTAGGATTAGCATTGAAGAATATTCAACTATAAAGGCTGAAATGAAATAATTCTAAGATTATAGGGAATAAAACGTACTCAAGGAAAAATGTTGGACTGGTTTACGTGTTTTCATGAGTTGCGTTTTTGTGATGCTGTCACGGGAATCAGTGAGGACCAGTTGGTTGTTTTTACCAAAAGAAAGAATGACAAATAGCAGAGAGCTTTTGTTCGAAGAAAACATAAAAAAGGAAAAAGTGACAAAGGAGATGGCCACTCTCGGAACTTGAAAGTGGAAAGCCTAAACCAACCCACAACGCAAGTGGCTGCTGCCGTGCCATACATTGCTTTGTAACATAAAAAATATCACCAGCTTGTGCGTGCATGAGAGAGTCTTCATAAAAAATAGGCTCAGTATTCCCCCCCTTTCTCTTCTTGTATGCATAGAAAGATGTAATTTATATTGGAGCTAGCTAGCAAGCTTATAAAGTAAATCAAATCATGCTTAGAAAATGAAATTAGAGACTCAAGTAAAGGGTCGTGTAATTTACAATTTAATAAGCAAACATCCTTGAATTGGTTACATGTTAGTTTCTACAGGTAATTCAATGGCATGATCAGGCAACAAATGTAACTGATAGTACATTCATGAAGTGGCTGCCTTTATGTAGAAGACATCCCCAAATTAATTAAACACTCTTGGATTCAAGTATAAAGAAGACATCCCCAACACATTAATGGCATCCCATTTGTACCACTACAGCTAGAGGAAACAAAATGTTGAGTTTTTGTTTTTAAGTGGCTGCCTTTTTAAAATTTACTGCATTTCTCCTTTGTCTTTGACTCTATTAATTCTTAGTTCAATGTTGAGTTCTAGATGGTGTCCTAGAATAAAATACAAAAGAAATATATTTGTCTGAAGGGATAAAAATATGAACTAAATAACCACCAAAACATGTGATTATCCACTAAAATATCTAGCAATCTTGACTTGAAATTTGAAATTTGAAAGATGGATAAACCATGGATAAGTCCATTTTGTTTCAACTAAATCCGAATGCACCAACATTTGCAACAGATTTTCAAATTCGTGCAACAAAATTTGACCCATCAAAGAAGAGAAGTTTTGTCCACGGGTAGAAACAAAAACCTACGAAGAAGTAGTGAGAAAAGCAAAGACAGCAGCGCAAACATGCTACAGAACAACAGTAAAAAACTTTTAACGTTAGGGGTTTTCTGTTAGAGTAGATTTAGATACGCGGTGGAGTTAGTTAACTTCAAGAGTGAGCTGGATCCACTCTTCAAGGACTGACCCACTTTTGAATAAAATAATCCTTACTTAAAATAATAAATTATTAATACTGAAAGAAAGCAGAGATTTTTAGAGCTTCAATTGAAGAAGCTGAAGATACATGTCTCTTTTATAATTATCAATATTTTTTTCCCTTTTTATGTCTCTCTTCTAATAATCCAAAACTTCCCTTCTTTCCTTCAAATTCTCGTGTATCTCGACTGGGTTCTTTTAGTTTTTGACTCTTTGATGGAAAGTTGAAGTCTTTCAAGCATGTGAATTTAGTAGTGTCTCTCTTTTGTTTAGTTGCTGGGTTTGGAGATCAAAGTTTTTGTTTGCAGCCATGTTGAATTTCGGTTACTGTAAAGGATCAATGTCAACGGCTAGTTCTGGTGGTGTTTCAGATCAGTTCCCGGCAGGGTTACGTGTGTTGGTTGTTGATGACGATCCAACATGTCTTGTGATCTTGGAGAAGATGCTTAGTACCTGCCTTTATGAAGGTATTTATGGAGATTTATGTGAATTATACTTCCAAAGATCAAGTATAGTTTCCTTGAATTTGTTGTTTTTGATGCTCAACACATGAATTGGGTTTCATTTTGGGTGTGTTATGATTTCTGTGTGACATATAATTGGTCATTTCTTCTGTTCCTTTAGTGATTTTGCTTGTGAAGTTATGTGGCAGTGTTGAGATTCCAGGGGTGGTGTCACATCTGTGCTATGATTATGTAATGAATTGGAGTTCTAAATTCGGTTTAAGATTTATAGGAATTTGGACGTTATTACTCTTCTTGTCTTGGAGATTTGTTTGAATTTGTGATGTCTGATGCTTTCCTCTTGGTCACTGATTGGTAAACTCCCGTTGAGGTCTGTGGGTGTGTGTTAAAAGACATTTTTGTTTGTGTAAATTGATTGATTGATTGATTTGGTGTGTGTGGGAATTTTCAGTCACAAAGTGTAACCGAGCAGAGATTGCGTTGTCTTTGCTTCGAGAGAACAGAAACGGGTACGATATTGTTATAAGTGATGTCCACATGCCAGATATGGATGGATTTAAACTTCTCGAGCTTATTGGGCTAGAGATGGATCTGCCTGTTATCAGTAAGTTTCCTTTCGCAGTTGCTTCAGATGGATTTAATGATCTTTCTTGTTAAAGAGCTAACATAAATGTGATGTCTGGTGCATAATTTATGAACTGTGTAGTGATGTCAGCTGATGATGGGAAAAATGTGGTCATGAAAGGTGTAACTCATGGTGCTTGTGATTACCTGATTAAACCGATTCGCATTGAGGCACTTAAGAACATATGGCAGCACGTGGTTCGGAAGAGAAAGAACGAGTGGAAGGATTTGGAACAATCAGGGAGTGTAGAAGAGGGAGGAGATAGGCCGCAGAAACAATCTGAAGATGCAGATTACTCATCCTCAGCAAACGAAGGAAGTTGGAAAAACTCAAAGAGGAGAAAAGATGAGGAAGAAGAAGCAGATGAGAGGGATGATACATCCACATTAAAGAAACCACGTGTGGTTTGGTCAGTTGAACTTCACCAACAGTTTGTTGCAGCAGTTAATCAACTAGGAATTGACAGTAAGTATCCTAACCATTTCTTTCAATAGCTAATACCGTTATACTTCCTAATTTACAAGCACCAAAATGCAGCACCTTGTGTTTAGAGAAGCATGCGGTGGATATTAGAACAATCTTGGGGGAAGTGTAAGCAATAAACATGCTTCCTGGTTGCCTTTTTGCTCACCATCAGCTCGTAGTTTTGACTAGATTTATGTTACATTTGCATCACTTACAGATCTCTATGCTGTGCCTTGACATTTTTTTACCATTCAATCCTGTCATTCGAATGTAATTTGACTTTAGCTTGAACCTTACACCTTCATAGTTGTCTCTATTGGACTATGTACATTTACTCCCAATATTTCTGCCCTCTTATATGTTTATTTTTCTTCCGTTGATGCAGAGGCAGTTCCCAAGAAAATTCTGGAGTTGATGAATGTTCCTGGGCTCACCAGAGAAAATGTTGCCAGCCACCTCCAGGTGTGGAACATATTTGCTTAGCATGGAATGTTTAGTGTAGAATACGATGTATATGTTTCTATTATTTTTTCTGTTCTAGGTTAATTCATACACACCTCTTGGGACTTGACTTTTCACTTTGCCACCCAAATTTGCTCACTATCCAACTATATGGTGCAGAAATATCGCTTGTATCTTAGAAGGTTAAGTGGGGTTTCACAGCACCAGAGCGGTATGGGCAACTCTTTTATCAGCCCGCAAGAAGCAACATATGGTCCATTGTCCTCGCTTAATGGGCTTGACCTTCAAACTCTTGCTGCTGCTGGTCAAATCCCTGCACAAAGCCTCGCCACACTGCAAGCAGCCGGACTTGGTCGATCAACAGCAAAGCCTAGAATGCCCATGCCAATTGTTGATCAGAGGAACCTTTTCAGCTTTGAAAACCCAAAATTAAGATTTGGGGAGGGGCAACAGCAACATTTGAACAATGGTAAGCAAATAAACTTACTTCATGGAATCCCAACCACAATGGAGCCGAAGCAGCTAGCCGACTTGCACCATTCAGCACAGTCCCTTGGGAGCATGAATATGCAACTCAATGCCCATGGAGACCAGAGTGGTCAGAGTGGTTCTTTGCTGATGCAGATGTCTCAACAGCAGTCTCGGGGCCAGATACTAAATGAAACTACCAGCAGCCAAGTTCCCAGACTCCCATCGTCCATAGGGCAGCCTATTGTAACTAATGCAATTGCCAGTGGGGTCTTGGCAAGAAATGGATTAGCTGAAAATGGCAGAGGAACAGGATTCAATCCAGTTTCACAATCATCTCCTACGTTGAATTTCCCCTTGAACACCACAGCTGAATTGACAGCCACTAGTTTTGCTCTTGGAAGTGCTCCTGGGGTGCCTAGTCTCACATCCAAGGGGACATTTCCCGAAGATATTAGCTCAGAAATGAAAGGACCTGGAGGATTCATCATGCCAAGTTATGATATTTTTAGTGACTTGCAACACCATAGATCCCATGATTGGGAGTTGCAGAATGTAGGCATGGCCTTCAATGGTTCTCAGCAATCCAACTCTCTGCAAAGCAATGTCGATGTGGCATCATCAGTATTAGCTCATCAGGGCTTCTCTTCTAGCCAAAGTAATGGACAGGGCAGGAATATATCTGCTGTCAGCAAGCCAATATTTTCAGCAGGAGATGCAACGGGCCATGTGAATGCACAAAGTCTCGGACAACCTCTCAACACCTTTTTTGCCGAGAATTTAGTGAGAGTTAAGACTGAAAGAGTCCCTGATGCAAACCTTCAAACTACCCTCTTTAATGAACAGTTTGGTCAGGAAGATCTCATGAGTGCGCTTCTCAAACAAGTTGGTTTCTGTTTCCACATTAATTTTATATGTTGGGTTTTGGAGAGTTGCCTTTGATTTCAATTACCAAGGTTTCTAATAATTTGTGCCAATTTTTCTTCCTTTGCAGCAGCAGCAGGCAGGCATTGGACCAGCTGAAATTGAATTCGACTTCGATGGGTATTCCCTGGATAATATTCCTGTGTAGGACATACCCCGTGCTCAGTTCTCTTAGCTATTGCAGTTTCTAATGTACATATCTGCTGCTACAGATGAATTTGATTTCTCTCTGTGCAACTGGAGGGTGGCAATTCAAGTCAGTGTTTTGTTAAAAAAAAAAAAAAACATAAAAGGATTGTTTGATTTCTCTTAGCCACATTTCTCTTGTGATTATCATGTTCTTGCTGTTTCAATTTGGAACATTAAAAAAATTCAGGCAAATGGAAGTCGAGGTGGATAAATTCCAATGGAAGAAAATTGGGAAAGCTCATAAGATACAATTGCATGGCATGCAAAGGCTTACCTGCTAAATTTTGTCTGCATTTCATTGGAAAAGCCAGCAAGAAGCAACTCGTTATAGGGTGCTCGTGGGAAGTTTTCGGTGGCTTGGGTTGTGGAAAGATGGAATCTACTTCTTAGACATCTGCAGAATTCTAGGAACCTTTCTAACTCTAATAATAGATCAAGTTTGATTTTGTTTTCAACTCCTTGTTTTTTTATTTATATTTATTAATTAAGGGATTGACCTTGATGTACATATTCCATTTGATTGCTCTAGACACAAGTCTGAGTATGTCTTTCCCTGGATTTTTTCTAGTAATTTTAGGAGGTCCTCGTTTTCTTCTCTCTTGATCTGCAATTTCATAATGAAACCTCAATTTTGTGATGTGCTATTTGACTTTGCATGGAGCGTGAGCGTTTGTTGCAAGTAACAGCCAGCATTCTGGATTAGCAGGATTCTTAGACGAGTATGCACATGCTGTAAAATGTAGAGAGCTCTACATTTAGGTTGCAGGAACTTTTTCACCATCATTTGCTAGAATGCATTTAGGGAGCATGTGAGACTGAAGGAGACAAGAAATAGACGGAGGGGGTGATATAAATCAGTTTGTGGGATAAATAACACCAGTGATGCTGTCATGTGCCAACCTAGATATTCTCCATTAATAAAGTTGCCTCATGTTTCTAGGTACAAGAAAAGGTGGCTCATTGGTTGAGAAACAAGATAAAGAACTTGTGAGATCATGATTAAAGTCCACCTTTTACAATGTACAAAAATCCTCCTCTCATCATTCTAGGCTCATCGGCCCTGATCTGTGTTTATCTAGTTTTGACCCTAGATAATGGAAGGTTTTGTTTGACCCTAGATAATGGAAGGTTTTGTTTGACCCTAGATAATGGAAGGCCAAACCAGCTGTAGCCAGAATAATTCTCCAGTTTTTTCATGCTGGCAACTATAAGATAGTGTTGGTTGGCAACAAGTTGGTCAAAATAAGAACCATCGTTGTGTGAACTTGAAGGGACCAAGTTGATCAGATAAGAGCGCAGACAATGGATTCTATTGAAGAAATAATGTGAATCAGTGGTGTAGATATACCAAGGCTAGAAAAACTTGTCCTGCCAATAGACGGAATTCACACTTGAGAAATATTGACCTGGTTTACGTAGGCTGTCAAATATTGGAAGATTTGCAAGCGAAGAGCCACCACTAGAGGTAAGTATCAATATTCGCAAAGGTGTTTCTCATGAAATCTAACAAACATTCAAACCAAGAGATCTAAACCAAATTTCTCGAGGCAGCAATTCATCTCTGGCAAATAAGATGGAACCTCCAGAGTATGAACACAATAGAAAAGATGCATATGAACAAATAGGTAGTTTATGAGTAACAAAGGTATCTAGAGTCTAGAATAGAGATGGTAGATGAAATATAGCAGTAAAAATCAAACCAAACAAACAATCATGTTCAATAAGAACTAGATATATAATCGAATTGTACATTAGCATTATAAAATTGATGTCACGGAGTCGTATATAACACCTACCAGATACAATGAAATCAACACCTGCCCTTTATGTACCAAGTTCTGCATGCATATCATCTAGTGATTCTGGTAAATGTCAAAGCTCCTGGTCAAGCATGCATCCATCAAAGCAATGAAAGAATGAAAAGAATCAGAAGCCGCTACAAAATCAAGCAATCTCACATCTGACAACTATTGCTGTATCAACAACACCACCACAGCTGCCAGGAGAATTGATACTATCATGGTCGATCCCTTTCCATTGCTGTTGCTTGTTGGGTATATCGAAGGGAGTGAGCACTCTTCCCCATTGAAGAACACTTTTGTAGGAAACCCATCTCCAGCAGCAATATTTACTCCTGGTATATTTTTCTTAGTGAATGAGATCACTGTCTGTTGTTTTCCAGGAACCCTGGGATCCTTTTGTGGGCTGGCTCCATCAGTCTCTGCCACAAGATAGTTCAACCCTGGAAGCCCCTCCATTAATATGGTGTTGTTGACACCATCCATCTCCAACATGCTTCCATTGAATGAGTACATAGCTTCAAAACCAGCAGCAGCTTTGTCCAATTGCACTGCAGCAAACCAATCAGCGAATGAAGTTTCTTGCCAATTGAAGAGTGTGATTCTTGCACTCCATCCACGGTTATAATCAGTAAACAAGTGCCAGTTGATACTGACTCCACAATTATCTGCACAAGGAAATGGGTTTGGCACAGCCCGATGTTTGAGAGCAGACCAAGCTACAGACATGGCAGTCCGATTCTCATAAGGAACGAGAAGTGCCTGTGGTGGAAGAAGAACAGCTGGAGCAGTAGCACTACAAGTACGGGCAGTATTACTAGGGCACCCACAAGCACAAGTGTTGCAAGGGATAACAGAATCGTTGTAGTAAGCAGAAAATGAAACACAGCATCTAGGGCTTACTCCATTGGGATGGGTGATATTACACACCACCTGCCAGCTGGCAACTGAAGTTTTATTTGCTGGTAAGCCAGATGGATCAGGGAATTGGCTAGGGCTCACCCTAACTGGAGGTCCACATTGATAATCAGGGTTAAGTGTGCCATTGATCTTCCAGTTCTGTGGTGGTGAGATCTGAGAGCGATTGAGATCTGGAGGCATTTTAAAAACCTGAAGCTGGAAAGCTGAAGTCGACTTGCTTGGATCCATGGATGGTGGCAAGATAGTACCATTTCGGCAACAAAAAGGGATCAATCCAAGGGTTGTGTCATTAGCCTTTGTTGGAGGCAAATCAACTATCGTTGGCCTTCTCTCACAGTTTAATACATTGGAAAAGTCTAGTTCCCCGTAGTGTTTACCTTGAGGACCATATATGCAGTCAGTTGAATCAAGAATGTAAGGATAAGCCCCTTTCATGGAATAGATAAATTCATCCTTCATCCAGTCCCAGCTCAATTTCCAGTTATCAAGTCGACCAAGAGGATTATGGTTTGCAATAGAAACCTGTGCCCAATAACTAGAGTCGTATGTTCTGATCACGTCATACATGATTGTAAGATCTCCATTCTGGCGGGGCAAGAACTCTTCATCTAAAGTGATGTTCGTTTTAAATTTTGAGTCTCTAGTGCAGCAAACAAACATGACACTTCCTGTGAAAACCCAAAAAAATTTCCATCAATAGATGTAACAGCACATGAATTTCCCAATTCAGATGAGAAGCGATATCATGTGATCTTTTAATTCTGACAATCATATATCGATAGGTAAGTAGCTATCACATGAATGAAAAGGAAAATAATCTCACAAATAACAAATTCCAAATCTCATAACAATCTCTACCATTCCTGACTTCATTTTGTCCAAACAATATTGACTCAACATGATGAAACAAATTTCCCAAATTGCAAGTCAGATAGTTACCTTTCATTTCATAAACCAGCTTGACACAAATGACCACCTACATTTGAACTAAAACCACAATCAACCAGAAGTTGCCAGACAACTTTAATTCATAAAAAAAGCTAGTGGTGTTGGTGTCCAGCCACAAGAATCAAATTGATACGCTAAAGAGTGACTTTGGCAGCACCAGCCTCTCAACAACCTTAGTAACAATGCATCCCACCATTTCAGCTATATAAATAGCACAAATTTCCCACTTTAGATCAAGAATTTTATTCAATTTATTCATAATTCTTGCATAAAAAAAAATTGTAAACCCATGTAATCTTCTCTTATCTTCCAAGAATACAAGATCCATTTTTTTAAGGAGCAGCTAATATTAGATCCAACCACCAAAAAAAGAATCAAAACAAAAATCCCACCCACTAAATAAAACACCAATCTCATTTTAAACTAAAAAACCCACATCACAAAATTTATATAAAAAAAGACCACATATATAAAACTCACAAGAGATGAAAACTTTAAACTGACCTTCTTTAGTAGTGGCAGGGCAAACAAAGCCATCATTAGCAAGAGAAATATTAGAAGGCCAAGGCACATCCTTCAAAGGAACTCCAAACTGAGTCCCTAAAAACTGAACCTGGACACTAGTTTGAGTGTCATCGCCAGCAGTCTCAATAGCAGTTTTCAAATCAGTCATTGGGAAACCAGCGAAAACAGTACCATTCCCAACAGCAGCAGGCAAGGTAGTACCATCGGCGAGAACAGCATTAGAAGCAGAAACTAAAAGCTCATCATTTTGAAAACCCACAAAAACCTTCCAAGATTTAAGTTCATCACGGCCGTTGTTTTGCACAGTTAGCGTTGATTTAAATCTGTAAGGTTGGAGTGTGGGGTCTGTTGGTTTTATCTGTGATCCCCCATTATACTGGTATGATAAGAAGATGCCATTGCAAGTACTGGATGCTGGAGCTGGTGCTTCTGGTGTTGGTGTTTGGGAGTTGGCGAAGGGTATTGTTGCGAAGATGAAGAAAAACAGGAGATTTAAGGTTAAAGACAACATTTTTTTGAGGTTTTGTGAGAGGAGAAACAAAAGGATCTGGTTTTTTTGTATGTTTATAAAGAGTATTTCAGGGGAGGGGGGAGTGAAAGAGGGCAAACGCGTGAAGGGGTGTTCGGTTTTGTACAGCTTAGAGAAAGCTGTTTTCTTTTGATTTGATTTTTTTAATCTTGTAGCGTCAAGGAATTGAATTTCAAAGAATGGAAAAGAAAAGTGTTGTTGGGGCCGGGGGAGGGTAAAGGAAGGATCCGTTGTATTTATGGAAGGCTCCCCTCTCTTTCTATTTTGAATTCATAATGCTACGTTTTTTTTTTTAATTTTACTTTCCAGAAAATTATTTTCTAAATTTTTATATTTTTATTTAATATTAAAAAAATTGATTAATTAAAAATATTTTCCAATCAAAAAAAATTTAGCTTGGTTTTTAAAAAAGTATTTTTCTGAAAATTTGGACGGAAAACACTTTTCGAAAATTATAAAAAATTTAAAAATATCATATTATTTGCTGATTATATCAAATTTGATCCTTAAACTTTTAATTGCTATATATATTTTATTTTAAATATTTATTTTTCAATTTCATCTCTTAAAATTTAATTTTTATATTAATTTTAGTCCTCATTTTTATAATTGTTATTTGTTTTTCCTTTATTATTTTTTATTGAAATTTTTTATCTATCAAATTTGGTCATCATTCTTTTGATTGTTACTTATTTTTTTGAAATAATTTATGAAATATTAATTATTATTATTTTAATTTCTTCATCTTTTATTTTTTTTATTTTTTAGATTTGATCTCTATTATTTTGATTATTATTTATTTTATTTGAGATAATTTATGAAATTATTATTTTTTTCAATTTCATTTTCATTCAACTTTTTAATTTGTAAGATTTGTTCCTTATTATTTTAATAAACTTGAGAAAAATAAAACATTAATAAGTTATTTTTCAGCTTATTTTTCATTACACTATCAAATATCAGAAAAAAATTTATTTTTCTGAAATTCATTTTTTAAAAAAACTACTTTCCAATAAATAAACAGAACGAGCCAGAGTAAATCTTGGATTGAATTGATTGTATACGGTAATCACCATGTGTGGAGGAGTGATTGTAAGAAAAATATACATATAGATAATTAGATCATAATTTTCAAATGGGATTCAATTATAGGTAACAATTCATAATTATTCTGAGAAGAAATTTCTCATCATAGTTTTTTATTGGTTAATACAGCCAATAATAATAAAAATAAAGGGCAGCCTCATCTCTCACCTTGGGTCCAAATCAAATCATATCATTACGGTCACAGCAGGAAATTTCACAGCTTCCTGTGGGTAGGAAGAGGGGTGGGTGCACAACTGGGTCCAAATTATAATAATGTTTTAGATGAATATATATATATATATATATATATATATATATAAACGAATGAGAGGGTTAAATTATGGAGGAGAGAGCGGTGTGCATGAAAGAATATGAACACGACCCCTCGCTGATTGAGGGGCACAAAATCAGGCTGATGTTGCGGCCACGTCTTTTGTGGTCTGTCTGCTAGGGAGGGAGGGACGTGCGCGTTAGGCGAGACGCTTTCTTTCCCACCAATCACCGTTAAAGAGCCCAAGTTATTTTAATGATTTTATTTTAAAATATATTTTTTATGTTTTAAAATTATTTTAATATACTAATATTAAAAATAAAATTTTAAAAATAAAAAATATTATTTAAATTATTTTTTCAAGTAAAAATATTTTAAAAAATAACTGCTATTAGAGTAGTAAAAAATTTAACTCCAGGTGAAGGACTAGCATAATGTTTTATTGTTTTTTTTTAATTCTGGAAGCTTAGATTTTATTTAAAAGAAATTATTAAATCTTCGTAGATAATTCTAATTAATATAAGAGTATATTTTTAAAATCATTCAATACAAGATTTTTCATCTCGCAGGGGAAAAAAAATGATTAGGATTTTAATTCAGTTTAGTTTGGAGTTTGTAGACTAATTAAACTATATTTTTAAGTTAAAATAGGTTTAACAAGGCCCGTATAAATTATTTTTTATATATATGTTTACAGTTGAAAATGAATTTTTAGGATATAAAAATATTAGAGCCTGGTTTTGTAGCCACCATGGATTGTTACAATTTGAATGAGCAGAGGATGCTTCATCTATCCACGCAAGCAGTACTTTGTTCGTATTGTCGTTCTTCTATTTAAAACAGGAAAAAAAGACAAGTGCATGTGTCTTACCCAGCCACTAATCATGTACTTAGAAACGCAATTGTACGACTTGTCGTGATACTTTTTAAGAAAACTAGAGTCAGGTGCATGTGCCTTGTTTTATAGGCACATTAATACTTGGGGCTTTTTTAATTAATTTGGTCAAGACATTTTGTGCAAACTTGAGAAAAAATTAAAAATTTGATTGAACCCAATTTTCAAAAAAACAAAACTAAAAAAATTAAATAGTAAAAACAACTATTAAATCGATTAAAAAAATTAAAAAATAATTTGGTTTGGTTAAATCCGGTTCCAGTAATACTATAAATAGCTTAGAAACCCATCTACTTAGTTGAATCAAATCTTTATCTTTCAATTTTTCTGCTCCCAACAACCAACTCACTGACAATGCAAAAGATACGGAGAGATTGTTTTTATTTTATTTCAAGCTTCCTTTTTGGATAGATTTCAGATTATGAAAGATATTTACTTAAGAAATATGTTACTATTTTAAATGCCGTGGAATTAAATAAAAATTAACTTTAAGATTTACTGCGCGGGCATAAAAATCTAATATAAAAGAAAAGGAAAAAGGATAAAAACGAGTGAAGAAGGGGAGTTTCAATTGCATGCGTTGTTGCCGTTTCTCGCTCTTGACATCCGATGATTTTAACTCCGGGGTGGGTTCAATTTTATAATTATATCACAAACTTGACTGGCTTAATCTTTGAGTATCACCAGAAGCTCAATCGATATTGTTTGTGTCCTCATCTCGATTCCTTTTCTCCTTCAGATATCTTTAATTCAAATCTCCCTGGAAAAAACCTCCATTAACGGGTTTGGAAGAGCCATCAACTGTGCCTGACGCGTCAGCAGGTAGCCGTTATTGAGGACCCTACAAGCACCGCCCCCAGTCAATTTGTTTTACACAGCACAAGACAGAGAGAAACCCATCCAATTGGCCCAACTTTACCAGCAGATCATGCCATAAATAAGTGGACATTCCAGACAATTTCTCCCACACTTATTAAAGGGGGCCCACCCGACGAGTCGACCGAAAATCTAGTTGGCCTGGTGGCTGGACTGGTCTGTATTTTTTAAAAGACCGGCTGGTACAACAACCTGGCAAAACCCGGTTGACCCAACATATCGACCCATGACCCGAGCGAACCCGGATGAGACCCGATGTTTTTTTTTTCAAATATAGTTTTTCTCCTATACCCCTTTTTTTTAATATTTTTTTAGCTGGTTATTAACACTTTTTAAAGTTTACTATATAAATATTAGAAATTTTTTTAATTTTTTCAATATGAGATTTGAAATACTTTAGTATATATACTCTATGTTCCCAAGAAAAAAATTATTTTTTCAATATGAGATTTGAAACCCTTTCGTATATATGCTCTGTATTCACAAGAAAAAAATTATGTTTTTTCAACGTGAGATTTGAAACCCTTTAGTATATATACTATATATTCCTAAGAAAAACATTATTTTTTCAATGTGGGATTTGAAGCTTTTTCGAATTTATACTCTATGTTCAAAAGAAAAAAGTTATGTATTTTCAATGTGAGATTTGAAACTCATTAGTATATATACTCTATGTTTTTTTAAAAAATATATTTTTTCAATGTGGGATATGAAACCCTTTCGTATATATACTTTATGTTCACAAGAAAAAACTTATGTTTTTTCAATGTAGGATAAAAATTTTTTTGATTTAAATACTTCAACCTGTGGGTGAACTGGGTCCAACCCATACATAAAAAAAAAAATAGAAGAAGGTTTGTTGGGTTGGTTGCTAGCCTAACAAAAATCAAATTGGGTTGGGCCTCAACCCAACCTGTGTCATGCCTTGGCCCTTTAGCCTAATAAGCCCATCCTCATGTGGCTGGGCCAAGTCCAAACTCAGACATGAGGGCATGTTTGACACACCCTATTCTTTGTTAAGGTATAAAGCCTTGTTTGACAAACACGTCCTTAAAAAATTCTTTACACCTTTAATTTTGGGCTAAGGGCGTGTTTGACAAATACATCATAAAACCTTTTTTCTTTTAGTTTTAATTTGTCTATAGTTGTGTGTTAAGCCAAAAAGACCTTTAAAATTTTCACAAAAAATATGAAAAAAATTTAGGGACCATTTTGAAATTACTTTTGGGTCCATCACATGTTTTCTTAATATTTTTGTCTAATATTGAGTTTTAGACTTACACTATAAGATACGAATTCCAATATTACAAGTACTTGATTTTCCTTTAAAAAATTCAAAAAACATTCGAAAAAAATATAAAACAAATTCCTTTATTTCAGAGAATACAAAAATTATATTTTTTCAAGAATTTCATTTAATATTGGGTTGTGACTTACATTGTAAGATAAAGATACGATATTAAAAATACATGGTTCTCTCTGAAATTTTGTAAAATCTGAATGATTCAAACAAAATGTCTCATTTCAAAAACATAAAAAAAATGTTTTGTTTTCATGCATATGATCAATTTTTAAAAAATTATCATGCCTTCTTTCTAAAAAATAAAAGCATTTTTATCATGTTTTAAAAATAAAAAATAGATATCATAACTAGTTTATAATCATTCATTATGATTTGGCCAAAATACTCAAAATCCCACAATAATTAATTTGTTTCATTAATATTTGAGGTATAAATTTTGCAACATAATATATACCCACGACATTAAATTAAATGAATTGATAGCAATAAATGTTAGGAATGACTGCATCTAGCAAATAATTGCGATGTTAAAATTTGGGTCTTAGAACGTTTAGGACTTAACCCAATAAGATATAGACTTCCTCACAAAGGGAGATTTTTCTTGAATCTTAGGCAAGATCGATGGATAGAAATATGACCTAGAAAACTATCAATCAACAATGTCGCTTACTATAGGCAGAGTGCATTAGGAAGTAAGGCGTCTTTCTTTTGCACAAGTAGTTCCCTTACCCGGACTCTTGTAGACCCTAGTAACCATAATACTAAGTGGTAACTCATGAACCTTCTAATCATAACTTTATGATTAAACCCAAAAAACTTAAGTAACCCAAATAGGCCCAAGATAAAGGAGAGAAAGAGAAAAGAAGGTTAGCGCAGGAAAAAAGAGAAAGACATGCGTAGAAATCAAGGCAAAAAAGAAAAAAAAGAGAAATTAGCCATCAGAGCATTACCGAAGATCCGTTGTTGACTTGCATCGTCGCAAAAAAAGGTCCCACTAAAAAGAATTTGATGGAACCAAGGAAGGCCACCATCAAAGCCAACAATACACCTTATGCCACCACAAGGTCACGAGCCCTTGTTCACATGTTGGCTCATACAATACATGGGTCATATGTTTTTCCTCTCTTTTTTCTTTTTTAGTCATTGATTCTTTGATAACTCTTTAATTAAATCCTTATTTAGGCCCAACTAATCCCAAATAAAGGGAAAGAGAAGATTAGGAGTGGAAAGATGATGCAACCATATTATTCAATAGTTTCACCCATATTTAACTAGTGTTTTGCCTATATTTTATATATAAAATTCCTTGATATTCTTTATTTTATGTTTTGAAGGTACTTTTGGATGAAAGATGCAAAAAGAAGTAAATTTGAGATAATTGGTAGATTTGACCTTCAGTCCATGTTTTGTGCAGAACGTCAGCTCTGAAGGTTGAAATGAAGTGATTCTAGTGGCATTAAAAAGCTAACATCCATACCTTTCTGGACATTTAAGGCAAGAAAATAAAATAAGGAAGAGCATGGAAATCGCAGCCTTCAAAGTCAAATCTTGCAATCTGCCAGTGTTGACCTTCGGCTATTCCAACTTGAATATCTGGAGCTACAGAAGTCCAATTGATGCAAACTAAATTTTTTTGGATTCATAAGTCAAAGTTCTATACACGCTATAAATTTCAGCCACAAAATATATCATATGAGGGAGATATGATTTTTCAAAGATAACATCTGAATTCTGCCAGCAAACAGGTTTCGTGAAGAAACGAGTCCAAAGTACATTCCGAAGCATCTAAACCGATATCCAAGTTTTTATTTCAGCAATTTAGCTCCTCTAAGTCAAAGCTTGAAGATTTCATGCAAGGCTATTTCTCCTTTTTTAGGAAAATAGTTATTAAAGTACTTAAATGTAAACAGTCTACTTAATGGAGGACTATTTTGTAAAATAGAGACCTAGAGTTTCCTAAGATATAAAAAGAATGAGAGAAGAGAAGGGGAGCAGCCAGCCAAGAAGGGAAAAAACACCCCCTTCCTCTAAGAAACCCTAAATTATGCTTTCTTCCTTCTTTTTGATTAGTTGTTCAACAAACATGCAAAGCTAAACACTTTTTCTTGGTTGCAAGGACACGGAAACCTTCGGATTTCAAGAACTGTGAGATTTATTTTACCTTTTCTTTTCAGTTTATATGATGAATATGTTTGTTCTCCTATGCTTATTTTTCCTATGATTGTTTATTTTAATTGTTAGAGCGAACTCTAAGTTATTATTGTAGACAATCTATTGCTAAGTTTGATATCAAAACCGGAGTTGTGGTATATGAACTTGTGAAGCAACTGAGTTTAATAATTGTAGCGGATCTACGTTATTAATCTTAGGGAGAACATTCAATCAAATCAAACATAGACTGCGGACAGTTATGTTTTCTTGATTAATCAACTTATCTAGTTCTTAAGGCTGTCATTAAATTAAATTACTAGTGCGGACACTGTGGTTGTTTAATGGTTAGGGTTAGTTATACGGCGGATCCGTTAACTAACCAATGTTAAGAAGATATAAATATTCAGAATATAAATTGATGTTTCGTTTCCATGATCAGTTCTGAATTCGGTAGGTGGATGTGTGCTTGTGACCAATGTTTGTTCTCTTGATAATTTTCTGATTTTATTAAATTTCTTTTGATAGTTTTCTGTTTTCTTTTGCTTTAGCCTAGATAACGTCCAAACCCCCCCAAATTGCATATCATCTAGTATAAAAATCTGACTTGAACTTCCTCGTGGGATCAACCCCTTGCTTGCTCTATACTATCTTGTGTGTTGTGTTTGAAGTTAGGGTAATTAATTTGTGCGACCGCGACATCACAACAAAAAAAAAGAAAAGATTAACCCAACTCATTCAAATCTAGCCGGAAAAAAAAAGAGGGAAATTAAAGGAAAAAAAAATATTATCACGCACATGCTCATATCGCCATAACCACTTACCATTTTACATAATGCCCACTAGATTCTCTTATGTATACTTCATTTGAGTGAGTATACAATTGTCATTACTCTTATCTTATAAATTGACAATGCCATAAATATGCAAACAAATAATTATTTTTTTAGGATTACTTCTACATGATTTGATATGTCCACAACTTCACTCTGCATAAGGCAATTTCATATGACCTATGATAAATCAATATCTCAAGGCACTTCGCTCTTCTACGTTCTTGTTATTTTTATCATACGCTATTTTTCCCCAACATGCTTGTTAATTTTGAAATCAGGGGGTCTCACATCTCGACTTCTGCGGAAACATTGATGAGCCGCGGCCTAGCCTAAGAAAAAAAACTCAAAGCCCGGCGCGCCTACCAAAAATAACCCAAGTTTAATTTGAAGTTTTTCCAATTTCAATGACGAAATTGGTTTAGATATTTTTATAATTCACAACCGACAAATTTAGTCCAGTTAATTAATGATAAATTTGACAGTTGGGTCAAATTTTGGGAGCACACGAAACGATAATTAACTATGCCTTTTATTTTTTATTTGATTAACTAGGAGGACAAATCCCAATACATAGAGCTCATTCAAGGAAGAAAACCACCCTGCTTGTAGATATATATATATTTTTTTAGAGTTTGTTTAATAACAGTTATTTTTTAAAATATTTTTCATTTAAAAGGTATTAAAATATTTTTTTAAAATTTATTTTTAATTGTAGTACATGAAAAAAATTTAAAAATACTAAAAAATAATTTTACATTTAGTAAATTAACGAATTAAATACCTTTTATGTTGAATAAAAATATATATTATAATTTGTACCGAGAGCCTGTCATGAGAGTGATTCTGGTCGCTCCCATCACATCCCCATTATTGCTTTTTCCTAACAAAATCCGACTTCTTTTTCCCGCAGGGGGTGTCATACATGGTCCTCTAGACTACAGGTCAATTACATGTATTCGATTCCTGTGCTTGCTTCACTTGTAAACCATCAATTTCAAGTTATTTAAAGCTAATCATCAT
>Ga0325404_1002550_pt1 | contig 19511 bp, 12 predicted proteins | sample PopdelMetagenome_18_FD_205664 | JGI IMG/M metagenome (GOLD analysis project Ga0325404, IMG submission 205664) | Populus deltoides microbial communities from Bellville, Georgia, United States - Xylem-Control-R1 | ecosystem: Host-associated > Plants > Phyllosphere > Stem > Wood/Secondary xylem... | reverse complement strand
TCAGGTCATTCGAGGCTGAGTATAAAATAATGGATCAGAAGTTGGTGAATTGTATGCTAACTCGAAGAGGTTCAAGAATGCCACTAAACCTCGTGCTAAGGAAATATTATAATTTTTTAATTGTTTATCATGAAATTAGACGAGGGACGAGAAATTTTTGAGAATTCATTGACATTTTAATGTTTCCATTGTTTTCTTTTTGAATTTTTCATCGTTATATATACACACACGCACACGTTTTTTCATGATCTAGAGGCATTTAACAGTCTTGGATGATGGAATGCCCTGTTATAAATAATATAAAATAAAAGATTAATAACCATCTAATAATTGGTCTAATATTAAGAGTTTGGAACTAATTACTCTTTTTATGATTTCAGGTTCGAGTCATATAATTGCTAATATGATGACCACTGGAGACTTTCATGGTTATTAACTTTAGAAACCGTAAGATTAGTCGAGGTACGCGCAAGCTGACCGGAACACCTACATTAATAAAAAATAAAATAAAATAAAAGATTAATAACTCAAGTAAATAAAATAAAAAGTCAAGCAAAACAAAATCAAACAAGAAAATTACTCTTATTGTATGCCTTTTTTTTTTAATAATTGGTTCAGTATATTCATGATCCAATAAACTTCACTATAAAAAACCTCGAAAGAGAAAAATAGGCCACCAACATTTGCCAAAAAAAACATCTTTCTCGCTTCTATCAGACTTGAATTAAAAAAAAGAGAGCAGAATGGAAAGTAAAAAAATAGCACTACTATTTGTTTATTTATTTTTAAAATAATGGAGAAGTAAATCACCCTTCCTTAAAGTCAAGGTGAAACTTCTCTGCCGCCTGAAGCTATTTTCCACGGCCGCTGGTAGCTGCAACTGCCCTGTCAATAAACGAAAATATTCAAATCGGGGTTTTAAAAAAGAATCCGGGGAGCTGTATACGAAAATATCCATCAATTTATTTTTTTTCGGGTCCTTAAAAGCGATCCTTTTCATAAATTTAATAACGTAAAACTTGGTCACTGTTTTGATAAAGAAAAAATAAAGATGGTAGGGACTTAAACTACACCTGAAAATGTAAAAAATTACAAAAAGACTATTATAAAAATAAATTTATTTTATATATTTTTTCTTTTTAATAAAATAAATTTATCTCTTATATTTTGAGACACTAATAAAATATAATCTAATTTTTTTATATTAAAATATATTCTTTATAAGAAAAAAAAAGTATTAACTAGCATAGTTTAGAAGCTAGAAATTAACCGTGGTTATTAATATGATAATTACTTGAAATTTATATTATTGTTAATTTTAGAATAGATTAGTTGAGATAAGTGTAATTTAAATAATAATAAAAAAAAAATTAAAGGATGTGAAATGAAAATTTTAAACATTTTCGACATGCTAGTGATGTAATATAGAGATATTTTAAAAACACGTAGCGTACTATCATATCACCACACAGTTTTTTAATTTTTCACAAGCACAACGAATAAATGCACTTGTACCAGACAGACACGTTATAAAAGAAAAACTCCTCCAGGCCTAGTTTTGTAATTTCACACGCCAACGCTCTCATTTAAAACGGGACTTCCCTCTCCTACTTCAGCTTCATGACTCTGCAAAAACAGAGGAAAGGAGAGGAGAAGTTACGCTGAGAGAGAGGTGCTTAAAAACACTTGAGTTTAGAGCGAGCATTTACCATGTCGCCAACGAAACCGGCAAAAAAATTTCCGTCGATAACGGCCTGTAACGGCACGACGCACCAATCTATAGCAGCGGATCTTGATGGCACACTCCTTGTGTCGAGTAGCTCGTTTCCATACTTTATGCTTGTTGCTGTTGAAGCTGGAAGCCTCTTTCGTGGTCTTGTTTTACTTCTTTCACTGCCTATCGTCATCGTGTCTTACCTCTTCATATCTGAAGCCTTGGGGATACAAATATTGATCTTCGTTTCTATGTCCGGGCTCAAGATCCGTGATATTGAACTTGTTTCACGCGCTGTATTGCCTAGGTAATTGAAATTTAAATTGCTTAATATCTGGCTTTAATTGAATTAGCTAATTGCTGTTCAATACTAAATCTTTTTACTACTTCTGGAGTCACTTAATCTCAATATATACTTTATTCATAAATTTTTTAACAATTTCACTGATAAAAAAAAATCAAGTGAGCTTGACAAGGATTTTGAAGCCTTTTTGGTGAAGAAAAATACATAGGTGAACAAACTAGTCAACGGCTATATAAATTCTGTGGTCAGTGGTGCTCCCGTACAGTAATAACTCCCTTTGATCCTGGCTTAATAACCTTCCCTTGCTATTCATGTGAATGGACTTCGCATTTTCTTGCGGGTCGAGTCAGCTTTTAATGAAATTATGTTTAGATTAACAATATTTGGGTTTTGGGAGTAGTTTTATCATTAATGCTAATTAACTAATTAACTGAGTTTATTGTCGTGGTAGGTTTTATGCTGCAGATGTTAGATCGGAGAGTTTTGAGGTGTTTGATAGGTGCAAGAGAAAGGTGGTGGTGACAGCAAATCCAACTATAATGGTTGAGCCTTTTGTGAAGGATTTTCTCGGCGGAGATAAGGTTTTGGGCACGGAGATTGAAGTGAACCCGAAGACCAAGAGGGCTACAGGATTTGTTAAGAAGCCTGGTGTTCTGGTGGGCAAGTGGAAAAAATTGGCTGTTTTAAAGGAGTTTGGAGAGGAAGCACCGGATCTTGGTATTGGTGACCGCAAGACTGATCATGATTTCATGTCCATTTGCAAGGTTTGTGCTTTAATTATCTTACCTCTCCAAATTTAATAATACCATAATTCTGCAAGTCGAATACATGGCACAGGGAACTTTATCCACTTAAAACATTTCTGCATTCGTCGTATAAAAAAAATGATGACCTTTTTGCCAATAAACTAATCACATGATATAGAAGAAGGTCAATTGTCATAATCATCCTAGTATTTATCTGGCAAGTAACCAAACTATGCAAGTAAGGCCTAATTATCATTACGCATCTCTCTCATGATGGTATCGCACTTGTGCGAAGCATGACAGAGGAGATTGGTGTGCCTGTAGGTGTTTCTAATGAGATGATGTTACAATCTTTTTCATTTTTATTAAAGCATGACTTACTATTTGCTGTATTAAAATCATTCATACATGTTTGTGTTATTTGTAATTTCTTTTGCTGCCATTTTAGAATCTTGTTTCTTTGATAAAGATGTAAGTGGTAAATGGCTCAGTAAATCAGGAAAACATGGCAAAGTCAATTGTCTCCTTGAGCTAAATGTCGGGAGTAAAAAGGTAAAGGTAGTCTTGAAAATAAATAAAAACAATTGATTAGATTTGCCGAGGGCTGGCTGGAGTCTTAAATTCACGGGACCCGCAATCTTAACAATCCACCTACCTCCCGGCGTACGGCAGCCAGCTAAACGATTAGGTGGTCCACTACAAGCATTTAGCTTTCTTATTAAAATCGGGCCAACAGCAGCTGATATAGTTGAAGAGTATTTGGGCTTGATATTTAGTGGGCCCATCTTCAATCGCCTCTAGACCCTACAATTGGTTCTGTTTTCTGAGCAGTTTGTTCTTGCTCTTTGCTCCTGGCCCAATCTTAAAGCTCGTATAAAATCCGATATGGTATTTTTTTTAAAGGGTATCGGTGATAATTTTTTTCTCTTTCAATTACGAGTAGACTTGAAATTTAAAGCCTCACTCTTTCTTGTCTCATAGGAGAGTGCAGGGAGATAACTGGGTAGCCAGAAGCAATGAATAAGTACAAACTACCTGGGAAATAGATAAATTTTAAGCTATCGGCTATAATTTCAATCCGTTCATGTAAATATAGCGATATAAAATTTACATCGAACTACAACTAAAATATGTTTTTAATAGTAATGATATCTCTATATATATTATCGTTATTGCTGCTATTTGGTTTCTGACACATATTTACGAAACACACACAAGTGATATATATATTCAGGAAATGAGTATTTTCATCTGGTGCTTCCTAACTTGTGATAAACAGGAGGGCTACATGGTGCATCGCAGCAAATCAGCGACTCCACTACCGCGGGATCGTCTCAAAAATCGTATCATCTTCCATGATGGCCGTCTTGTTCAACGTCCAGACCCACTCAATGCCTTGATCACTTACATTTGGTTGCCGTTTGGATTCATCCTCTCCATCATTCGCGTCTACTTCAACCTCCCACTCCCAGAACGCATCGTACGGTACACATACGAAATGCTTGGCATTCACCTGGTCATTCGTGGGACCCCACCTCCTGCCCCATCACCTGGGACCCCAGGAAATCTCTATGTTTGCAATCACCGTACAGCCCTGGATCCAATTATCATAGCCATAGCACTTGGACGCAAAGTCTCGTGTGTTACGTACAGCGTAAGCCGTCTCTCGAGGTTTCTTTCACCAATCCCAGCCATCGCTTTGACTCGTGATCGCGCGGCTGATGCTGCAAGAATATCATCCATACTTCAAAAGGGTGATCTAGTGGTGTGTCCGGAGGGAACCACTTGTCGTGAGGAGTTCTTGCTGCGATTTAGTGCGTTGTTTGCAGAGTTGAGTGATAGGATTGTGCCCGTGGCAGTCAACTGTAAACAAAACATGTTTTATGGCACGACCGTGCGTGGTGTCAAGTTCTGGGATCCTTATTTTTTCTTCATGAACCCGAGGCCAACTTACGAAGTGACATTCCTTGATCGCTTGCCAGAGGAAATGACGGTCAAGGCTGGTGGCAAATCTTCGATCGAGGTGGCAAACTATGTGCAGAAAGTGTTGGGTGAAGTGTTAGGATTCGAGAGCACTGGGTTGACCAGGAAGGACAAGTACCTGTTGCTTGGTGGGAATGATGGTAAGGTCGAGTCAATGCACAATGCCAAAAAATAAAAGGCTGGTTCGTGATTTAACAAGGGAACTCTGGTTAATGGAGGAGTTGATTGGAGGGCTCTTAGCGATCTGGTGTTTTCAAGTCATTGTTTGAGGAAGAATTGTGTCATGCGATATAAAGTTGTTTTGAACGTGTATCTATTTCGAAGTTTAAAATTGAAGAATTTAGGTTGTCAAGAATTGCTTATTGGTCAAATATTACTGATATTAATATTATTATCGTTTTGAATGTTATTTCGGGATTTTTACTGGTACGAAAATCTTTGACATGCATCGTCTCATTTGGGTGTTCTATTTCAGAAAATTATAATATATAAAATAATGTACTTAGAATATTTATTATCGATGAATCTCATATCTCTGCTCATATATAACACCTAGTTATTTAAGCAAGTAATTATTTGCCAAATATATCGTTGATAAATCAACACATGTTTTTGAAAAAAATAATAAAAACAAAATACATAATATAAATATATTGGTAAATTACTTATGGTCACTTAAAAAACTGTTAATAATAAATCTACATTACTTAACTCATAATAATTAGTTATAATGATTTTGTCACGGAACAAAAACACTGAGGTCAGTTTTGAAGGAGCCCAAAAGAGAATGAAACCTGAATGATATATGGGCCACAATTCAAACAGAGTCCACTGGAGCTCCGCCAACCACAACTAGCCGAGCACCGTTCCAAAAAGATGATCGCGCCGGAGGACAGCTGGCCCTTGGGAATTCATTTTCTAATGCAAGAAAAAGATGTTAAAAAAAGGCAGCCTATTAAATATGAAAATAATTTGGAAGAAATAGATCTTTTATAATATATAATGTGGTTGAGAATTTGTTAAATCTGATGCCTTAGCGAAGATTCCCCTCGTCACATCAGCATAATTTAAATATTTTCCACGTGTCAAAATTATGAAATACCACGTCCTTGTAAATCATTTCCATTCCCTAATTTCCAATAATAAAAACATCATCATCTCCATTTTTTGGTAACTTTTCCGGTGATCGAGGAACTTTTGCGATGGAGAAATAGCGGCCCACACGCATTTCTTGATTTTTTTTCAGTTGGAAATTATTTTTATAAAAAATTATTTTAAATTATTTTATATTTATTTAATATGTTAATATTAAAAATAAATTTTAAAAAATAAAAATATCATTTAATATATTTTAAAGTAGTTCATATTTTTCCATTTAATTTTCCAAAATCACCATACTACCATCCCTTATTTACAAACTCTAGCCAGAAAAATCCACATCCATTTCCACTTGCATGGAGGGGTATCTAAATAATTCTGGCAGTTTCCATTGGGAACCTCTCCTTCACGAGGATGACATGACACGTGTCAATCTCTCCACCCTCATTTCCGTGCATATACACCACTGAGATTTTTCCCGCTTTTGAAAAATAAATAAATAAATAACCGCCGAGAAAATCTTCAATCTCGTTATCCTCTCTGGACTCAAAGACCAGAGCTTGGCAAGAAGAAACTAAAATACGGTGTCTTATTTCGAAATTCAACCTTCCATCTTTGTGCTCTCGAATGCTATAGTTCTCTGCTAGCTCCTGTCAGTTAGTTAAAGGTTTTTGAGCAATGGCTATCGGTGGCTTCATTTCGAACCGGAATTTCGGTTCTTTTATAGGCTCAGGTGGGCTTTCTTTCTTTCTTTCTTAACTTAAACCTTTGTTAGTTTATTTTTCATTTTTTGAACTTATCTTCACTTTTATCTGTTCAATTTTTTTTTTTGTGTTTGTCGCGTGAGGAGTTTGGAACTGCATTTTTTTAGTATATTTTTGCAAGCTTTAATTTCCTGCTATGAAATGTGATGCCTTTATTTTACTGATTTAGAATTTTGTAACTGAATTTTTTTCTGGGATTTGAATTCTAATTTGAAGCGGAGAAGGCTGTGTAAAATTATTGAAAGAAATCTCTACGTCATATATTTACATGTGTGCATGTGTAATCAGCTTGAAATCAAGTTGCATGCAATTAGTTATTGATTTTTTTCTGCATATTTATTATTGATCAGTGATGAATTTTGTCTATATGTTTGGATTTACAACTAAATTATGTGAAGTTTTTAGAATACTTATCAATGCAACATTTCCTTTTTTCAGAATTTTTTGTGCATGCAACTCTGTCTCAGCTAGTTTAATCGATTTGTTTTTGGTTACAAGCTTGTTTAGTTTATTTAAGATAATGAAAATTAGAAATTAAAGATTGTCTTGGCTTTGTGTAGTGACTTCTATCTAACAGCTTTTGAAACATATTTTCTGAATTATTTTATAATTAAAGCAGCATTTATTGGTCAAGTTTAAATTGATTCTGTTTATTTATTCATTAGTAGCTTTGGAAAATCCGCCGCATCAGATTAGGTCCGGTCCTCTGACAGGACCGATCAGATTGTGACACATCAACTATAATGGCGGGTCCAATATGATATGCGCTGTGTAATGGATTCTTGCGGGGCCTCATTGTTTTAGAAGAACAATTTTAGATTTTTATTTGTTTTTTTCATTTTCTTTTGAGGAATACTTGAACTTGAGTCTAGCAAGGAATTGAGAATATAGCATGCTAATTGAATTATAACTCATAAGCTTAGATAAACAATTGATTCAAACTATTTAGTGCTTGCTGAGTTGGTTAGTTGCCCATTTTTCCTTTACCTTATGGCACCATCTGCTGCTTTTGTTTTCTTCAACGTTAAATTGTGCATATATAGCTGAAACTTTATGCTAAATGCTGCTTGATCAAAATTCTTTTAAATTCTATCTGTATTGATATGGTTTTCAAGGGGAACCAGTTTCATTGAGTTTCTGATATTGTCAGGCAAAGTTTGCCCAACAGGAAGAGCCATTTCACGTCATAGGGGAGAGCGATCAGGCATTGCTTCTGCACGTTATGCACAGGGCAGCATCTTCTACGAAAACTTACATTGCCAAATGGCTAATGGTTTCACTTCTGGATCCTCATGCTCATCATTTCTTCAAGTTGCTGGTCATTTAGATGAAAAACTTTTGAAACCATTAGCCACTTATCCCCAGCAAAGAAGAGGAAGATGCAAGTGTTGTCTCTCTGCGGATCCCTCACTAGGCAGTTGGCTTCGACCAAACAAGGGGAAATGCCAGCATTTCAATCATGTCAAGGCGATTAGAACCCGTACTTATTACAAATCCGAGGAGTATGACATAACAGAACCGGCAGCTGTGGACTCCATGAAGGCAGCAGAGGGGTCAAGTGAGGTTGTTTTAGCATCTTCTTGGTGGGAACAGGTTCCAAAGAGATGGGTGATTGTACTACTCTGTTTTACGGCATTTCTCCTATGCAACATGGACCGAGTGAGCACTTCTTTTAGGTTTTCCTTTCTTTTTTCATGTCACAGAGGTCTAAAGTTTCTTGATCAAGTAAACATGTTTCATATTCCGTGTGTCAGAGATAAAACCTTCAGGAAGTTAGGTACTTTAATTTTCAAGTAGCTTAACATTCATTTTAGTCGCAAGGTGCCTCAAGCTGCCCTGAGCAATTCAAAGTATTACTGAACTACTTTTGAATTGACACTTAGTTGAGCTATACAAGTTATTTATTGTACTTTGAACCTGTCATCTGAACGTGCTACTTTATTCAAATGCTAATTGTAGGTTAACATGAGCATTGCCATACTTCCCATGTCACAAGAGTTCAACTGGAACAGTGCCACGGTTGGTTTAATTCAGTCCTCATTTTTCTGGGGCTATCTACTGACTCAGGTATGCTCTGGAGAACAAGACTATGTAAGAGATACATGAAAAATGACTATGTTTTTATTGCATTAGCATGCACTCGTGGTTATAATTGATCTGCACTTGTTTCAAAGTATGCTTATGTTTTCCCATCTCAAGAACCAGTAACTGGAAAAAAATTCTCCCAGTTCATTATCTAACCTTAACACTTCATTTTTGTGGCACATAGATTGTTGGAGGCATATGGGCAGATAGAATTGGTGGAAAGGTAGTTTTGGGTTTTGGAGTAGTTTGGTGGTCGATAGCTACAATACTGACGCCTATTGCGGCAAGAATTGGGCTTCCTTTTTTGCTTATCACGCGTGCTTTCATGGGGATTGGAGAGGTTGGTTTATTTGTATTTTTTTTGACATAATTCTAATATTTATAAGCATTTTGATACTGCAAAAAGAAGAAAATCGCAATTAGATGAATGATTTTAATCTCGGTATCCATTATGAAATTTCAATCATGTTTTCACCGCTTTCCTTTTCTGTGATTGCAATATTGTCTTAAGCTAATATCGTGTGATACTTTATCTGTTAATTATTTTTTGGTTCTTAAAAAAGAAAAGGAAATGGGAATTCTCTTAATTTGATTTGCTTTGAATCAACTCATTTGCATTCAAAAGGGTGATGTTAGCTTTTTGGCAAGCAGATAGAGGATTTTCATCTTATGATTTGCTTTGTTGTACAGGGTGTCGCTATGCCTGCCATGAATAACATTCTTTCCAAGTGGATTCCGGTGTCTGAGAGAAGCAGATCACTTGCCCTAGTATATAGTGGGATGTATCTTGGCTCTGTCACAGGATTGGCTGTCTCTCCCGTGCTAATCCATAAATTTGGGTGGGCATCTGTCTTCTACTCATTTGGCTCCCTTGGAAGTATCTGGTTTGCATTATGGATAAAAAAGGCAAGTATATGCTTCTTTAAGCTGTTTTTTTCAGTAAATTCTAATTCTATGTATGGTTCATAGAAGTCACTAGACAAAATATGAAGAATTAACGACACTAACTGACAATTATATGCTTACACTTTATGGTGGTGCAATATCCAGTAGAACAATTTTGTCTGACTTGACTGAATGGTCTTTCACATTAGGCCAAAATAACCCATTACCGCCTTATGATGTGATGTTGATTCTATGAAATGGAATAAGAAACCATCTATTTCTGCTACCCCATATTTATAATCATTTCACTGGTGATAGTATGCAACCTGAAACTTTATGAGAGGGGGCTTGACTGGTGATAGCACATATTGAAATATGAAAACAATGGTGTATGTAGAACTTCTTATAGCAGTGGCACTGCATGGAACTGAACTTTGAAAACTTTAAGCTGCTTTTATTAATTTTTCTCCAGGCATATAGCTCACCGAAGGAAGATCCAGAGCTTAGTCCGCAGGAAAAGAAGCTTATCTTGGGTGGCAATGTAGCAAAGGAACCTGTTTCAGTCATTCCTTGGAAGTTAATATTATCAAAAGCGCCTGTTTGGGCTCTCATCATTTCTCACTTCTGTCATAATTGGGGGACCTTTATTCTCTTAACGTGGATGCCTACATACTACAATCAGGTAATTGATCCACTGCAAGATTGCTGAACTTATTTATAGATGTGTGATTTCAGCTAATCCACTATCTGAACAGTATAAATTTGTAATAACCAAGTCACGTGCATCCCAACAGGAAAAAAAATCCGTTTCCTACAGTTAGATATCAGTACCCTTTTCTTTCTGTTGATATGTATTATTTAGAATCATGAATAAACTTTTTTATATCTTCTTTCCATTTATGATTTTTTTGTCAGGTTTTGAAGTTTAATCTCACTGAATCAGGCCTCTTATGTGTCTTGCCATGGTTGACCATGGCTGTTTTTGCAAATATAGGAGGATGGATTGCCGACACACTTGTGAGCAGAGGTCTATCTATCACAACAGTTCGGAAGGCAAGGACTAAATATTGCTCTTATTCTTAATTGTGTTTAGGTACTATCAGGCTGTAATCACTTAGATATATGCTATTGGCAGTGACTAACAATCCTATTATGGTGAGGAGGATTCTAAGTTTCTAAGAACATTGGTGTTCTGTGTGTTTTCCGATGAGAAAAGGAGCAGTAGGTCCATGCACTGATATGTCACATACATCGAAACTGCATTAGTGTTGTCCAAGTGGCTTTTGCCATTTTGCCTTAATGGTAGTACGGAGAGGCCATACTAATGCCACGGCTTTAACCATATGGATGGTTCTCATTGACAAATAAATTTACTCACTACATGGATTAAATATAAGAGCATGCAATTAGAATTGGATCTTTAGGCACACAACTGAACTAGAAGTATCTATATGGGATTCTTCTGTATTTCTCATCAGATGAAGTAAATAATTTGATTAGATTTAATAAGCTCAAAGCAGTAGCGCTGCACTCCTCTTTTTTTGCAATAATTTCTGCTACCAGGTTTTCATCAAGTCAAGTTATGGTTGCTCCAAAATTTTTCAACATTACAGATCATGCAATCAATTGGGTTTTTAGGCCCAGCCTTCTTCCTTACGCAGCTCAGCCACGTCAGGACTCCTGCTATGGCTGTACTCTGCATGGCATGCAGTCAGGTTTGTTCTAGAGCAATGCCACCTTCACCAGTTTCATTCATCTTCTAATATTTGTTTTGCTGACTATAACATGGATATTAAGACCTTCCAATCCAATATAGCGTAAAGAAGGTGGTTTCTACTTACTGTTTTTAAAGAATTGTCTGTGAATCCTATCATGTGCTATTGAAGTATTTGAATTTGAAGTGCTATGTTAAGTTGAATCCAATTCCAACTAATTGAATTTGAAGATTCACCCTGCTTGCATGACTTGATACTGTCCTGAACTGGTTTTTCACGTGGCCTTTCCTCTGATTTAATGGAAGCATATAGGTTCTAATTGAGCATTAAGTTTAATGTAGAATGAAGATGTGTTACAAGAAGTCTGAACACCTAAAGGAAAGACTAGTTCACCTCCTTTTATGCGGTGTTTTAAAGGTGGATATGGGTTTCTTGCCATTATAGATATCTTCACTCTTCTCTTCTCGCTTTCTGGTCTTCTTCCTCTTCCATTTGTTCTTTCCTTTTCATTTCTGAAAGGCAAACCCATAAGCATCTCCACAGACACCAAATTAAGTGGGAAAATCAAGAGAAAAATTAATCTATATGCATGAGCACAAACGAACTTCACAGGCCGTGAAATACCACCATGAGGGAGGACAAACACCCCTGCATTTTATTTTTTTGAAATGAGATGAAAATGCAGAAAATAAACGAATTAAGGGCAGAAAATAGAAAATAGAATTCATTGGTCCATATGTGTCTGCAAGCAGGTGGAAATTATAAAATGAGGATGATCTCTTATTTTGTAGAAATCTTGGATAAACTCACCTTGGTATACTTTGTTGATGACAGGGGTCTGACGCTTTCTCACAGTCCGGTCTCTATTCCAATCACCAAGATATTGGCCCCCGTTATGCTGTGAGTCATTGCAATCTTTTGTATGAGTAGATGTTAATACCTTTAATTGTGATTTTCTAAATGCTTTGGCCCCATTGGTATTTGTTCATTGACGAAAGGATTGAACTTGTTTTCTGATGGCCTATTCTGTTTTTTTTTTCACACTTCAGTAACCAGAAAATCACTGTCGTAATCTATGTAGAAGTTGTCTACAAACTTGAAGAAAGCAGTCAAAAAGTAAGCTAATAAAATTTCAATTACAGGGAGTTCTGTTAGGACTATCAAATACTGCAGGAGTGCTTGCAGGTGTCTTTGGTACTGCTGCAACTGGATACATACTCCAAAGAGGTAAAACACTACTACAAGCAAGTTAACTCTTTAACTTTTCATCTGTTGTGGGGATTTTCATTTCCTTGATTTTGTTTCAAATTTTGTTGCTTACTTCTCAATCTCTGTTTCTGCAGGATCTTGGGATGATGTGTTTAAGGTGGCCGTCGCGCTTTATATCATAGGCACAGTAGTCTGGAACCTTTTTTCAACTGGAGAGAAAATTCTTGACTAGAATAATACAAGAATGGGGAAAGATGCCATCTACATGACTAAGGAGGCCAAAGTATAAAGCGACAGGAGCACCGAAAAAGGACATGTAGCACACGTGCGAGGATAAAAATCCTGATGAATAATTAAAGGCTAGGATGCCCCAATGCATCGAAGTTTTCCTACCATCTCTGAGGCCCTTAATATGCTGCAGACATGTTTTGGGGTTGGTTTAAAAACCTTTTCATAGGTTGATTTCCTTTTCTTTCCTTGTCAAGAAAAATGTCCTCTCCTCTCCTCTCCTTTGAATTAATATATGTTTACAAGGTTCTGATGTAGAGGATGGGCAATTTTTGCTCATATACCTACCTATACCATGCTCCAATCGCTTGTCATCCGCTTAAGAAAACTCAATATAAATCTCTACTTTGTAAGAGAACCAGAGATCAGTAATCCCAAGTCCCGAATAAAATTGAAAATACAAACTGTGAAATAATTTCGAGTAATTAATGCCAAAACTAACATATTGATGAGGTTCTTCGTTGTTATTAATTGTAGCGGGGCCTGTATATATATGGCTAATATGGAAGACTTGGTCCACCAGCAATTTCTCCAAAAAGAGACTTGTAGAGCCAAAGCCGGGCTAATAATATGGAGCTAATGGTGTAGCTGTAGCCTGTACGCCGTGCTATTTGCTTCCAATGCCCCTAATTTCCATGTCTGGGTTGCTTACCGCTACTGACAGAGTAAAGCGCTTATGATGTGTATTTGCTATTTGGTATTGTCAGGCGTGCTTCTTGTTACACAGGATCCCAGTTGAAGGAACCTTTCAATTCCTTGGGAATTGGCTCAGCTTGGACAGTTAACAAACTCCTGAAGTAGGACGTAAGATTTTCTGAAAGAAGGGAAGATAGAAAGTTTCCCTGTTATATATATTATGATCCATGGAATATTAGCTAGAGAACCATACTCCCATACATTCTCTTCCATGTTTTGCAGAATCTTTCCAATTGATAGCTTCTGAGCACCTCACACTGACTGGTTTGATTGATTGATTCCGGTCTCTATTTTCTTTATGGACAAAATATATAATTAATTAGTGTTTTGGGTGCTGATTACGAAGCGGTGGATAAAAGTTTGGCACCCGAGACTGCTTAGTCTATTTTATTATTATTATTATTAATTATAAGTGTTTTTACTAAATTAATTCTATTAAATTCTGAAATTAATAATTATTTAAGTTTAAATTTATAATATTTAAACTAGTAATTTTTAAAAAGAAAATTCAAAACTTAACCAGTTAAACTACATTCTTCAATATCCATAAATATTGCCATAATATAAATTATTCAGCCATTAATCCAATAATTGCTGTCTTAATATAAGTTTAGAATTGAAAAGGCATCATCAAATGTGGGGTTAAAGATGCAGCCACTTCAGAATAGTGAAGGGATGCAAAGCACGAGCACCGCCTTTAAGTTTGTGAAAGCTACTAATCGCAGAATTAATACAAATAAATTTAACATCAATTATCACGCACCAGCTGGTATATATGGATCACGTAATAATATTGAAAAAGAGAATGAACAAGCAGCTCATTATATTAATTGAGCTAATTAATAATGAAGCATTTCCACACTATGAGCACAACTAATTAAGTAATCATTTTCATAACCTTTAGCACTTACAAAAAGACCATTAATAAAATAAATAAATAAAATGAAGTAGAAATTAATACACATGAATTACAAACAAGAACATAAAGAATCTTAATTATAAAAATTTGCAAATCAATCAAAGGTTTGCTCTAGCTACTTGTAAAAATTCAAGGACGTACGTACGGAAGGGTTAAAAATACCCACTCCCAATTCTCTCTCTTTTATGAAAGCTAAATTAATTTGAAGCTATAAATAATAAAGTCGATGATGATCATGCCATTAACAATATTGTATAAATAGATAGCTAGGAGAAGCTCTACCCTCTTGCGTCCTGTGAGAAACATTACTCAGAAATGGCCCACCTGATGAAAATGAAAGCAATATATGCCCTTTAATTTGTCTCTCTTGCTTCACATGGAGTACCTTCACCTTCTTAAATACACATCTCCAAATCCACCAAAACCTTTAAACAACCCCAACCACCGCTCCCTTCCCAGCAGCACTCTCACTAGCGCCGTTGCACCCACCACCGTTATATCTAACGGCAATTGCCTCATTATTCCCATGCAGCAACTGGCGTGACGCTCCTTCTTTACCCTTCTTTATTATTCTTGCCGCGGTACCCTCCAGATCCCTCTTATGCACATTAACTTTAAGCCCGTGTTTCATGAACAATGTTAATGACATCTTTTGCTCCACCTTGTGACCCTGAACAACTGAGAGACGGTGGCGTAACAGCACCGCCGCCGCCACCGATTTCATCTGAAGATAAGCCAAGTCTTTCCCTAAACATATTCTAGGGCCTGCATTGAATGCCACGAACTTGTATGAATCATGCATGATGAATTTTTCCCCATCAGAAGACAACCACCGCTCTGGCTTGAATTCCAAGCAATCTTCGCCCCATGTGGTCTTCATCCTCCCAGATGCATATATAGAATAGGTGACCGAAGATCCCGCCGGCACAAATGTACCATCCGGCAACACATCGTCGGCAACTACATGCTTTGAGTCCTGAGGCACCGAAGGGTAAAGCCTTAGGGTTTCTGATAAAGCTGCTTTTAGATATATCAAACTGTCTACTTCTTCGAACCCTAACGGCTCGTCAACCCATTTTGTCACGTCATCACCACGTGTCTTGATCAGGACCGTGCAAATTTCATGCAAGATTTTCTCCTCCACCGATGGATTTTGGGTGAGGAGCCAAAAGAACCAGCTCAACGCCACAGATGACGTGTCACGTCCAGCAAGGATAAAATTGAGTGCTACGTGTTGAAGGAAAGTGTCTGAGTAGGATTCCTTCTTCTTCATGAATCTTGACAGCAAATCATCATGTGGAATGTTACGATCTTTTTGTTGATTCAATAACTCTTTCTTACGTGCATCAATAACGCTGGTCAGGTAATCGTCAAGCTGGGTTAAGCTTCTGTTCAAGCTGACTTCCAAGCCAAGTCGAAGCCATTTTTTCAGCTTCCACAAAACTTCTGGCAAAATGAATCTCTGAAGTGATGCTTCAGTGGCTCGGTCGAAAGCTGAAGCAAAGCTGTTCTCAGGAAGCCCTGGTGCGCACGTCTGCGGGTCCTTGCCAAAAGCCAAACCACAAATGTTGTCAAACGTGAGCCGAAGTAACAAGTCTTGGAGATCAACCTGCTCGCCTTTGAGCTGAGCTGTTTCAAGGACTGGGCAGAACCTCAACTTGATGGCTCTACTCACCCACCGAGCCATGGCTTGGCGCAGAGTCCTGGTGGTGAACTCCAGTGCGGCAGTCTTACGCTGGAACAGCCACGTGTCACCGTCAGAGTTGAAGATCCCTTCACCAAGAAGGTCATGGAACACAGCTTGCCATGTGGGTCCCTTTGGGTAATTGTCGAACCGGGTCTTCAAGAGGTGCTCTATATTTCTCGGGTCGCACGTGACAGTCACGAGGCCTTGCTTCTTGGCTAAAAAGGGAATTGCACAGATGCAGGTCTGGTACGTACCACCACACGCGCGGAGGTTGTCGTAGATCCAGTCATGCAAGCGGTCACAATTCTCGATCAAGCCAGGAAGACTGCCCAGTAAGGGATACACACGTGGGCCCTTTAGTGACCGCGAGATGAATGTTAACCACAGTAGATAAGTAGTAACAGCAGCAAAAAGAACTAGAGCTGTAGACATATCCATGACTGTATATTGAAAGATAAAAGAACAAGCTCAGGCAAGAACCTGTTACTGTTCAAGCTAGGGTATTACTAAGAAGAAACTTACCTTAAGAATAACAAGACTGGAGTTGAAATGTGAGAAATCTTGATACAAAGAAAAACCAAGATTACATAGCAATATTGTGCATGATGAAAGCAAACTTAAGTATGGGCCGGTGAAAGAAATGGGCGATTGTATAATTAGGAAGAGACGGAGGAGGGGCCGGGAGAGTTATAAACAAGAGAAGGAAGTGAGGGTGTAGTACAGAGTGGAGAGAGACAGAGAGGGGATTTATAGGTGAAATGAATTGAAAGCAATTATTAAGGCCAGACTGGTTTCTTGGAATATTGCACCATCTCTCTCTTGAACAATCTAATGCATATGCAGAGCAATAAATGCCCTGAGAGGTCGTTGAGGCTTTGAAAGATAAAAAGAAATTAAGCCACGATGATCACTTTCCCACAGGAAACTACTCTAGCAATCCCTCAAGATGAATTCTCCATCTATGTCAAATAAACTCTCTACACGCCACCTAATTTTGCAGGCAAGGGGAGGGGCGCCCGGGTCGTCAATAATTCAAGCATTGAATGAAGAGAAGTTAATGAGATTGGTTGAGGAACTAAAAGAAGAGACGCAGGAACAGTGATGAGTGAAATCATGTATAAAATAAAGGGGATCACACGAAATATGTGTAGCAAATATTAGTCTCGGTCCTTAAAAGAAGCATGCATGGCTTGTTGTATATTTTGATAAGACGATCATCGGAAAACTACTTCGGTGGTTTTACAATAATAATTCCTGCTATCTTTATAAGGAGTCTTAAATGAAAATGGGTTTGTCATGTGGGCTTCTGGTTAGGGTTCGGTGAGCAACCCCGGCCAACAATTTATAACGTGATATTGAATATTGTACTTAATTTATAGCTTCAATACTTTCTTTTTTTCTTGGTGAATTTTCTTTTCTTTCCCTTCCTCATCCTCATCCTCGGCTATTGTTTCTTTTTCTTTCTTTCTGTCGGTATATGAGCCGATAAAAAATATATATATATATTATGTGATTCTTCACACGGTTTTGACCCTCCTGCCGGTATATTAATGCTTCTTATGATAAAAAAAGGTGTGCCCCGTAGTGCCTGCCTTTGTGGTGGATATCCTTGCAACTGCAAAAGCATTGATAAAAGTCAAATCTACTGATCACCTGAACTAGGCAGGTGGCATTACCAGTGTGCTTTGTTCTTCTTTGAGTTCAACGTTCAACGCAAATGGTTTTTGGAAGAGAAAAATTAAAAAAAAAAAAAACTTAAAAAAATAGAGGATTTTAAAAAATATTTTGAAACAAAAAAAATTAATTTTTTTTTCAAAAACGCTTAGAGCATTATTTAGTGAAATAGTAGTTTTTTCTTTGAATTTTTTCAGTCAATGCCTTTTTTCTAGTTTTATTATATAGGATTATATTTATTTTCTATTGGATTATTCTACTTTTATGACACAGGTCACGAGTTTGATTGACTAACCTGGTTGAATTGAGTTTTTTTTTTTTCTTAATTGACTCCCTCGATTTTATCATTTAATATTGAATTGATTATAAATTAGATTTTATAATTTGTTTTGGTTTAATTTCTATTAAGTTATTTTGATCTTATTATCTGATGATAGTTCAAGTTCAAATAAATATCATTAATTTTACTATTAGATAATATGTGAGGTTGAGCGTCCCATGTTTTAAATTAAATAATGAAGAATGGTTATATTTAAAATATTTAAATTTTAATTCCATGTCAAATAAGAAGAAACTTGGAATAGAATATGATGATAAGATATGTAAGAAAACAAATTGTGCAATATATTTGATCATCTCATTTGATTAGATTATCAAAATAATTTCTTGATTACCTTTCATTGTTTAATCCTTTAATCTCTTTAGAAAAAAATGAAGAATATCTAACTTGATCGTTTTCATATGCTTATTTTCAATAACTTTTTTTTTTTTCTAAACATAGCGATTTTTAGTCATTTTTCTCCTCATGGTTACCGTCACATTTCTCTAGCCAAACATATCTTTTCAAGATTTGAATTTTTAAATGGTCATTCTATTTTGACCTCATTCTTCATTAAATTGATGTATTTTTTTTATTATGGCTCCTTGGCCATTTTACATCTCGGATAACTATTTCTTTTTTTTTTTTTAATAGATGGTCTCTTTTGTACCACATTTTTCTCTTATACAAGAAATTATCAACTTGCAAATAGTTGGTCATCTCCTTTAATTATAAAATGATTGAAATAATTTCCTGATTGCCTTATGTTGTTCAACTCCTTAAATTTTTTTTTATTGATTGGAAATTAATTAAATGAAGGTTTTAAAAGAAATATTGTCCCAGTTTTGCTTAATTATACACCATGAAGAAGGGGCTGAAGTCATCAAGATCAATATACTATAAAAAAGAAGAAAAAAGTTGACCTATCCTCTGGTGTTCTGATAATTCACCTGTTACAAAAACTATATATAGAAGCTTGAGAATAGATAGCTGGACATGAATGTGTGGGAAGGGTACCAAATGTTGGTTCACGCCTTACTGCTGGTTGATAGGAGTTGTCCCTTGTGAATATTAATGAAAATATTTAATGTCTCCAGTGATTCAGCACCAAAAGGAAATTAATTTCGAAGAAGAATTCAAGAGCTAGATAATTATAATACTTACCATATTAAAGAATTGCATACAGGAGCACCACTCAATCCCAAGTGTTTTCGAGCACTAATTAAATATTCAACTGAAACACGCCACGTTTTGCATATATATTTAGCCTTACTCTTCTTAATTAGATTTTGTGATTAATTTCTTGTAGCTGGGAGATTATACCGTTATGAAAGAACACAACTCACAGAGCCCACAGATAAGGTGATCGATCGGATGGAAGTTGACTTTTGATCAATAAATATGACTTGATGTTGGAATTGGATC
>Ga0325404_1002547_pt1 | contig 19525 bp, 7 predicted proteins | sample PopdelMetagenome_18_FD_205664 | JGI IMG/M metagenome (GOLD analysis project Ga0325404, IMG submission 205664) | Populus deltoides microbial communities from Bellville, Georgia, United States - Xylem-Control-R1 | ecosystem: Host-associated > Plants > Phyllosphere > Stem > Wood/Secondary xylem... | reverse complement strand
GGATGAGATTATCTTTTCACAATTACAGTTGTTTTTAACATATTAAATGGGGTTATATTTATTATTTTCTATTTTAATGCATAGTGCAGTTATAACTTTAGCATTGGAATAAATAATTCTAGTGATGTTTTTGTTTTTCACAGTTACAGAGTTTATGTGGTCATTTTATATTAATTTTATTGTGATTTAGAGGTTATTTAGGATTAATATTATAATAATCATATATTTAATATTATTTATAAAAAAAATCTATTAGCGCGCATGCTATAGCGTGTCGATGGCCCCCGCACCATTCAAGAGTCATGTGTGGGGCCATCTAGCCACAAAAAACTGTCTTTTAGGACAGTGTTTAGAAGATTTCAAAGCCCTCTTCACAGTGATGTGACGTGTGTATCATGATTGTCGTTTTTTAGCACCGGCGAGCATTTATTTTTTCTTCTCTCTCTTCAAATTTTCCATTAACTCTTACAAAATTTCAAAACAACCCATTCAATAGTTTTTTCTTCCATATTTGGTCCCTATGTTTTTTTATTACTATTTTATATTTTAGAATAAGCTATAAAATTATAAATGAGTTTCAATTTCACCCTTACTAATTTTTAATATATAAATAATCTTTCAAATTACAAATATTTTTTTATTTCACCCCTTAACATTTTTAAATATATATGATTTTTTAAATCTTTAAAATTTGATCCTTGTTTTTTTAATTGTGACTTATTTTATTTGGCATCATTTTTAAATTATTTGTTTTCAACTTTCATCCTCATTGGGTTTTTTCTATCAAATTTTATCCTTATTTTTTTTTTGTTGCTATTTTTTTTGGCTTTTGCGTGTTTTTTTATTGATATTTTTTCACCGATTTTACCATTCAAAATTAAATTGATTGAAAATTATGTTTCTTGATTTAAACCGGCTCCAAGATTTCACGAATTGTAAGTTTTAGAGATTAGACCAAGTTTAGAAGGTTAATTGAGGTTCTTCTATTTGTTTTCTCTTTTTTTAAGGTGATGTTGTTTTTTTTTTTTATCTTTTTTTTGTTTAGTTCTATTATTTCTTTTTGTGGTTTTCCTATCATTTTTTTTCAATTTCACTCCCTACTAGTTTTTGATTTATGATTAATCTATGAAATTACAAATGTTTTTCAATTTCACCTCCTATGATTTATTTATCATTCAAATTTATTTATTATTTTTTTAATTGCTATTTATTTGGTTTTGTATATTTTTTAAAGTTTTTGTTTTTCAAATTTCATACTCAGTTTTGTTTTTTTTATCAAATTTCATACCCACTTTTTTGCTTTAAAATATACCAGCAACACTTAAACATCGTTTTTAAGTCTACCCTTACTATCGCAAACCACTAGCGAGCCAGTAGTAGCTTAAACTACAAAAAGAGTGAATACATTTCTATTAATTTAAGTGATAGCTATGTGTTCATTCGGCTTCAAAAGTGATAATTGTTTTCTATGTTTTAGCTAAACAGCCAACCCATATTGGTTGCATAAAATTGAATGGAGGATCCACATGAATCCATGTCAGAAAAACCCTAAAGATAACAAGCTTTTTCTCTCGGAAAATTCAATTACTCCTTTTTATTTTATTTTATTTTCCTTAAAAATGGAATACTCCTCTCTCTCTCTCTCTCTCTCTCTCTCTCTCTCTCTCTATATATATATATATATATATATATATATATATATAAAAGAAAACAAATTAACTCTTACAGTCTTCTCTGCAAGCCTATAAATGAAATTCGAACTACAAGCCCAAACATAAGTCCAACAAGTTCTCGGATTAAACCAAACTTTGCCAAAGCAGCCCACTCATACGCGTGTGTGTATATATATAGACAGCATTCAGTTCATTTGTAGGGTTAGGGTTTTATTTGGCAGCAGTTGCTTCTTCTCCTCAGCTTCAAAGCCCTTTTCGCCGTCGAACAACTTATCTCAATAACCATGGGGTACGCTTCCTCTCTTTCTCGAATACTTTGCTGTTCTAGAATTTGTGACGCTTACGGTTCCTTCTATTTGTTTTGATTTTTTTTTTTCTAGCTTCTTAATGCTTTCTTATCTGAGAGAATTGAAGATGGGAAAATTTGAAAAAACCTTTTTAGGTCTTGAACATTAAGCCCTGTTATAGGGTTTATGAAAATCCGGCCACGTAATGCTTAGTATGTTCTATTACCATTGTCGTAGTCTTAGTGGATGCCATTTTTTTTTTCCGAGAATTAAATTTGGTACCCGTGAGATTGGATTTCAAAATAGGGAGACCAAGCTCTTATAAAGACTATTCAGTGAATAAGCAGATATCTGGATTGATTATTAGGCAGCTCTGTCCGAATACGGTTTAGTTAAATTTCAATCTTTTTTCTATCAATCTGAAAATGTTTTATTTTGGTGGTTTGCAGTGGTAAGGGCTAGTCTCTTTTTTTTTTTTTTTTGTGAAATGGGAATGAAATAAGCAGATTTGTTAATCAGGGATATTAGATATCTTGCTATATCAAATTTGATGGCTAGAAGCTCTAGAAATAGTAATATTTGTACTGTGCATTGTTCATGACTTGCTACTGGTTTAGGACAGTGTATTGGGTTTTCTCCATTTAAATTTGTGAAGGTTATTTTTCTGAATTATTTGAGTGATGTCAATGCAGTAAGACACGAGGTATGGGAGCTGGTCGCAAGCTCAAGTCCCACCGCAGAAGGCAGAGGTGGGCTGACAAGTCGTACAAGAAGTCCAACCTTGGCAATGAATGGAAGAAACCATTCGCTGGTTCATCTCATGCCAAAGGCATTGTTCTTGAGAAGATGTAAGGCTGCCTTATGGTTTTTTAAATTTGCTTTCATTTTTCTTTGTTAAACATTAAAGCTTCAAATGCTTATTTCTACTATTTGGCCGTTTTATTTTTACAGAGGTATTGAGGCCAAGCAGCCTAACTCTGCTATCAGAAAGTGTGCTAGAGTTCAACTAATCAAAAATGGAAAGAAGATTGCTGCTTTTGTTCCCAATGATGGTTGTTTAAACTATATTGAAGAAAATGTGAGTAATCTTTTGTGTGAAAGTGATTTATTGAGTACTTTAATTGATTTGGACTTTGATTGCTGATAACCTAGAGTGTGACTTGTTGTTGCAGGATGAGGTGTTAATTGCTGGATTTGGACGTAAAGGTCATGCCGTCGGAGATATTCCTGGTGTTAGATTCAAGGTTGTGAAGGTCTCTGGTGTCTCCCTTCTGGCACTTTTCAAAGAGAAGAAGGAGAAGCCAAGGTCTTAAATTGTCATGGAGATTTTGCCATTTTCTATAGTTCATTGTTAGTTTTTTTTAAAAGAATTATGAATTGTTCTTATTGTTACCGAGTGGATGCTGTGAACAATTTTTAATCTGCCTTTCAGTTACTGTATTGAATTTCTGGTTTCAATTTTCAGTCACAGAATATTTTATTGCCACAGAGAATGATGGTCTCTGCAGATGCACTTTATTCACCAGAACCTTGGCAACTCAATGGGTTTATCAGTAGTACTGTTGCCGACTGTGTTCGATGGATTGGACCTTCATGTTTTTTTTTTTAAAGGGAAAAGTATGATTCATTAACTATCAATCAAAGAAATAGTGCAACAAAACTCTAATTCATATCACAATCATAAATTTTAGAATTTATAGCTAAGTTAGGCCGTCAAGTTTTGAATCAGTTTTCACAATTACGCACTTTATATTCAATAAAATTAGCTTTATTCAACAGTCTACTTCAATACCAATGTCTTTTTCATTGCTGAAGTGAATACTCTTCTTCCATTGGAAGTAAATACTCTTTTTTGGTTTGGTTTTGGTTTTTTTCGGTTCAGTCAGTTTTTTTAGTTTTAGGCTTAACTGGCTAGTTTTTTTAAAATTATAATTTGTTTAATCGATTTTTTTTATGATTCAATTTTTTTGATTAATTTTTTTTTAATTTTTTTAATTTTTCAGTTTTTTTCTCACCCCTACTGACAATATATCCTTAAAGATGTCCTCTCAATGTTGCATTTAACTTCCCTAGTATTGGTTTCTCCCATCATGACACGAGAGAATGGTTGATAAAGGAGAGTGGCTGATAAAGGATTCGTTATGACGCATATCTAGGATTGGGCCTTCATGTTAATTGAACTTGAAAGGATGACAACGTTTATTAATAGTAATTATCATTATCAATTATTATATTACCGTGATTATGAGTAAGAGCAATAATAATTATACTAATTTCACTTTGGACTGCTCTTTCACTCGCATATGAAAAATTAAATCTTATATACCATTGATAATATCGTTGACAAGTGAATTCAATTAGGTGGTGTTTGGTATACTTTTGGACATTATAAAAATTGTCCAACGTTGTTTTCGTTGAGATATTTTTGTCTTTCTAACAGGGTAGGATAAACTTGTCTAATTCTCTATAAAAGAATTAATCCAGTTTGATTCAGGTCAACATAAAGATAAAAGTGCTAATTATCATAATTTTAAAATTCGATTCGGGATAAGACTTAGGTCATAGATCGGGTTGACCAGTGACCCAAGTCAACATAAAGATAAAAGTGGTTATTATTATAGATTTAAAATCCAACTTGAGTGTCAATCTGAGACAAGGCTTGAGTCACGAGTCAAATTGACCATCGATCCGTGTTAATATAAGGATAAAAATAGTTATTATCATAGTTTTAAAATTCAACTCAGATGCTAACTAGGGGCCAGGTTTGGGTCACAAGTCTGGTTTGCTATTGACCCGGGTCACCATAAAGATAAAATTAGTTATCATCATAGTTTTAAAATCAAACTCGAGTGTTGACCTAAGACAAGACTCGGGTCATGGGTCAGGTTGACTATTGCTCCGTGTTAATGTAAGGATAAAAGTGGTTATTATGATAATTTTAAAATCCAAATAAAATGTTGACTAGGGGCCAGGTCTGGGTCACAAGTCAGCTTGACCATTGACTCAGGTCAACATAAGGATAAAAATGGTTATTATCATAGTTTTAAAACTCGATTAAAAGGTCAACTCGGGAAAATTTTCGATTTACAAATTGAGTTGACCTTTAACTCGGGTTAACTTAAGGATGAAAATGATTAATATCATATTTTTAAAACCTGAATAAGGCGTCAACCCAGGTAAGGCTCGGGTCATGAATAGAGTTGATCATTGACCTAGGTCAACTTAAGAATAAAAGTGGTTTTTATCATGTTTTAAAACCTAACTTGAAGGTTGGTCACTGGTCCGGTTAACCATTAAACCGAGTCAACATATAGATAAAAATAGTTATTATCATAGTATTTTAGGTTTGACTCAGGGTAAGGCCCGAGTCATAAGTTAGGTTGACCATTGACTTAAATCAACGTAAGAATAAAAGTTGTTATTATAATAATTATAAAACTCAACTTGGAGGTCAACCCAATGCAAGACCCGAATCACATATTGGGTTGACCACTAACCCAAGTCAACTTCAGGATAAAATTGATTATCATCACAATTTTAAAATTCGACTAGGGCGTCAACTCGGGCAAGGTTCGGGTCACGAATCGGGTTGACCATTGACCAGGGTAAATTTAAGGATAAAAATGATTATTATCATAGTTTTAAAACTCGATTAGGGCATCACCCCTGGCAAGGCTTAGGTTGCAGGTCAAGTTAACCATTGACCTAAGTTAGATAAAAATAATTATTATCATAGTTTTAAAACTCAGCTAGAAGGTCGACACGGGACAAGGCTCTAGTCACGAGTCGGGTTAACCATTGACTCAAGTCAATATAAAGATAAAAATATTTATTATCATAGTTTTAAAACCTGACTAGGGCATCAACCCCGGCAAAACTCGAGTCACGGATAAAGTTGACCATTGACTTAGGTCATTTTAAGGATAAAAATGGTTATTATCATAGTTTTAAAACCCGACTCGGGGGTTGGTCATAGGTCGAGTTAACCATTAACCTGAGTCAATATAAGGATAAAAATAGTTATTATTATAGTTTTAAAACCTGATTAGGGCGTTAACTCGAGTAAGGCCTGGGTCACAGGTCGGGTTAACCTTGAATCCAAGTAAGACAAAAATGATTATTAACATAGTTTCAAAACTCGACTAGGGAGTTAAACTAGACAAGGCTCGGGTCACTAGTCGAGTTGACCATTGATCGAGGTTAACATTAGTTTTAAAACTCAACTAGGGGGATGACCTAAGACAAGAACCGGGTCACAAGTTGAGTTGACCATTGACCATGTCAACATTAGTTTTAAAACATGGCTCGAGAGTTAACCTGGGGCTAAAGGGGTCACCAGTCAAGATGTCAACTTGAGTTAACTCGAGACCATAAAAATAAAAATAATTATTATCAAAGTTTTAAAATCAAACTTGGTGATTGATCCAGGGCAAGGTCAGGGTCACAGGTGGCCTGGGTAGACTTAAATGGATATCATGATTTTAAAACTTGACTTGGGTGTTGATCCACGGTAAGGCCCTAGTCACGGGTCAGAAGGATCAACTTGAGTTGACTTAAAAAAATCAAAGAAACCTCTATTTAACTAAAAAAAATTAAAAAAAAAATCAATGAATTTTTTACTTTTGTTTTATCTCAGGTCGACCGGGTTATAGGTTAATAGAGTCGCAGATTAACCCAAGTTTTTGACTATATCAGGTCCGATCAATCATTCCTTTTTTTTCTTAAACTCGGACCAGCCCAAGCCTTAGATTAGCCTAGTCCCGTCTGATGTCTACCAAACACACAATAATACAAATTGTTCAGTCCAGTCCAAAGTACACCAAACACAAAACAAAACTTTTTAATGTGTCCAATCCAATCAATATTGTCCTTAAAGATTTTATAAGATTTGATATTTAAAGTGTGTTTATAATTTTTGCTTCATATAATTTTTCTTCAAAATCAAAAGCACCTAAAACCACTTGAAACCTTGCTATTTTAGCCTTCAAAACAACTTGCAACAACTAAAAAACATAACCATAATACTTCTTAAAATAACACCCATAAAATTTGGCAGTAAACTGTTAGTATAGTGAGTCATCTTAGTATAATCAATAGTTTTCATCTAAATATTAACTTATAATTAGGTCAATATTATAATAAGTAGTAGTTGGTTTTGTGGAATGTAAATCATCATTATTTCTGTTTATAGAAGGGATTGTTATTGAAAAGAGTTATTTAGCCAAATTGACATGGTATAAGAGCTTCACTTCTAAATTTGTATTTCACTATTTTGTTTTAGTTTTTCTTTTGTTTTCTTAACTAGATAATGAGTCCTGGATACCTAGGGCTCTTTTTTTTTTTTAATTATTATTGGTTGTCGTTTTTGGTTTTGTTATGTTTTTCATAAAGACGACATCAATTTTTTTTCTTTCTTGGTGTTCAGTTCACTGGATAAAATTACTCAACCTATAAATTTCAATTTCAAGTATTTGTCATGAGAAAATAATTATGAGGTCATATGAATGTCAGTGATATAGCTCCTAATGATTCTACAAAGTTGTTTCAATAAAAGGTAAAAAATGCTTTAGTAATATCCTAGATTTTAGGGTATGTTAACTCTCATATTACTCTTAATCTAAGGCTATATAAGACAACACAAACCATGTAGTGGTATCTAAAAATGGTTTACAATCAAGAAAATAATGATAGACGTTTTGAATTAGAAAATGATATTGCTAATTATTATCAAGGCAATCTTTCCATCCATGATTATTATTCTAGTTTTTAAAATTTATGGGTAGAATTTATTGATATTATTTATGCTAACAAACTCATCAAATCTCTTTTTGTTTTTCAACATGTTCATGAGCAAAGCAAACCCGATCAATTTTTAATGAAATTGAGATCTGAATTTGAGATTATTCGTTCAAACTTAATAAATTATGATCCTTTTTCCTTTCTAGATGTTTGTTTTAGGGAATTTCTTCGTGAAGAGTAACATCTTCTTACACAAAGCACTTTCAAGCAAGAAGTTTTTGTTATAATTGCTTTTTTGTCAGTCCATCTACAGCAACTCAACTTGACATTCTTACTCCTAAAATAGTGTAATAAATAATTATTTCAGCCTTTTCAGCCTTAGGGCTATAAGGTAATAATATTAATTCATAAATTTGGCTTGTTGATTCTGCTACCTCAAATCATATGACCAACTTATTTATTATGGTTAAAAATGTGTAAGTATCATGGCTTATCATAAATTCAGATTGCTAATGAAGGTCATATACCTATTACTAAGATTAGGGATATTAATCCAACTTTCAAGAATGTTTTTGTATCACCAAAGTTTTCTACTACTCTTATTTTTATTGGTCAATTAGTGGATAATAACTGTAATATGCATTTGTTTTTTGTAATGGTTGTCTTTACAGCATCAGGAGTCAAGAACGGTAATCGTGAAGGGATCTAAAGTTAGAAGATTATTTCCATTGCACTTGTCGTTCCTTATTTTTCATCTTTTGCTTGTACTACAATTTAAAATAAAAGTGAAATATGGCATAAACATTTAAGCCATTAGAATTTTATTATTTTGTCTTATTTGGTAAACTCTGGTTTGTTAGGAGATAAAAATCAATCTTCATCTTATGATATTCTCTTTGGCTATTCTACATGTAAATTTCACAAGAGTAAAATCCTTCCATTAATTCCTCTTGATAATCGTTCTATAAAGTGCTTTGATATTATTCATAATGACGTTTGAGGTATTACTCTAATTATTTCTCATGTTCATTACAAGTATTTTATGAGATTTATTGATGATTATAACTGGTTTACCTATATGTATTTTCTTCATTCAAAATCTGAGGTCTTTTTTATTTTGAAGATATTTTTTTTTCTATATTGAGACTCAATTTTCTATTTGTATTATGGTATTAAGATCTTATTTGGGTAGAGAATGTATGTCTCATGAATTTCATAACTTTTTACATCAGAAATGTATTGTCTCACAATACTCATGTCCATATACATCACAATAAATAAGGTTGTTAAACATAAGAACCTTCATCTTTTAGGTATCATTAGAACCATATTGATTAAGTCTTCAAAACCATTTAAATTTAGGTTAAAGCCTTTTCTACTAAAGTTTATTTAATCAATAAACTAACATCGCAATTATTAGATTTTGATACCCTGTATTATGATCTATACAACAAGTCTCCTAACTATCATCATTTGCATACTTTTGGTTGCGTTTGCTATGTCCATTTTCCTTTTCATGAATGACATAAACTTTCTGCTTAGTTTGTTAAATGTGTTTTTTTTTAGTTTAGTGTTTCTCACAAAGGTTCTTTTAGTTATGTTATGAGCTGTTATAAATTATTTATTTTTAGAAATGTTGTTTTCTTTAAAAATAAATAAGTATTCCTTACTTATGTTGAACCCTCATGTATTGCTTCAATTCTTTCTAAAAGGATTTATCATTTTTTGAATGATTCAAGCCTGGAATTATGTATAAAATACATCGACCAACTTTACTCCTTCCTAAGATCGATTCACCACTTAAAACTGCTTTTAAGCCTCCTTCTCATGAACCTACTTTTCAGCGATCTATGATAGTATCTCATCCTCCTGATCAATATGGTTTTTCTACTACTTTGTCCATTATTAATGTTCCATCATGTTACTCATAAGTTATCCAACATGAGTGATGGAAAAAAGCAATGCATAATGAACTTCAGGTTCTTCAAAATAATCACACATGGAAAATTATTTCTTGTCCTTTAGGTGTTAAGATCATTGGGTGTAAATAGGTGTACTCGAGTAAGCTCTGCTTTGATAAAACTCTAGATTAATATAAAACATGAATGATTTCTCTTGAAATTAGGTAGGTGTATAGCGTGGACTATGAGGAGACTTTTGTTCCTGTAGAAAAAATGACTATATTGCATACAATTATTGCCATTATTGCTTTTTAGAGTTGGCCATTTTATCAAATAGATGTTAAAAAAGCTTTTTTATATGATGATCTCAAACAGGATATTTATATAGCACCTCCGCCTAGTTTGTTCTCCTCTTCTATATCAATTGTGTATAAGGTAAGGTTTAAAACAGGCTCCCTAGGTGTGGTTTGAAAATATGTTTCCTCTTTATATTTTTTGCAAGATATCTATTGGTTTTGTTCTCTTCTTTGTTTATATAGATGATATTGTCATTACAAGAACTAATTCTTTATTGATTAGACACCTTTAGCAATATCTTTAAGATTTTTTTCACATGAAGGGCCTCAGTTCTCTTACTTACTTTTAGGATTGGAAATTTATTCTAGTTCTTTTGTTATGTTCTTAAATTAACATAAATATACTCAGGATTTGATTGTTTTGGTCTTCAATATTCTTCTCCAGTGGATACTCCTCTGGAGATAAATGTAAAGTTTTATTATAGAGAGAAGTATCTTTTTCATGATCCTACTTTATTTTGACAATAAGTTAGCAGCTTGAATTATCTTACCATTACTTGGCCTGATATCTCTTTTACAGTTTAACAAATCAGTCAATTTATGAAATCTCCGTGTCATTTACATTTGGTGGTTGTTCGTCACATCATCAATATCTCATTGGCTTTTTTAGTCATGGTATATTTTTCCTAAATGGTTCTTTTGTTTGTTTTATTGCATGTAGTGATGTTAAATGGACGTGTCTTGATACACGTTGATTTGTTATAGGTTGTGTTTTTCTTATTGATTTCTTGATATCGAAGTGGATTTGTCATTGGATTTCCACATACTAATCTTACTCCTCTTTATGTTGACAACACAAGTGTTATTAAGGTTGCTACAAATTCTATTTTCTATGAGCGTATTAAATATATTAAAGTGGATTATCATTCTATTCAGGAAACCATGAATACTAAAGTTATTTCTCTTCCACGAATCTTTTTCAACCTTTAAATAGGTTATGTGTTTATAAAATCAATGATTTGCCACCGCTAACAGTTTCTAATATGTAAATTAATGCTCTTTGATTGACTAACATGAATTTGAAAGAGGATATTAATATGGTGGACCATCTTATTGGAATCAATAATTCTCCTATAAATATTAACTATTTATGTCAAGAAAATTGATGTAAATATTTGTGTAACTACGGTGTAAATATTTTCCGAGTTTATATTTGAAAAATCGTCTCTGATAAGAAAAGCAGCGGCCATACGTGAATTTTGAAATATTCGGTGCTTCGTAGAGAAGAAGTGGACTGAAAACATAAAGTTGGTGGAAAAGGAATGAGTTTTGGAGTTTGGACCCTTTCGGGACCCTGCGGCAATTAGGCCATTTCTGTTTCCACTTTCCAGGCCTTGAGCCCTATCCTCCGGAGTACGTTCCGGTGTTGAAGAACCATTAAAAAAAAAGAAAGAAGGTGCGGGGCTTACAAATAGATCGAACGTCAATTTCTGTGTGATCAGCGTGATCGAATACTGATAGATGCAATTGACAATTACGCGAGCTCATAAAAAATATCATCCTGCATTAGTTTCCACTTTTCTCGTCTTGGAGTCATGTGTTCAATATACAAGAGTCACTAGAAGGAAATATAGCTGCTACATGCACTGACCATTAACATGTACAGCCCCAGAGGTTGCTGCAAAAATTTTAGACAAAAACTAGGGAAAAAAGAAAGAAAAAACAAATGAATTATCAGTGATATAAAAATGGACATTTGGGCATCAAATGCACATTCGAACAACAAGATCTCTGTCCTCCCGTTATCGCATGTTTGAACCTGTAAGTCTGAATTGCACACACTTTGTACAATTTACATCCAACAGGAAACCCTAACAAGAAACATGGAGTGAAGCTGTCAGATCCTTCTCAAACATGGCAGCAAAACAGCTAATAAGATGGTAAATTAAGAATTGTCTCCATGTGAACACCTGCCTGCGATTCATTGTGAGACAAGATCAATCGGGCATCAAGTAGAACTCCAGGAAACTTAAAGAACGACTTTAATAATAATTACTGATGACCTAAGATTTAAAACTTTCATCAAGTTGAAAGAGTATGGCACAATACAATGGTGACATATTTGATTCACATTTCATGTAGTACCTTTGAGAAATTTACTGCTAGGATGTTTCACCATCTTCAGATTTTCCATGTGTGGTTGCTGGATTTAGCAAGGTGGCTGCCTCTGCCCTCTGTACTCCCACTGTTGTTGATGCCATAGCTGGAGTGGGAGAGCATGCGGGCTTCAACAACTCTTTGAATTCCTCCTGAATACAAGAATTAACTCTGCTGACATAATCTTTAGAAAGGGAAAGAGAATCACCCACAACTTCTTCGTGCACCTTGGGATGGATATCTAAGGCTCCAATTTGTTTGATCAAACCATTAATTGGGTCTTCAACAGAAGCCTTTTCAATTCCTGCTTCTGCCTTCTCTGCTTCCACCATTGTTGATGCTATAACAGGAGTGGGAGAGCAAGTAGGCCTTGACAACTCTTTGAATTGCTCCCGAACATGAGAATCAACTCTGCTGACATCTTGAGAAAGTGAAAGAAAATCACCGAGTTTGGTCGAACCATCAACTTGGTCTTCAGCGGTAGCTTTATGAATTCCTGCCTCTTCTTTCTCCGCTTCCACCATTGATGATGCAATTGCAGGAACTGGAGAGCAAGTAGGCTTTGGCAATTCTTTGAATTCCTCCTGAGTACCAGAATCAACTCTGCTGACATCATCTTGAGAAAGACAAAGAGAATCACCAACAGCTTCTTTGTGCATCTCAAGATGAAAATCTACAGCTCCAATTTGCTTGGTCAAACCATCAACTTGGTCTTCAACAGAAGCTTTCTCAATTCCTGCCTCTGCCTTCTCTGATTCCACGATTGTTGATGCCATAGCAGGATTTGGGGAGCAAGTAGGCTTTGACAACTGTTTGAATTCCTCCTGAATACCAGAAGCAACTCTACCGACATCATCTTGAGAAAGGGAAAGAGAATCACCTATGGCTTCTTTGTGCAACTCATTATAAAAATCTACAGCTCCAATTTGTTTGGTCAAACCATCAACTTGATCTTCAGTAGAAGCTTTTTTCTTCTCATTAGTGCCGTGAAGAGAAGGCAAACTATTCTTGATATAATTCTGGCTACATACCACATCTTCACCTACTTTCTCTAATGAGGTCATACTTTCAGCCTTGGGAATAGAACTCAAGCCGGTAGTCTTATCATGCAATCCATTGCCGAGAGTAATCTTAGTATCTTTTCCAGGAGCATCACTCTTGCTCTCTGTCTCGTTTTTATCCATCAAAAAACAGGCATTCCCATTCCCTTCAGTAAAACCACTATCTGTATCCTTCAGAGACGTGCCACATTCTTCTGATCCAATTTTCTCTGCCTTCAAATTACTTTTTCTTTCACCTTGAAATGACTTTCTGTTCTGAGCTTTTAGAGATTTGCTAGCACTGTGTTTCTCGGTTTTCAAAGCACTGGAGGCCCTTGGTGCTGCATTTGAGGATTCCTGCAGAGGTGAGGGAGATTTAGATTTCATGCCCAAGGCAGCTGCCTGATCACTAATTTTGGTACCCCGAAGCGCTGTTCTAGCAGGCTGAAGCTTTCCAAGCTTTGCATTTTTTGACCCTCCACTTGGACTAACACTTCCTGCCCTAAATCCAGGCAAGCCACTGGGCAGAGCTGTATGAGATTGCTTGCTTCTATTTGGAGTTCGTGCAGCTGGTCTCGCCTGCATAATTGACAAATCACATGTGGGTATAACAATTCCCTGAAAAAATGCAAATTGGAAGAACAATGATCAAGAACAAGGGAGGCGTTTTAGTAGCTTAAATTTCAAGAAAACAACATTTTGTAATGATGGTTATCCTAGGCATTATAAGTGATGACCTTTTTATCTCCTTTCCCTTGGAAAAATCACAAACCAATTAGTCTAAAATGCTTATGAAAGGAAACTCAGAACTGACCCCGTCAAAGAAACCAATTTTGGGTGATGGCAAACGAAGGCCTGAGGGTTTAACCGAATCTGGATGGAGAACTGAACTACTTCCTGTAGGAACTTTCTTTACACTCTCACCCAGCAATCCCACTTGGGTACCAGGCCCAACAGAGTTTTCGTCATTTAAATGGTTTTGAGAATCCAAAACTTGGGAGGCATCACTGTCCCCAGAAGCATCTTTGCAAGAGCTAATGTCAAAGCTAGATCTTGAACTGTTAGACATTTTATTAAGGGTAGAAATCGGTGATAATGATGCCGAAGACCATTCACTGATAGAGCTAGCAGGTGATATGCTGGAAGAGAGCTTGGCCACAGATTTCAAATAAGGTGAGAGATGAGAACATGCTGACTGGTTTTTATTTCTTGATGGGAATTTCAACGTGGTTTTGACATTTGAACCAGAGGAAGAATGATTGCCAGTTCTGGAGTCACTTTCTCTTCTCACAGAATTTAATGAATATTTACTGCTACAGTCTGATGACAAGCTTCCAGAACTATCGATAGAGGAAGAAGCTGTTAGCGCAGTCTTCATTGCTGATGAAGATCGCAATGAAGATTTAACAGGCAATGTCGGCCTAGGCACAGCATTTCTGGGACCACTCAAAGCAGGTACTTTTGCCCCTCTACCTGCACAATAACGTTTACATCAGCAGTCCAGATTTTCCGCATCAAAAGGAATCATAAGAAATCAGGGATGAATTTACCAGCTATTTTTTTTGCATTTTCTGGATTATCCTTAGCCCTTTCCACTTTGACACGGTTGGCACCCAAGGAAGCTCTCTTGGTGGCTGGTGCTAAAATGGGACCAACTCTGCCAACTATCTTGGGCGGCCTATAAAGAGATTTTGACTCTCCATTTATAGGAACAGACTGTATTGACGGAATAATGTTGGTTAAACCATAACCGAAATCAGGTCCATTTCGTGATATTATATGTTTTTTCCCCTCCTTACGTATACAAATAGCATGCCAAATAACACAGACAACACTAGATTAACGACCGGCGCTAGGGTGCAGATCAATTTTTAATGTAAAGAAAAATATCCAAGCGTTCTTGTTTTCTAATAAAAAAATAATAATCACAAATACAAAATATAATATATATTGAATATTAATACAGTGACATTTTAAATGATATTTTTAAAAAATATTAGAACATTGTCATATTAGATCAACCTGAATTAACGATTAACATATAAAATTTACAATTTAGGTTATGAAATCGTAATAACCCTATAAAAACAAATCAAAATAAATTATAAAAAATAATTTCTAATCAACCTAATGCTGAAGGATGAAATTAAAAAAAAATATTAGAATAAAAAACAAACAAAAAAAGACATAAGTTAACTTGTCAAACCAGCAACCTAGGTCATGAAATCGAGATAACCACATAAAAAATAAATTATAAAATTACAAAACCCAATTCTCAACACCTGATGTTGAAAAATAAATTAAAAAAAGATAAAAAAAAAATAACCTAAGTCAACTCGGGCTAACTTATTAAATCTACGACTTAGGTTATAAGGCCGGGATAACCCTATAAAAAACAAATTAAAAAAATTAAAAAGCTCTACTTCTAACAGATTCAATGTTGAAGATTGAAATCGAGAAGAAAAAAATTATATCTATGAGATCATGATAACTCCACAAAAAATAAATTGAAAAAAATAATGAAGTCAAATTGTCAAATAACCTAATATTAAAAAAAATAAATTAAAAATAGATAAAAAAATAAATCGAGTCAACTTGTCAAATTCACGACAAATGTCGTGAGATCAGGATAATCCCATAAAAAAATCATAAAAATTATAAAAAGAGGCCCAAAGAAAAGTATCCTAAATAAACTCATGTTAACATTTTAAACCCGAATCATGATATTATGATATATTCATAAAAAGCAAATTAAAAAAAATTCAAAGTCCTACTTCTACAATATTTAATATTAAATGTTGAAATAAAAAAAAATTAAATTCATGAAACTAATATATAACTCAATAGAAAAAAAAATAAAAAAAAAATTTACAAAACATAATTCCTAAAATAGAAATTGAAAAAAATATATTGAGAAGTTGAAGGGTGAAAATAGAAAAAAGAAAAAGAAACCACAAAATACTACACTCAGGAATAGTATTTTATGAATGTAGATACTGCAAATTAGCCACATTTTAGTTTTTTTTTTTAATTTTTAATGTTAATAATTGTTAATTAATTAATATCTAGATCAAATGAACAATGTCTACTTCCAGTTAAATGCCAGGATAACTGACATCGATTCCTTTCCACACAGCAGCATAATTAACAAAACATATGCCAAATATCAATTAAATGCATGCAATGAAGTTTGTGGACAGACAGACCTGCTTTGCAGTCTTCTCTGTTCCTTGCATGATTGCATTTGGCTTGTTGGGAGCAGCTTTGGCCTTTAGCTGAAATTTACAATAATAAAGCATCAAAATGTACAAAGTTCTTTCCAATAAAGACAATTAAGTGAATTACAGTTCTAGCTGTTGAAGTTAACCTTATTTCGAGAAGCGGTATCCACTTTCTCCGAAGCTGGTACCCTATTTCGAGAAGCAACATCCACTTTCTCCGAAGCTGAAAGGAACAGTTCTATTAGTTTAAAGATGAGCTAACAAAAACATGCAATCATAATGAGTTAATTGAAATTTTCAAGCCAAAATCTTCAAGGTTACTGGGGAACATGCTAGCCTAATCAGTCTGAACTTGGACAAAGATTTTTCACAGCAAATAAACAACGGAAAATATTCTGCAAGATCCAAACATGCGCACACATGCAAGAGGGAAGAGGATGGCATCTTAACATCCTACAGGGTATATCAAACACAACTGTACCATCTTTTCTGTAAGGGAATTAGTCCAGCAACTATATCTAGAAGCATGAAATGCATGTTTACTTTTCACCTGGTCCCCTTGGCAAACCCGAGCATTATGCCCATCTTAGATAGAATCAAGGTGACCTGGAGATTTTAAATTTTGTGACATTGAAAAATGTTATTTTAGACTGTCAGAGTGAAACCAGCTGAATGGTATTAGCACGTTGTATCTGAGATAGAATTTGTCAGGACAGTATAATAGTGTCGGAGGAGGTAATGAATGGATAAAGGAACATAATTAGCTATGTGGTTGTATTATTGATGGACTAAGTAATAGTTTACTAGACTTAGACGGAACAATCAATTATAATGGTGATAGAGGAATCACGGTTGCATGAGTTAGAAGATATGAATTAGATGCAGTGTTTTAATAGTCCCGGGCCAAGTGTAGTAGTAAATGCAGACTTACATCGGATGGTTTTGCTTTCTGTTTTTGGAGAACCCACTTTGCTACTTGAATTTTCCATACCAGGCCCTTTAGTGGATCGCTGGATTGAAGCTCTTATATCTCCAAACAAGTCAGCCTCCTCAAGATTCACCAAGGTCAAATTATCACTCGCTAATGTAGATATAGAATCACTAGATGTATGGATATCCTCTTCAATCCCGGGTAACATATGTTTCTCGCATCCAATCATGCTAGACAACTCCTCCGGTTCCAGAACACCTGCTTACACCAGAAAATGCGTTACTTACCAAATGAATGAATGAAAATCTTCAAATTTCATGAAATGAAACTAAACCTGCACTTGTGAAGAAAGCACTGTTCCAAGCTAAGCTTTTGCGCAAGTTATACTTTGAATTCTTTTTCACCCTTTCTGGTTCCATTGATTTAATAGGATCAGGTCCTAGTTCTCCCCCGTCAAAGGAGGCCAGCACGGATTGCGTATTGTTGGCTTCCGCAAAACCCAAGTTATTTTCGGCCCCTATCTTAGTATCTGCACATTTAGAGCTAACAAATTATTTGCGCCGTGGATGATCAAACATAAATTGAATTCTGCAACTAGTATTTTGTTCTTAATCTGCAATTTAATTGGGCTACTCCATTACACGTTAATGGATTTAGACACAAATCTATCATCATTAATCACCCACAAATGCTCAATTTTAAATCTATTTTGTTATGATTAAAGAAAATATAGAGACTAAGCAAGTAAAAAAACATGATAATTAAAAAAAAACCTTAAATTCGCAATTTCAAGAATAAAAATAAAACAACAAGATCAATTACCTCGACGTCGCGACAGACATATTTAAATTGAAGCTCGTTTGCAGGACTAAAATCAGCTTAATCAAGGTAAAAAGAAGAAAAAAAGAAGAAATAATTAGATGATTGTTAAGAAGATGACCTGAGAATCGGACATTGAAGTTGTGGGAAGGTGAGTTATAAAGGCAATCGTCTTCAAAGGAGACATCAATGAGGCTTAGCGTTTTTTCTTCGAAGCTGAAATTTTGCTCTGATTCATTCATTGCGATGAGGTTCTAAGTGGGAAAAAAAAAGTTATTTGTTGATTCTGAATTTAGGGCTTAGGGTGCGAGAGATTTGAGAGGTAGAAAAGTAGACCGTAGGAGAGAGAGGGGGGGAGGGAGATTGATTTTTGAATTTCTAGAGAAGCGGCCGGTTTAAAAAAATAAAATAATCAGTGCTTAGTAAAAAGTAGTTTGAACTTTGAAGTGAGGTTGTTTTTATTTAAAAATTTAATAAAATAATATTTTATTTATTTTTTAAATTTTATTTTTGACATTAATATATCAAAAAAATATTAAAATTATATAAATATTAATTTTTAAAATATCATAATTTTCAAAAATATTTTTGAACACAAAAATAAAAATAGTAAAAAACAAAATTAAAACAGAAAGACAGGTTTTATTTTTATAATTATTGTTTCCTGTTTCATATAAGAATTATATCATTATATTTTAAAAAAATTATTTTCATGTAATTTTCTAGCATGCATGCATGTTGTGATTTTATAAAAACAAATATATATACAATTATAATCTAGATTATCAACTAAACCAATTTAAAAGTAGATGATCTGGAATGTTATTATATTTATTAACACAATTATTTTTTTAAAATAAAATATTAAAAAAATATGTTTATTTATTGAAAATAAAGAATAATTTTTTCATTGAAGAAAATAAAAAATACATTAAGATTCAATTGTTTTTCATGAAAAATCAAAACAATTTATAATAATTATCTTCATATTTTATATTCATGATAATATAATTGTAGAATATTAATTTTACTTTAATCAAATTAAAATTATCAAAAAAAAATTATATTGCTAACTAAAAGAATCTTTATATTAGATTTATATTAAAAAATAAGTTTGAAATCTCTTTTCCTTTTTTAAAGAATTGCTTAGTTGTCTAAATGCAAGTTCTGGTAGTGGAGAATATTCGAGAGCACAACAAGAAAATAATTTTAATAGTTAGTATTTTAAATGTGTGTATTTGTTTTTGTATTCTATGCAAAAAAAATTAATATAAAAAAATAATTTTAAAATATATATTGTTGATGTTTTTTTTTTTTAACTTGGAAACAGATGGAAAACTTGTAAAGAAAAATTACGGAGAACCTCTAATTCTTTAATTTTTAAATTTAATATACATTTGAAAAATTGAAAATTATTCTAGATTTGTTTTTGTGTTTCAAAAATGATTTTGAAAATATTTT
>Ga0325404_1002546_pt1 | contig 19535 bp, 7 predicted proteins | sample PopdelMetagenome_18_FD_205664 | JGI IMG/M metagenome (GOLD analysis project Ga0325404, IMG submission 205664) | Populus deltoides microbial communities from Bellville, Georgia, United States - Xylem-Control-R1 | ecosystem: Host-associated > Plants > Phyllosphere > Stem > Wood/Secondary xylem... | reverse complement strand
ATAATGAGGAACAAATCTTACAAATTAAAAAGTTGAATGAGAATGAAATTGAAAAAAAATATAATTTCATAAATTATCTCAAATAAAATAAATAATAATCAAAATAATAGAGATCAAATCTAAAAACTAAAAAAATTATGAAACATGAAGAAATTAAAATAATAATAATTAACATTTCATAAATTATTTCAAATAAAATAAGTAACAATCAAAAGAATGATGACTAAATTTGATAGATAAAAACTTTCAATAAAAATATGATAAGGGAAAAGTAAATAACAATTATAAAAATGAGGACCAAAGTTAATATAAAATTTAAATTTTAAGAGATGAAATTGAAAAATAAATATTCAAAATAAAAAAAAATATATATATATATATATATATATAACAATCAAAAGTTTGATGACCATATTTGATATAATCAACAAATAATATGACATTTCTAAATTTTTCACAATTTCCAGAAAGTGTTTTCCGTCCAAATTTTTTAGGAAAACACTTTTCTGGAAATTAAGCCAAATTTTTCTTTGACTGGAAAGTGTTTTCCGTTGACCAACTTTTCTAATGGCAAACAAACACAAAAAAATTTAAAAATTGATTTTCTAAAAAATAAATTCCGAGAAATAAACATATCCTTGAGTTGTGTTATTATTTTCTTTCTTGATTTTTGTGTTTTTAACTACATAAGACTTGGGTAAACTTCAAGATGAAGTTTACTTTTTTTTTTTCATGTGTAATTAAATATGCTTAATGAAGAACAGCTTGTAAAAAGAAATCAAAGCATTAGAAAGCAATCAAACTTGGACTCTTGAACATTTACCTCTAAATAAACAGGAAATTAACTCAAAACGGGTATACAATATTAAATATAAAGTAAATGGTAACATAAAGTAACTCAAATCTCATTTACTCATCAAAGGATTCACTCAAGTTGAAAGAATAGGTTACACAGACTTTTGCTCCCATTACCAAATTAAACTCACCGTATTTAGAACAAACATGCACAACTATATATATATATACTGTGTGGTTTTTTTTCTACACAGTAACTTCTTTCTATCTTGAATATACTTTCCTTTTTTATTTTATTCCAATAATTATACTCCGTTTGCATTTTGCAACTAAATATCAATATAATATTATATGATCCTTTTGAAAGAATTTTGTATCATTGATTTAAGCAATGTTATAAATTGTTATTGGAGTAAATAAATATTATTATACTTTGAAAAGTTATTGTAACTTTGCACCCCATAGAAATCCAATAATTTAGTTTTATATTTATGTATATAGTATTTATAAAAAGAACAGTTAAATATCTTTGCTATGTTAATACGTTTTCCTTTTCACTATAGAAAATATTATTTTTTATTGTCTACCTTAGCGTAAATTCTCTTATCTGCCTTTTTTTTTTTTGTTGAAGTTAGACCAAAAAAAAAACAAAGAAAATTAAATATCAACATAAAAAATTAATAAAAGATAAACCCTAGCAGAGCTATTTATTATCTATGTATATATACACATTATGTTAATTAGGAAGGTTAGTTTTTTTTTTTTTTAAAAAAAGGAAAGACTCCAATTGTTTAAAAAAAAGAAAAGAAAAGGGAAAACCAACCAATTAGTGATAAAAGAAATTCGGCCCATTTCATTTATTATTTGGTAGAGTATTTTATTTCCTATGTTGTTGCAACCAATCAAATAATACTTGTTAGTTATTTTCTTCAACACATGAATCAATCAAAAGGATTTTACTTGTGGGGAACTCATTTATGGACCATCTCTTACAGAGTGAGGGAGTCCTGTCCGAAGCTTTTGCCATGAATATTATAAGAAACTGGTTCCCAACATTTCAAAGCCAAAGCTTTGATTGTTGATATCATAAAAATAAAGAACTTATTTGCTATTTTCCTTGGTGTATTTTCACTTGGAATTGAAAAGACAGCAATTTTATTTATCTCTTTGTTTGTCTGTCGATGCTGTTATAAGGTTTTGATACTTGAAGATGTGGAAGGCATTACCAAAGGCCATTTGTGTTTATGCTTTTTTGATAAAGGGGAAGACGAAGCACAAATCACCATAGTCCACTTACATCAGTCGGGTTGGATGGATCAAAAGGTAATTGATTGGGAAAGGCGGACAGATAATACGACGAAGTTGTGTTTAAAGTCCAATAATATAATTTCTCTTGCCGAGAACTTTTGTTACGTGGGATGTGACGTTGGGCTCTTTTTTTAGCTTTTCATAGAAGAGTTTCTCGCAAGGAAGGCAATAAAGAATGACTATGGAGGGACGGGACGACTTCTTGTAGGAAAAGAAATTCCAAGGATGGGATGGGACCCTCTGGGAAAAAAAAAAAAAAAATTTCTGTAGGACGTAGCCTGTGGAGAAAAATTAACAGGAAAAGGACGAATATGACCATGGAACCACCGTAATTAACTGTAATTAGTTTAGGGTTTTGTTTTTTATACATGGTAGAGTAGTTTTGAGGCTCTTAATATTCTTTCTCTCACCAGTTCTCTAGCCATGGACGACATCCACCCTTCAAGCGACAGCATCAAGGTGGAGTCAAAAATCAATTACTACAGTGATGGGTTCGATGATAACGAGGATCCGTTTTTCTTAACTGATGATGATCTTGTTGGCGGTGATGATGGTGCTGCTGATGCCCTTTTGGAGGATATAAGAGAGGATGAAATTGACCTCCTCAAGCAGAAGCAACAGGACTGCAAAATCCTGAACGCAACAGAGCTTCGTCAACGCATGGAGCATGATGTCGCCCAAGTCTCTGCCGTCCTCTCTGTATCCAAAACTGAGGCAAGTATCTTACTCCGTAATTATAACTGGTCTGTTGGTAAAGTCAATGATGCATGGTTTACTGATGAGTCTGCAGTCCGTGAAAAAGTCGGGTTGTTCGTGAAACCTGTGATAAGTTCTGATATTGTCTCCAATAAGAGGAAAATTATCTTTTGTGGGATTTGTTTTGAATCCCACACCAGTGATAGAATCATATATGCTGACTGTGGGCATCTTTATTGTGAAATTTGTTGGTCTATCTATATTAGCACATCAATTAACAATGATGGCGCTGGGTGTTTGATGTTGAGGTGTCCTGAGCCCTCTTGTCATGCTGCTATCGGTCAAGACATGATCGATTCATTAACATCTGAAGAAGATAGGAAGAAGTATTCTGATTTCCTTCTTAGATCTTATGTTGAAGATAATAGGACGACAAAGTGGTGTCCTGGCCCAGCCTGTGAGTACGCTATTGAATTTTCTGGTGCTGATGGAATCTTTGATGTCACTTGCCATTGTTTTACTAGTTTTTGCTGGAATTGCAAGGAGGAATGCCACCGTCCAATGGACTGTGACACTGTGAAAAGGTGGATTTTGAAGAACAGCTCAGAATCGGAAAATGTAAATTATATACTAGCTTATTGCAAGCCCTGTCCCAATTGCAAGAGACCAATTGAAAAAAATCATGGGTGTATGCACATGACATGCAGGGTTTGCCGCTACGAATTTTGTTGGTTATGTTTGGGTCCATGGAAAGGCCATATGAATTGCAACCGATACATGGAAAGAACTGATACAGATGACAAGAGAAAAAAATTGGCAAAGGAATCTTTAGAGAAATATACTCATTATTTTGAACGTTGGGATGCCAATCGAAAATCGAAGGTGAAGGCACTTGCAGATCATCAAAGAGTGAAAGATGAAGAGTTCAAGAAGCTGAGTGTGTCACAAGACATACCAGAGGCCCATTTCGAGTTCATATCAAAGGCGTGGCTACAGGTAGTTGAATGTAGGCGAGCACTGGAATGGAGTTATTCATATGGATACTACCTGCCTGACAACGAGCCTGCTAAAAAACAGTTTTTTGAGTACTTGCAAGGGGAGGCAGAGTCGACCCTGGAAAAGCTTCATAATTGCGTGGAGAGCGAGCTGAAGGAGTTTCTTGATGTTGATGGCCTATCAAAGAAATTCAGCGAATTCCGAACAAAGCTGGTTGGACTGACCACTGTGACAGGGAATTACTTCGAGAAGCTTGTTAGAGCATTGGAGAATGGCCTATCTGATGTGAACTCCCACGGGACCAAGGGCTTAGAGGATGAAGCTGAAGATTCTTGGCATTGTGATCGCTGTACCTACGCTAATCCCTCCTCCATCAGAAGTTGCAAGATGTGTGTTCCATCTGATATAGATAATGTTAGTGGTAATGAATGAGATTCTGTAAGATTATAATATTCTAGATTGTCGTCTACAACTTGCTATATAACCCTCTATTTTCCCGTTTCATATCAACCTTTGAAGCCAAAATGAACACTATATTTTTATTATTATTTCTAGGAGAATGCATCTTATTGTTTTGGGAATTGAGTTAGGGATCGCTTATGTTTTTTCTACGAGCAAGTAGCAGCACATATAAACAATGGGTTAAGATAATAATAATAATAAATAATAATAAATAAAAAAGTAGCATATGTCCTTTTAGCCACCTATCTTCCATAGCACCAAGACAGTCTTGGGAGTGGGAATATCCAAGCTGAGGATATCAGGACCGCTCCAGCAGAACAGGCAAGATCCAAGCTAGTAGCCTAAGGTACATTAGAAAATTTCTCCAACAATCCTGCTTGAAGTATCATCACAATGGCATGCCCAATTTTAGACTTTGCCACTGAAACTGACTGCATTTCAACCCTTATTGGGAGGGACTGCAAGGAGGAGCAAAACAATAATATTATCAGCATTTGAAATTTATGAATGAGTTTTTTTTTTCTTCATTGCTAACTGGGAAAGGAAAAAAAACACTCACCTTTAAACTATAGTGTTAAACTCCTATCAGCTCGGTACAATACTCGAATCTCAGCACAATACTCGAATCACAGGTTGGAAGAGTTACTCAAATCTTTTATTTTTTAAAAAAAATAAAAAAATTGAATCTTTTATTTTCATAAAAAAAAATATTATCTTTACCATAAAAAAAATATTTCAAAAAATCATTTTGTCCGGGCCTCTAGCCGGTCTAGTTCTAAAGGCTAAAAATAAATACCACGGGTGGGTTAAACATTTCGGGCTCTAGTCAGCCCATTAAAAAAATAAGATACGATTGTGGAGAGTTCGGGAATAAAAACTAAGCCATCGTTTGTTCAAAACTTTCAAGCACAAGGAAATGCCACCAACCTTTCCACACAATCATTTTCATCTTTGGTTTCTTCGCTACCCCGGGATTTTGTGTGCTGAAAACTTTCATTAATCCAAACTTTGTCTTCAAGATAATTTCTCCTCTGTTCTGAAAATAAGTGATGATCATCCAGGCAACAACAACTTCAAATTTTGGTTCATTCCCAATATGCCCAACAACCAGGCACCAATCTCAATCCCGCAAGATCATCCCTTTGAATCTTGTTTCGTCTCAAAAAGGCCAAGAGTTTACCTCAGTAACTCACAAAGGTGACAAAATGTAAGCTGCTCTGTCTTTTCTCGCGCATTTTAACAATCATCTTTCCTTCATTTCAGAGAAACCCATTCACAGGCTAAGTTTGGAGATCTTTTCAGGTGCGAGTGTTTTGATTTGCATAAAGAGCTAGTCCCATATGGAGATGCTTGGAATTGGCAGAAAGTGATTGTTAGAGAGAAAAGAGGGTTGATTGAAAGGAATGAAGAATGCCCAGATACACTGATTGTTTTGCAGCATCAACCTGTGTATACAATGGGTACTGGTAGCTCTATAGAATACCTGAATTTTGACATAAAGAATGCTCCTTTTGAGGTTTATCGTACTGAACGAGGTGGAGAAGTTACCTATCACGGGCCTGGCCAGGTACTTGGCTGATATTATGAAACCAACGCTCTATAATTGTGGCTAGCAATGCTTTGTGTAACATGTATGATTGTGCGATGTTGTTTGCCATATTGACTATGTGGGTTAATTTTTTGAGCTTTGATTAAGCATGTCAATCAATTTAATTTGACTAGACGGTCACCGAATTCATAATTTTGAAGCCTGACTGGTAATGCATGGGTGTTGCATTGTAGCTAACTATGTACCCAATTATCAATCTTCGAAATCACAAGATGGATCTTCATTGGTACCTCAGGGAACTTGAGGAGGTGGTCATTCGTGTTCTTTCCTCAACATTTTCTATCAAGGCTTCCAGGATTGAGGGTTTAACTGGAGTTTGGGTTGGTATGCTTCTTTATCCTTCATTTGCATTTTGTATTAGTTGTTACGCTGGTCAAATTACAGTTATCCAGGTCTGCTTGAGCTTGAAACAATGTACGCATCTCATATTGTCTGTTTATTGCTTTTTGAAGGTTTGTAGGCATATGCTTTCTTAGTAGAGCTCAATGAAAACAGATTTTAGCTAGCTCATTGTTTCAATAACATGAAGAAATGTCAGCTCTAGTAAAATAGCAGACTAGCAGTCGTAGCAGAAGGGTAAATGATCATGCGTTTGTAAATAGCTGTAGTAATTCAGCATGTGCTGTTAATAATTCCCATGTGATGGAAATTAGTTAAGCAAGAAGAGTTAGTTGTGGAAGTTGTTAGTTGAACTGTTAGTTAGTTGGGAACAATTAGTTAGTTAGCATGGAGAAAAATAATTACAGACATTGTAAAACTTAGTGAGCAAGTAAAGAATGAATCGTCTTTTCTATAAGGAATTGCAGAACACTCTCTCAATCTCTATTTTCTTCGATCTCTCAATCCCTTCTTGTAACTTGTTAAGGAGATTCCTTGACACTCATTTGTTTCTCCTATAATATTATTAGGTGTAATACAGATACTGTAACAGCTAATGAATGCTTTTAGACACTGTATGCAATATGTGAAATTACAGAATGAAAGAGAATCTTTGAACTTGGTGTGTGGGGGGAGGGCGGGGCTGGTGTTTATTTCTCTCCTGATTCTTCTTTTTGAAATTCTAATGCAGGAGATCAGAAACTGGCTGCAATTGGTATAAAAGTATCTCAATGGATAGCATATCATGGTTTAGCACTGAATGTCACTACAGATTTGGCACCTTTTAATTTGATAGTTCCATGTGGGATCAGGAACCGGAAGGTTGGAAGCATAAAGGGGTTACTGGAAGAATCCTTCTCGAATGCAAAGGCGCATCATTTTGATTATTCACAACTGATTGATATTACTAGCCAATCCTTGATCAGGGAGTTTTCAGAAGTTTTTCAGCTTAAGATCCAACAAAGAAGTTTGGAGTTTTTGGTGAAGAAACCAGAAAGCTTATAACAGGAAAAGGAATTAACTTGAATCCGGTCTGTGATATTTAAGCAAAGAAAAAGGTGCATTGATGAGCAATTTCTCGTGTGTTTTTCAATGTCTTTGTGATTCAAGGAATGAGAGGCTGTTTGATCAATGATCAAGATAGGGAACCTCTGACTGTGAAATCCGAGTTAGCAAAGAGATTTTATTTCACTGGACCCATTCTGAGTTAAAAAACTGTAGGACTTTCTGATGGTGTGAGAGGTTTGTCCTTGAAGTTTAACCGTGTTACCTTTATGATGCCTAACCACAATCCTAGGCTCATGCCTTGAGAGAATGCCAATAATTACCTATGGTAGTATGAGGAAAAAAAAAAAGTGGTGCTGCATTTGCATGGAGCTGGATATCAAGATCAATCAACACTAGAAGATGATGCATGTATCAATCTGTATACACGGTTATTTCTAGATGTAAACCATATATAGCATCTTACACTCACCATTTACTCCATCTTTCACGTCATGAGATTGTAAGAAAGGCATAAATGATACAAATTTCCGTTTTTTTTTTCCATGTCTTATCCAGGCCCCCGGGTCCTTTTCGAGAGCAATATTCATGTGGAGCTTCAGCAAGACATTTCTGGGATGGGGCTGCTCGATTGTGGACAAGGCATGGGTATCTTTGCAGTTTGTGCATTTCTCCAAATTATAACGCATTCTTTCATGGTGGATTTAGCCAATAGAAGCTCAAAAGGAATTTGAAAACCAAAACCCAAAGAAATATATTTTCAGTTTTTCCCATTTCTCATTTAATGGCTAGTTCTATGAGTTTCTTGTTACAGCCTAGTATTAGAGCTGTGACCAAACGTTCTCTTGATCCCCTCAAGCTCGTTTCTTGCGCAATTGAGTGTTAGCAGTAGAAGTTTCCAAGTGACAAAGAATAAAGATTTAGCAGTGGTTTCAAGAATTTATTAGCGAGAAGTTGCTAGTGTTCAAGGAGATAATCAGGTGAAACCAGAATTTAAGTAATTATGCAAATAAGGGAAAGTGGAGGCAGCTTTTGAAATCATGTATGAAAAGGAGAGGAATGGAGGTTATGCAGACTTGCTTGATATTGTAAAGTTGATACAAGTTTGTGCTGATTTAAAATTGCTGGAACCAGGGAAATGGGTAGATGAGTATGTTAATGATGTCTTCGTCAAAGCTTAAGACCAGTGTTGTCCTGAATAATCTGGCGGACATGTACTGTAAACTGGGCGATGCAAATGGGGCAAGACAGATATTTGAGTAAATGGGAGCACGAAATTTGGATTCTTGGAACAAGATACTGTTGGGTTTGACAGAGAATTACGAAGGAGAAAGGCTCTTGAAATCTTTTCCCAGATGAAAGAAGATGGGATTAGGCCATATGGGTCTAGCTTTGTTGTTGTTTTAATGGCTTGCATGTGCTTAGGGGCAGAGAAGGAAGGACATAAACATTTTGAGTCAATGAGCAGGGGTTACGGGATCATTCTCGCAGAAGAGCATTATGAAGCTATGGTTGATCTTCTTGGAAGATCAGGAAGGATAGCGGAGTGCAAAGGAGTTGGTTGCAAATATACCAATCGACTCAAACACCAGAGTTTGGGAGACTCTACAGAAGCACTCGAAAGCCAGAACACAAGGGCAATTGGGTTATTCTGTATCACCATAAGGGCAAAGGACAGCTTTAACATAAATTATAAAAGAGCGACTTCAGACGGGATCAAGGCATATGAAAAGTTGAGGTCTTTGAGTAAAGAGGTAAGGGATGCTGGATATTTGCCGGACACAAGGTTTGTGTTTCATGATCTTGACCAAGAGGCGAAGGAGAAGACCTTGTTCTACCACATTGAAAGGATAGCCATTGCTTATGGGCTTATCAATACTCCTCGTGGGACCTCTTTAAGGATAATGAAAAACCTAAGGATTTGTGGGGACTCTCATAATTTCATCAAGATCCTTTCCAAAATGGAGGACCAATAGATTATTGTGAGAGACAATAAGAAGTTTCATCATTTCAAGGCTGGAAACTGCTCCCAAATCTTCAAACTTTTCCCAGAGCCTAAATATTTATTCTCTATGATTTAGGGATAAAGAAGCATAATTTTGCTTCAAATTTGTTCATTACGTGCTATTGACTCAAATAGAGACAACAACTTGGGTGACAGCAACTTGGTTTTCTTTTTCTTGGCCATAGAGAGAGACCACAAGTTGTCTCATGATCCCACCCACTTTAAACATCCTGCTGGCTTATTTTGTCTTCAGTTCTCCTCCTACTTTACAACATCAATCATTAGACCGCATAGATAATTTCTTTACTGATTGTTTTGAGAAAAATTCAGAGCATTTGCTAGTTGAATTTGAAGGAGGTGATACTTTTAGATGCAACGCTTCTTAATAATTGTACCTGATTATGTTTCTTTCTTTTTCCAATAAGAGAAAAATCAGACGCCGAACAGATTCTAAATTCTGCAAAAGTTGAATTAATCAAACAGACTTAATTATCAAAGTTCTGAGTGACAGGAGAAATCAATTTTTTTGCCCTCTCTTTGCACTGTTTGCTCTTGTGCTCTCTTTCCTCTAGCTTTAGGTTTCGTTGTTGCCAAGAAAATTTCATTGTAGCTGAGAAAATGTTTGAGTAAGTTTTCTACTTTTTAGGCCTTGATTGGGAGTATATCTTTTCGAGGTATTGTTATTGACATAATGGAAGGCAAGTTTCACTAATATTGTTTACACATATTGACAGGCAATTTAGCTTTAAATACAGAGAATACAATCCTTGGAAACAATTTTCTTTCCCGTTTTGGTTTTAATTCATATCTACAATTCTACAAATAAATACTCTATCCTTATCTTTTTTTAATATTTTGTGTTCATGTTTTTATTATCTTGCAAATATGTTTAATTGGTTTTACTAAATAATTTTCCCAACAACCTTAAGGTCAAATCAACTTATATGTTTAATTGTTTAGTTTAATATATTTCGTTGTTGTTTAATTTATAAATTTGATACTACAGTTTTGTTGTTATTTTATCATTTTTATTTGCATGTTCTAAGCCAATTTTTAAGAAAAATATATATTTAAGTGTTGTATTTTTAGCGAAAATAATTATGACTTCTACTTAAAAGATAATTGCTCTTGCAATTGTTGCTACGTCAAGTATTACGCTGATAAGAAAGATTTTATCATCATTTTATATGGTGCATTGTGAGAAACCTTAAAAGTTTAATAGTTTGAAATTTTAAAAGTGATAACAAAAAATATTGTTCTATCTATTCATTTGAAACTTTGATAAAATTCTTAATTGAAGATACGCGTAAGCTATTTGATTCCACTACTTTGGCAGCTATGGACTATTGAAATCATAGTAATTCATGTAAGAACTATATTTTAAATAGTTTGGTTTGGATAACAAAGTGTATGATACATAGAGTTTCATAAAAAGAGCAAAGGTACTATCAATAGCTTTGGATCAAAAGTATAGGGCTGAAGATGTAATTTTGAAGTGAATTTTTTATTATTAAGCTATATATATATTTGTTTTTTGATTAACGTGCATGTCCGAGTCAGCTTGTGTGCACCTCGACTAATACCACGGACTCTGAAGTTAACGACCACGTAAGCCTCTTGTAGCCTTCATTTGAACAACCATAGGGCTCAAACCTGAGACCACAGAGAGAGCAAACTCCTTAGTCTCAAGCTCTTACCACTGGGTTACCTCCTAGATGGTTAAGAATATTATATTTTGATCTTGCTACATGTTGTTCTAATTAAAGGTAACAAATAAGCAAATATTGAGTATAACATGAATTAAATAACCTCTTTTTCTTTTTAAGCCTTTGACTTAGACCTTTTTCTTTAAAATAAAGCCTTTGACCTTTTTCTTATGTATTTAAGTAATTAAGAAATGATTTATCATTCTATGTGAATTAGAAAAAATATTTCATATAATCTCAAATAATATTAATTGTAAATCCCTAAGTATTGAAAACAAACATGACTTAATATGGTAAATATCATTAATGCTATAATATCTAAATCAGGATAATAAAAAAATAATAATTACATTAAGAAACTAATTACTAAAATTTTAAGTCAAACCATTTATAACTTTTCTAATATTTGAGAATCATAACATGTTGTTAAATATTATGATTAATTTTTAAATATAAATTAATCAATTGTTGAATTGATAATAAATTAATTTAATTTATTTTATTTTATTTTATTTATGATTATGATATATATTTAAACCGATTTATTAGAGAATCTAATAATTCCTATATAAGTCCAATAATATTTTATATTATAATATTTGTTTCTTTCCTTTTCCAACTAGGGAAAAATTATACACCTAACTAGATAACCAAAAAAATGTATTAACGAACAGACGTATCGAAAAAGTTCCGAGTGACAGGTGAAATCCTATAGCCAAAAAAACAGTGTTCTTGGCGTTAAGAAGAGGTAAGACGACAATTTTCACAGGGGGAATCTATGAAACCATCACCCATATCTGATTCTTTGCAGAGAATCGGTTGGCTGATCAGTTCTCAGTTATCAAACTGCTTATCAATTCTCAGGACTTGTGTTAATTGGGACAATTTTTCTTTTCCATCTCTATGACCAGCTGGAGCCACTGAGGTTCCTTCCAGGTTTGGTGAGGTGGATGAACCTGCCTTCAGATCATCAAGCTGCAAAAAAAAAGAGGAAAAAAAAGGAGTAAGCTGCTGGAATACATTCTGGAGGATTTTTATTTTTTTTTCATTTTCTTTTTGTAATGAGAATGAATAGAAAAGTTATCAAACATAAGAAATCACCTTGAATTGCAGCTTACTTAAAATTTTAATCAGCATGCTCCTTTCATTTTTCTTTTTCTGAATAGAAGGATCAATTTGTGTGGCTGAAGACGATTCCGAATCAGAGGAAGTTTGTGCTTCTACAGATTTGGATGAGCTCTGTGTTTCAGATATTAGCCGCTTCAGTTGAGTCTGGTAGGATGACAGAGCCTTCTCGCCATATTCAATGGCTTTAATCTTGTCGCTACCCTCAAGGCAGATGCATATTTTGACATTTCTGAATCCTGATGTACGGATGTGTGTAATAATTTGTAATGCAGGTTTGGAATTGGAAATAGACGTAAACAGTAGTGATAAGACAGGTATGGGGTTTTTTTTTTTTTTCAAACTATGAGATCCAACACCAGACCAGTAATGGATACATATGGACTATTCGCTGTTTATGAATTTCTCCTTCCAAACTCTCAAAAAAGGATGATGCTTGGATATAATAACGCTCAGGATTTGGCTCCCCTGCAAAATGCAGCACAGACAATGAGATACAACCAACATGTTCTTTTGCATGGAAGATAAAAGATTTATGTGCAACTTCTTGTTAAAAGCAGGAGAAACGAGCCAACCCCTTCTCAATGCAACCTCCCCAAGGGCGCAGAGAGTATTAGCTTTCTCTATTAAGCAGTTTGATTCGTTTTCCAGAATTGACCATGCAATCTTTAGTTCTTTCTGTGCAGCTTCCATCTGATTTGCATAGTCCTCTTGGCTAACAGTACCTTCCACCATGAAAAGAGATAAAATTAAGGAATAAGTGGTTCCAGAGGCACAGTAAACATGATCAGAGAAGTTGCCTTGTTGTTTCAATGAAAAGAATCTGACATGAGCTTTCATAGCAGCAATGGGATTATAAGCATTATGTGATTCTAACAAAGATTCAATGTGGGAATTTTGCAACATGCTTGGATTCTTATCCTTTGTGGTTATTTATCAATTTTATACATGGAGAGGTCGTCCTCCATTTACATGTACACCTCTGTAATGAAAACCTGATAGGGTCTTAACTGGCAAACGATTGAGAAGGAATTGTTATCGGTGACCATATACTTCAGCAACCAAAAAAAGGAGAATACTGTAAACGTCATGTTAGACAATAAGAGTTCATGAAGACAGAGATCACCAAAACAAATAGAGTTGAGTAAAAAAACAATATAGTATTTTTTACGAGGGGAATTACTAACCGCTGTATAACTTGCTATAAGAACTATAAGGTCTATCCTTAGCAAGATAGTAATCAGCTTCCCTCGGTAAAAATTCCAACGGATCATCATCTCCCTGAAATGGAACTTCGTACAGCAAGGAAACACCATATAAATGGTGCAAAAGGGAGCGTTCCAAAGTACGTTCACCTTGGAGATGAACGCTGAATAAAGAAAGAATAAACACAAATTAATTCGTGAAGACAATTTTCGATTCACTAGCAGGAAACACAAACACAAAAAAGAATTATGGATACCCAAATTTTAGAAACACTATGCAGTATAAGAATGAGGCTATTCTCTTAAAATTCTTTGGCAGGATTGTGATCTTGCATAAAAACTCAATGAAATTGTGAGGAAACAGTGCGCTTCAAAGACCAGAAGCACTTTAATCCTAGATATCGGTTTGACATAAGTAAAATCAAAGGTTTGTATTCAGAAGAATCCTTCTTTTCTATAAAAGACTACAGTAATTCCAGCCCAATCATTTTAACCAAAACAAGAAGTTTGGATTAGTAGAAAACTTACGGACAAGAAGCACGAAAACCAAGAATCTAAAACACACTTTCTCAGCAAACAAACAACAAGAAAACAAATACAACTAGGAAACCAGGCAATGAACAACCAAAGGCGTAAAGAAAGGCGTAAAGAACCTAAAGAGTAACAAGAAACACAAACAAAAGAAATCTCACCTGGCATCACGAGCCTTCTTGAAGTATCTAGCAGCTTTATCAAAGTGGGCATTTTTTAAGGCGGATGATCCACGATTGATGATAGAGATAAGCCTAGCCGTAGCGTCAGGGATATCATCCATTCTTGAAGTAAAGAGGATGAAATAAAGAAACCAGTAATAGAAAGAGAGAGAGAGCAGAGAATTTGGAATGCAAAGAGAAAGTATTGGAGAATTCGGAGCGGAGAGAGAGACAGAGAGAGAATTAGGAATTGGTGTAATTAGGTTATGGTGGTGGTCTTATACTTTGGGCGGGAAGAATCAGGGCAGCAGCCAAGAACATTGGCATAGTCGATATTCAATTGTAAGAATCCAGTTAAACACGCATCCTTAAATTCCCCCCACGGCCACGGCCCAAACAAAAAATATGACGCCAATAACGGGCTAACTATGCAAGTTGATGTTAGTGCTTCATAAATTTGCCAATTCTGGGTGTGCCTTTGGATGTCAAGAGGAGCAAGGAGTCGTTAATTTAAGCATATTTTAGAGAAGATTCATTGTCGACTAGCTGGTTAGAAGTCTAAACTGCTGAGTAAGGCGAGAAGAAGCACTCCATGCAGGGAAAAAATTGTTAAAACACTGTTAATGAGGCATTTTTCATGCCAAATTAAAACTATAGTTCATTTACTTTTAGTATTAAAACATTGTTGAAATTACTTAAGCTTTTTAATTTTAAATATTGACTTGAAATTACTTACAAGTTGATATCACCTCCATCTGCGACCATTCATCTGGTTTTTCATGTCTCGCAGTTGAAGAAGCGAGTGGGAAACAAAATGGTGCACGCCATTTTACCTGATTTCCCCGGGGAACCCACTCTCCAGCCACAAGCTATCTTGGGACGAAGAATGGTGAAAAAGAATCATCAGGCAGTCTTGCAGTTGTTGATTCTCTAGAAAGGACTGCCTCCAACAGAAGCCACTAGGGAGGTACTCGAAGTAGAATTGGCTTTGAGGTTTCCTAATTTCACCCTTGAGGACAAGGACACTATCTAAAGGAAGGGGCATTGTCAGGGGCTCAGCCTTAAAAGTAAGGATCAATTCCAGAGAAGAAAAAGAAATGACTGTTATAGAACAATCTGAGACCGTTATTAACAGTCTGAGAATTTAAACTTCGTAAAAACACACCGTTTTAAATTTAGCCAAATACGCACCGTTTTATTATTTCAGCTTATGCAGCATTTAGTTTAAATCATGACCACGTGTCATGTTTATGTATCAAGAAGAAAAGAACGTTATTTTAGAGCCCCGTTTGTTTGCTGGAAAGTGATTTCTTTTTAGAAAGTGAATTTTAGAAAAGTGAATTTTGAAAAAGTGAATTATTTTTCAATGTTTGGTAATGTAATGGAAAATAAGTTAGAAAACACTTTCCAGTATTTGGTTATGTCATGGCAAATGAGCTGGAAAATAACTTATTAATGTTTTATTTTTTTCAAGTTTATTAAAATAATGAGGAACAAATCTTACAAATTAAAAAGTTGAATGAGAATGAAATTGAAAAAAAATATAATTTCATAAATTATCTCAAATAAAATAAATAATATTCAAAATAATAGAGATCAAATCTAAAAATATAAAAATTGAAAGATGAAATTAAAATAATAATAATTAACATTTCATAAATTATTTCAAATAAAATAAGTAACAATTAAAAGAATGAGGATCAAATTTGATAGATAAAAAATTTCAAGTAAAAAATGATAAGAGAAAAGCAAATAACAATTATAAAAATAAGGACCAAAATTAATATAAAAATTAAATTCTAAGGGATAAAATTGAAAAACAAATATTCAAAACAAAATATATATATAGCAATCAAAAGTTTGATGACCAAATTTGATATAATCAGAAAATAATATGACATTTCTAAATTTTTCACAACTTCCGGAAAGTGTTTTCCGTCCAAAATAAAATGAAAACACTTTCCAGAAAACCAAGCCAAAATTTTCTTTGACTGGATAGTGTTTTTCGTTGACTAGAAAGTATTTTTTGTTGACCAGCTTTCCTAATAGCAAACAAACATAGGAAAATTTGGAAAATGGTTTCCTGGAAACCACTTTCCGAGAAACAAACATACCCTGGAATGTTGGAGGAAAAGCGAGAGAGAATATAGAACTCTGTTACAACAAACCATTATCCCTCCCTCCCTCCATCCCTCCCTCCGATGACTCACTTTCGTCTTCCTTGATGTTCCCGTCATGAATTGCTAACAACTCAGTCTGGGAGTTTCAAAGATGATAAATATAAGATTATTTAGGATTTATATAAAGATTATTTGAAGATTAAATATATTTTTTTGTTTTGAATAATTATTTTAAGGTTGGGTCGTCACAAATCATAAATTGTCTAAATATTCGGTTTATAACGGTAATTCACACGAACCACTAATAATATATTTCTTAAATCCTCTTAGGATAGAGAGATTGTTATATCTTTGAGTTCTAGCTTTTTTTTATGTGTTTTAGATATTTATGTATTGTACTCTACTTACAAAAAATAAAAGACATAGCTTTCTATTTATAGGGAAATCTAAAAATTCTATAAATGACATAATATGAATTTGATCCCTGAATAATATCATATATATTATTTCAGAATAATTTTATAAATTTATTCAATCAAGTCCCTGTTAATTTGATCCCTAACTAATGGTTTTTATGTGTGTGACCTATTAGCTTTCCTAATAAATTGTCTTAAATATCAATTACGATCCTAAATAAAATGAAATTAAACAAATTAATTTATTATCAATTCAATAATTGATTGATTTATTTTTAAAAATCAAGTACAATGTCTAGCAACATGTCATGATCCCCCAAATATTAGAAAAGTAAAAAATGGTTTGACTTAATTTTTCAGTGATCAGTTTCTCAGTGTGATTATTATTTGTTCATTAACAATGTTATGATTTAAACATTATAGCTTGGAGTGTGTCTACTCTGTCAAATCATATTTGTTCTCAACACCATAGTCATTGATTCTTTGAATAAGATTTAAACTCTTTTCATATCTCATTCTATATTGCGTGTGGATTTACAATCAATACTATTTGAGAATCCTCTCTGGAAAATATTTTTCTAATTCACATAGACTGATGAATTCTCTCTGAATTACTTAAATACCTTTATATATTTCATGTTATACTCAATATATGCTCGTTTATTACTTTTAATTAGGACAACATATAACATGATTAAATCATAACACTCTTTATGTAAGATAACTTAATGATCTCAAATCTAAGAATCACTTACACAATTATCATATGAGTCTTTCCATAAACACAGGTGATCTCTCCATATAAAATTCTCATGTAGACCAGTTCAATGTACATGTCATTTGACAAGCACTCATATATTAGTTTTAAGTGTTTTTTATGCCTCAACTTATGAGAATGACTGCTTTATTTATAAATAAAAAATATTGTACTAGTTTCAATAACTCCAATTAATAATGAATCTTAATAAAGTATTAACCTGGAATATTTAGAACAATTTTTTGATACAATATAAATTTTATAATTATAATTTTCTCTGCAAAGTATTTTTATTCTTGAAATTTTATTTTTACTTTAAATTTATTAATCAAATATTTTATTAATTAAATATTAAAGATAAATCAATATTAGAATTTACTAAGGCATTGGTTCTTTCCAGTTGACATGAAAATGACGGGACTCGTAGACTTTGGTGTCCCTAAAATTAAAACTCTCAGAGCTTTAATACAGCAGCTTATTTATCATTTCATCCCGGTTTTTTTATAATAATTATTTGATAATAGGGCTAATGTGATATTTTAATAAATAAATAAAATCAAAAAGATTGTTGACAAGCAAGTGCACGCATCAATCATTCTGCTATTTTATGGCAACGCGTATAACTAAACTTCTAGTTCAGGACTGCTAGCTTTTAAATATTTTTTTTAAAAAAATATATGTTATTATTTTAAATATTTTAATGCATTGAATTATTGACTTCCTAGCATCTTTAAAAAAAAATTTAAGTTGAAAAGAAAATGAGCCGACCCGTGACATAGCATAGGGAAAAAAACTAATTATAAAACTTTTGTGCATCATTTATTTAAATACCAATTACAATCTCATTTACTCTTTGATTTTTCATGGTGTCGTAGGAAAGATAACTAGTTTATCAAAAGTGTTATGGTATGGATTGAATTAAGATTTTTAGAATGTAACATAAAATATTCTAAGCTATAAACTTAGTTCAATAACTCAAATTTGAAACCTTCTTGTACTACTCCTTACCCAGTTTAAATTTAAAATTAAATTATATGTGAATTGTCATAACATGATTTAGTTGGCTTAGTCGATCTAAAGACAACTCATACAGCTAGTAAAAAGAGGTTTGAGAATGAAATTGATAAAAAAAAGAATGAAGTTGGCCAAAAAAACTCTTTTGTTCCAACTTATCACCTAGGCGTGATTTTAAATTAAATCATATGAAAGTTGCTCTAACATGATTTAATCAACTTGACTGATTAAAAAACAACTTGATCAACCATTAAAAAAGTCTAAGAAGTGAAATTAAAAGAAAAATGATGAAGATTGACCAAAAAAAAACTTTTAACCTAATTTTTTTTATGATTTAAGATGATTCAGTTAACTTAAACAGTTTAGAGACAATCTAAAATACTATTTAAAAAATTTGAGAAAAAAATACCAAAATTAAAATTAAAAAATGAAAAAAAGAAGAGAGAGGATTGAATTGAGAAAAAAAAAACAAGCAGCTTAAATGAAAGATTTATAAAGAATCTCAGTTTTTTTAACATGGAAGGTAAAGGGGGGTCATATTTTTTCATTTGAAAAGGATATTCCGAAATTACTGTCAATAAACATGTTTTCTGATGTTGTGGAAAATGAAAAACTAAAAAAATAATATAAAACACTTCCCCCCGTCATTGAGCCCACCTCACCCAAGGCTTTCCATTTGAATTGCCATTTCTTTCTTCGAGACCCTTATAAAGAAAAGGATGGGCCAAGGCCCACGATATATCCAAAGTGCATTTAATGCCAAAATTGCCTGGACGAATCAGCTTGTATTCCCAGGTCTCAGAAGACCCGAAAACCCCAGCCCTACACACACACACACACACACACACACTAATTTTATGGTACTAATAAATAAATAATTAGTGATATTTTATTAATTACTTTTTAAATTTATTTAAAAAAACAATATAGGCAAGTAAAAGAAAAAAAAACTCAAAGTGAAGATATTCTTATTATTTTTAGGGGTCATGAGTTTTTATTTTCTATCTCATCTTTATATTATAAAATAAAGATACTGATTTTTCATTCCTTAAATTTCTTTCTTCCTTTAAATATTAAAATTTAGAGAACCTTCGAATGAATATTTCAAATCATAAAATGCTCTCCAACGAATTTGCTAGATGCTCGCTTGTTTTTAATGCATACATACAGCAAGAAATAGGGATTAATATTGGGTAAAACAATTCAATTTGATAGCCGAATAAAAAAAAATCAAAATTTTAAACTG
>Ga0325404_1002539_pt1 | contig 19566 bp, 15 predicted proteins | sample PopdelMetagenome_18_FD_205664 | JGI IMG/M metagenome (GOLD analysis project Ga0325404, IMG submission 205664) | Populus deltoides microbial communities from Bellville, Georgia, United States - Xylem-Control-R1 | ecosystem: Host-associated > Plants > Phyllosphere > Stem > Wood/Secondary xylem... | reverse complement strand
TCCTCTGTGTTTTTCTTCTTCTTCTTCTTTTTCTTTTGCCGCTCTCCAAGTTCCCGCTGTATTTTCGATCAAATTAAAAGTAAACTAAACCCTACGTAAAGTAAACCAATCATCTTCAATTAAAATTCCTGTCTGTTTGATTGATTGATTCATACTCCTAGCTTCCTTCCATTTTAGATCTGAAATCCAGCAGCAAGCAACGCGTGTGTTTTCTTGAATCTTGAATCCAATTTCAAGATTCGAATTGGAGGGCTTATTCTTACAATAGAGGCGAGGTGAGCTGTCTTGCTACTGAAGCTTACGGGGTTTTTATTTGGATTTAATATTATTAATATGAATATCACTCCTATTATGGCAGTGGCAATGCCTTTCTTTTTCGTTTTGGTTGTTTGGGCATTCATTGTATTATTATTTTTTTGAAATTTAATTACGGTAATTGTTTTGTTTTGTTTAGGTGGTGGCTAATTCGATTCAAATAAATTGAATTAGTTTTTTTCATGCTATGGTTGATGTTGATATATCAGCAGCAGCAGTAGCAGCAGATGTGAGTATGGTAGCTGCAAAAGGTGATTTGAAGAGAGAGCGTAATCCATTTCCGGTGAATGAGAATGAGACCGGGGAATTATTTCCTAACAAGAAACAAGCAAAACAAGAAGAAGCTTCAAACGACGACACAAAATCTGAAGTTTCGAATCCTGTAATAACACTAGTTTCTCCTAAAGGCAACGGATCATCATCCCATGATATCTCTGAGGAATCGCCTACGAATGCGTGCCCCTCTTCAGAGGAGACTCTGACTGTGAGCCAGGAAGGAGGTGGTAGCAGCAGTGAAGATAACACCTCCCATCAAAGTCCTCGAAATGATACTTGTGATTCTGTCTCTATGTCCCCTGTTGTGTTGGAGATTCCTGAGCATGCTAGTACCACGGGAGTTAGGAAGATTACTTTTAAGTTCAGCAAAAGAAAAGAGGATTATGATACCAAAACTTCGTCGCCTCACCCTCTACATGGTGGAATTGATCAAGGACTGCTGTATCATCGTAATGGGGATTATTATCCAAGGAACCACTCTGTTTGGGTTAATTACTGCACAGAAATGCCTCAGACCAGAGAAAGATATATGGAGTTGAACATGTCTAAGAAGGTCGTTCCCAACAACTACCCTACGAATGTCAAAAAGTTGTTAGCAACTGGTATTCTCGATAGGGCTCGAGTCAAGTATATTTGTTTTTCTTCAGAGGTAATCTCGGCTGATATTTATTGTTCCCAGTTTGCTTCTAATTCCCGTCCAAGTAACTGTCTTGAATAGCTTTAGGAGTCTCATGTTTTTTAAATTAAATGGTTTGCCAGCGAGAGCTTGATGGAATTATAGACGGTGGTGGATATTTGTGTGGCTGTTCGTCATGTAATTTCTCCAAAGTAAGTTGTTCTCTTGTAGTTAACATTCCTGACGTGTGGGGCTCCCCCTTCATATGTAATTTTGCTAACAGGGTGACTGAATGAATGCAAGCAGGTCCTTAGTGCATATGAATTTGAGCAGCATGCTGGTGCTAAAACTAGACACCCAAACAATCACATATACTTGGAGAATGGGAAACCAATTTATAGCATTATTCAAGAACTAAAAACGGCTCCACTCAGCATGATAGATGGAGTCATAAAAGACGTGGCTGGTTCATCTATCAATGAGGAGTTCTTCCGGGTTTGGAAAGGTGATATATGCTTTATTTGTTATTCATTTTATTGCCCTTTTGAGACATTTTGGTTTGACTTGGTACCAAAATGAATACATGCGATGAAAAAGATATGTGATTTTTGATGCGATGCATCTTTATAATGCAACCAAGCTAACGTAGTAAAAAAAAAAGAACAGGAAAAAAACACTGTAGTTGCATTATATTTACCTAACTACCCATGTATGGATTTTAACTGAAGAGAGCCATGTATACATTATGCCAATTTGACTTATGTTTAATGTGGCTTGCAGCTAGTCTTAATCAAAGCAATGCACTTGTTGGAGCAGATAAAAAATGTTACAGCGAACTGCCTTGCTTGCCTCATTCTCATGTAAGGTAATAATAATAATAATAATAATAATAATAATAATAAAAAGAACAACCTCTGTAACTTCCATGTTTGTTTTGACCTTGTTAGAACAATTATCTCTGTTCCTTGTTATTTTTTTCCACTCCTTTTGCCAATTCATTTGAGCACGTGTCCGTGTTTCTTAATGCCTGCACTGATTCCTTAAGTGCATGTATGAATTTTTGGGCATGGTTGGTGTGTTTGACCTGGATAAGAGTTGTTAAAGCTGTTCTTCAATATAGAAGATTGTTCCGTTTGTCTCCTAAAACTTGGAAACGTGATGCCTCTGGGTAATTCTCTATGACATAGATGTAAAAGACAAGCCATATCTTTCACTCGTTGTGTGCTATTGTTGGTAACTTTGGTGTAAAAAGCAATACATATCCTGCGCTCTTCTCTGTAAACCTCTCTATATAAGTATTCTACTCTTTTGAGTATCTCTAGACAGATCTAAACTTTGCTTACTGTGGCAAAGTCACAGAGGTAAAACATTATACAACATCATTCTTAACTCTTCTCCCTCTGATTCTCACAATTCTAGCATACTACTTACTCCCCATTTATTCTTATTTATTACGTACTTTGTGAGTTCAGATTAAGGTTTTCAACTTTTTCGGCGCATTTTCCTCACTGTCCTTGTGTACAAATTGTTGATTGTTTGTTCCTTTTTTGATCCATCTTTTGGGTAAACTATTCCTGCTTATTATGGCTTAGAGAATCATCTTCATCCGTGTATTTTTCCCTTTTTTGCTCTCTTTCATGCTTTCTGTGAATCTTCAGTTATTTGCATATTCTTAATTTGTTGGATTTGTGTTTTCTTTATTGTTTTTTCATATACTTGTTGTTGAGTTATGGATTTTCAATAGAAACATGAATATGTGCAACCCATACCCTTATCACACACCCCTCCCCCTGCTCTTTTCCTCCGTGACAGAATTTTGACTCAGTTTTGAACTTAAATGGCTAAACTGGAGAGTTTCATTGAAAATGCAGATAGGCAGCTAAACTGCTCATCCTCAATTGTCATTGGTCAATGCCTAACTAACTATTAGAGGACATTTCAAGACAAATTTTCATGATCTTTGATCTTATTATACTGTTTCAGTTCTGTATAAATTAAGCATGTCTGCTGATGTTGAAGAAACCTAGTCAAATCATGTACACTGAGCATTTAGCCTACAGCTTCCATTCTTTTTCCTGAAAGTGTGTTGACTACTCACACTCTTATGGTCAATCACAATTACAATTCAATTTATCAGTTTCTGGCCGAAGATAATGCTGTGCTAAAACTTGCAGCTACGCTAGTCAAGCTTTGAAAGAAAGCTTTTGCCCAATTTCAAGCTCCTTTTTGTATAATAACAACTTTGTCAGTCAGCAAACATATATGGAGACTTCAGGCGTGAATAAGCAAACATCGAAGAGGTTTCCTCTCTCTCAGTCTCACTAATCATTTGCTTTGCTTGTTGCTTTATTCTGTTGAGGATCTAGTAAAAATTGATGGATCCACCTTAATTTCTCTTCACTATATCCATAAACAAAAATGGTGTTGGGTTCTTCTGTCTTGGTCACTGACATTATGTTTTTTGTTTTGCAGGCCTAGCTTTTACTTCCCTGGCTCTGCTACGAAGCAAAAGAAAACAGCTGAGAGTGGTGTCAGGAAGAGGTGTGCTTTTGGTCTATTCTCATGTCTGTTTATTGAAACCTACTCATGTTGTTGGGATTTTATCTTTTCTTGAATTTTTTAACATGGTATTCTTTCTATATTTTGGCAGGGATAATGATCTTCACAGGTTACTCTTTATGCCGAATGGTCTTCCAGATGGGACCGAATTGGCTTACTATGTCAAAGGGCAGGTGAGCAGTTTGGTAAAAAGGCATGCATGCGCGCGCGCGCATACACACACATGCAAACACAACACCAGTGATATGTTGATATTGACACATGGTTTTAGTAATAATTAAGTGGTTTTTTTTTTCAGAAAATACTAGGGGGTTACAAGCAGGGTAATGGTATTGTCTGTAGTTGTTGTGAAGTAGAGGTAAGATTACTATGCTGTATATTAACATCATATCTGGAGCTGCATGTGATGGTCGCAGCCCTCTCATTATCCCACTCATTATTGCTCCCTTAATTTATTGGTGACAGATTAGCCCTTCACAGTTTGAGTCTCATGCTGGAATGTCTGCCAGGCGTCAACCGTGAGTAGCCTTTAAAAGTAGTTGGACCTTTCCCTGGTTAATTGATTTCTTTCTTATTCTTAATCAAGTGTTATCTTTTGCAGCTACCGTCACATTTATACTTCTAATGGACTGACCCTCCATGATATAGCTATTTCGTTGGCAAATGGACAAAACATTACCACAGGTTTTGGTGATGATATGTGTGCAGAATGTGGAGATGGAGGGGATCTAATGTTTTGTCAGAGTTGCCCTCGTGCTTTTCATGCAGGTGAATGTTCTCTTCACTACTCAGAGCTTTGTTTTCTACTTGTTTTCAGTTGTATAGTTTATAAACATTTCATTTGCTTCTACTCACGAGACTTGTTTCTTGTTATTTCTTTCCCCTGCATTTTCCATCTTTTGAAATACTGCCTTCAAATTCATTCTGCATGCTTAAATTGTCATAATATAAGAATCTCTTCTCCATGCTAGGTGGGTTGGGCTGCTTTTACTTGTCATACTGTCTAAGCCCATATCTCTTTCTGCTGGTGCATTTTTTCTCAAGTTCCATGACAGAAACTGTTTTTTCTGCTCTTGAATATTCGCCGGTGGAAAAAAAAAAATTTACTCTCTTGGTCCTATATCAGTGGTTTCCCGATTTAAATAGAGTGCATTGTGATTAATTATTGAAGTTTACCTTTTTTTTTAAGAATACTTGTCCATTTCATCTTGTATTTGTTTGTGCTGCAGCATGTTTGGATTTACATGATACTCCTGAAGGTGCTTGGCATTGTCCAAATTGCAATAAACTTGGCCACGGAGGCAATTTTGCAAGACCTATTGTCATCCGGCTGACTCGAGTTGTTAAAACTCCAGAATATGATGTTGGTGGTTGTGCTGTTTGCAGGTTAAATCTCTTGAAATTTCTAATAGATTTTACCCTAGCAAATAGAAGGAAGTCATTTTTTTAGGAAAAGAACTTGATGTTAGTATAAAATTGGCCAATGACCTTTTTGTCACTCCTATGATTATATCACCAAGGGTGTAATTTTTTAACTTTTAAAATGCTTCATGGTCTTTGTAAGGTCTGTATTTTACGAGCTCAGAATGTCCTTGCTTAAATTTTCATACGCTAAGTCAAGATTACTGAGCATTAAGTTATATGGTTGATTATACCTTTCGTTGGATCATTGCGGCAACTTTACGAGGAGGGGGCTATGAGTTACTGATGAAATAAGAAATTCACAATAGCAGCTGATTAGCAGAGATGGAATTAATTAGTTATTAAGGATTACAGAACTTTTGTAGAGTAATAGATTAGTTAATACTTCCATTAATATAGAATTCCTAGCAACCAAGAGCTCCAAGCCTCAAGTGCTTTTTGTAAAAGGGTTTCCTACCGGTCAATGAACACAGATTTGTTTTTGATTTTTCCTTAGTCTTTGCTTGTTTAGTTCAATTTAGTCATTCATCAAATTTTGCTTTTGGTTCCTATAATCTTTATATGTGCTTTTCTTATGTTTTTCAGGGCCCATGATTTTAGTGGCGATACATTTGATGACCGAACAGTTATCCTTTGTGACCAAGTATGCTTAATTTTTTTTCTTATCCTTGCACTTGGGCTAGGATTCACTTCATAAATTTAATTTTCCTATTTCTTACTATAGATGTCTTACTGTTATGCTCTCTTTCAGTGCGAAAAGGAATTTCATGTTGGTTGCTTGCGGGAAAGTGGACTATGTGATCTAAAAGTAAGTCCACTATCTCAAAACAGTTTGTGTTTATGATCTTCCAGGAGTATTTACTATTTTTTCTTGAATATTTCACCATAGGAAATCCCCAAAGATAATTGGTTCTGCTGTCAAGACTGCAGTAATATCTATGTAGCTCTCCGGAATTCTGTTTCTACTGGAGTGCAGACAATTCCCGCTTCGCTGTTAAATATCATAAATAGAAAGCATGTTGAGAAAGGGCTACTTGTTGATGAAGCTGCATATGATGTGCAGTGGCAAATTCTGATGGGAAAGAGTCGCAACCGAGAAGATCTTTCATTGCTTTCGGGGGCTGCTGCAATTTTTCGAGTAAGTTGTGTGTGCTTTCTTGGATTTCTGCTTCCTTTTCCCACTAACACAAGCAGCTATTATGCAGAGAACTGGGTGAATTTGCCTTTAATTTATTCTTTTTTCATTTTTAATATTATTTTTTGGATGTCTTTTTTCCCGGGTACATTTATTGAAATGATAAAAACCAGAGGTTGAGGTAGATATTAATGCGAGAAATTTTAGTTTGGGAAGTGAAAAAATAAGTGGTGTTTTACTATTTATTTCCTTTTCTCATCTCTGCAAAAGAGAAAGAAATCTGCATATTTTTTCACTTTTACAGAGGAAGAAAAATGCATTGTCTGCACTTAATTCATGGGGAGAGTCCAATTCATTTTATTAAGTGTTTAGCTCATAACAGAACAAAATGGAGGAAAGGGGGAGTGGATCCTTGAAGTCTGCCCCAGCTAGTTTGGAATTGAGTCTTGGTCTAGATGAGTTGAATTGAGCACTGAGTCGATTACAAAATGGACAAGGAACCTTCTAAATATAAATATCAAACAAAAGAGCATTTAGAAAATGCTGAATGTTACCTAATGAAAATCCTTTCAAAGCTCATGTGAATCATTAGCTCTCCACTACCAATAGAAAAAGGGAAAAGAAGAGGAACTAATGCTGTCCACCTTGAGAAAAACTAATAATTTAAATCTTGCAATGTGAAGGATGATGAAGATGATAGGACAATTAGATAGGTCCTTACCTGTAAAAGGATAGGAATTGTGTTCGTTAGGAATTAGCTGAGGTCAAAGGGGGGTAAGGGCCTGGCATGGTTTTGATGTTCATGTTGTTACTTCAAATGCTCGAGGTTAAACAAATATTTTTAAGCCATTGAGTTGGGTTTGTCGCCTGATGCCTTATGCAAGTTAAAGCTTTTTCTTCTTTGGGTGCTATGTGTAAGAATGAACATACATGAGTAGTCTTCGTAGATGTGTGTAGTGTTACTGATTGTGCTCACTTTTCCTTTCAACAGGAGTGTTTTGATCCTATTGTTGCAAAAACTGGCCGTGATCTGATTCCTGTTATGGTCTATGGGTACGTTGTACCTTTTTTCTGCTTGTACATTTTAGTCTTAACAATTCTGTTTTTGCTCCTGCATTCAGATTGTATGCGGTAAAAGTAGCCATGCTTTTGTTTCACACCTCAATTTAATTTGCATGTTTCATATGAAACCAAAACATGTGGCTGTATGGATTTGGATCCGCATTCCCTTTAGTCCTTTTGCTTTAGCATATTGGATGTGGATTAACTTATTTGCACTCTCTGACCCTGACCCTTGTTCATGGGAAAAAGCCTAATAGGTGATTTCTACCAATTGGATGGAAATTAATAAACTTATTTTTGCGTATTAACATTAACTCTTACTGTGTTTTTCACTATCCTTGTGTTGTGTGGTATGAATTATCATCTTAAATGTGAAATTAATCAGTCATGCTTTTCAAATCGTGATAATTCTATCTCATCAAAATTTAAGGCTAATTATTAATATTCTTCTTTGCTAAGAATTTAATTTATCTTCTATATCACTTTTGGAAATGTTTATGGTTTTGAATTATGAAGGTGCAATTGTTTTATCCTTCTGCTGGTCTGTCTCCTTTAAAGCACACATATGCCAATTGCCAAAAAGTAGGCGCTCTAGAGAGTGAAAGTTATTCTCACTTGACATGTGCTATCGCATTCTGGGTTACAAAGGATAATTTGGTTGGATGAAAGTTTGGCGAACAAGAGAAATGATAAAATCTCTCCCTTCTTTTTGCCCCCTAAATTTTAATTCATGATAATGAAGGGATTGGAACAAAGGATTCTTATTTTCAATTGTTCCTATGTTACACCGGTAGAAGACTGATGTTCTATCCTTCTGTCTTTACTTCTCAATCTCTTTTCTTTCAACCAACTAGAGTACAACTAGAGTATTAAGAGATGAGCACATTCTGAAGAGAATTTACATGCTTAGTTTAGCAGCATCAATTGCTGATTCTGTTGTCTGTCTCTGATTTCTGTAATTTCTCAGGACTTTCAGAACTTTAAAATTCTCTCTTCAACTTTATGCAGGAGAAATATATCTGGCCAGGAATTTGGGGGCATGTATTGTGTGCTTTTGACTGTAAGGTACATTGCATTTCATGAAATGTTGGTTTTTTTCAGCTTTTAACTTCCTTTTCAATCCATTGGTGATTTTTTTTTATGTAATTGTTGCGGTTTGATGCATCCACAGGCATGTTGTTGTGTCTGCTGGTCTTCTTAGGATTTTCGGTAGGGAGGTTGCCGAGCTTCCTTTAGTGGCTACAAACAGAGAGCATCAAGGGAAAGTGAGTGTCTAATGTTGGAATTTGGATGGGATGCTGGAGTTCAGCTTTTAATTTTACTTCCCCGTGCATTTTTTTTTATAAGGTTCAGCCTTCTGATGAATAACCTTCGAACTTAATTTTGTAAATCTCTTTTAGGGTTATTTCCAAGCATTATTCTCATGCATTGAGAGGTTATTGTGCTCCCTGAATGTGGAACAACTGGTGCTCCCAGCTGCTGAGGAAGCGGAATCAATCTGGACAAGAAGATTTGGCTTCAGAAAGATGAGTGAGGGACAAGTAAGTTTTGTCTTTTGTTCTTTAATGAATGGTCAAATTTATAGTTCTTTTTATGAATCAATAAAGCGATGAAATGCTCATAAAAATTGAGAAAATAGCGAGCTTCCTTGTTTTGGTCATAACAGAAAAAATTGTTTGTGCATGAAATGCATTGGATAACTTTATAAAGAAGAGGAAGAAGGAATAGGATGGGGAGGGGAGGTGATATCTGCACTCCTTTCATGTTATAAAGGCCCTCTCACTATCCATTATTTTTCAAATTGATGATTTTTTCCTTGTTGAAATTCTAGCTGATCTTTCTATTTACCGTCTTAATTTCCCTGTTTTAAAACAAGTTATTCTTCCAAAAACTGCATGACACCAAGAACATTATTCTTCCAAAATACATGCTGCGAAACATTCTTTTCCCTTTACACTTGAACTCCAATCTTGCAAAACCATCTAGAAAACCCAAAACCAAGGAGTCTAAAACTCTAGTCCTCTCCTCACTCACAAGTCATAGCCTGACAGCTAGACCCCAAAAAGCCCAACCTCTGTGAAGCGGGTCGCAACTACTGTGGCAAAATAAACAACTTTCCCCACCATGAATCTGACTATTAGTGCGATAGATAAAAGTTCTTTTTTTAGGTTGCAGTTCTTTGAGCTATGATCTCCAGCAAGATCAAGCAGCAAACGGCTTTGGATGGGGAAAAAATAGTGAGCGAGAAGAGAGCGTTTGAGAGAAAGCGGGTCTTTGGGGATTTTGAGATGAGCTGTGATTAATTGGGAAATTTTAATCAAATTCACTTGTATACCCACTATTTGGGTATTATAGATTCTTTTCCTGCTAAAATTTTCTTCTACATCATCCAGTTCTTCCATTAATATAGTTATTTTAGAATATTTGGAAGTGGAAACTCAGTCACAAAATGCTCAGAAATGAAAAGATGAAAGTGATATGGAGATGGTTCTTAACGTTTTCTCTCAAAAAGAGCAATATATATATTTAAAAGAAATAACGACCAGAACTTTTTTGTGAGGATAGTGTTGTAAATTTGGAGAAAAATTGATAGCGGGTGAGCTGTTATAACGTAGGGCAAGTGCAGGCATCATCTCCCGAGAGGGTGGTGTGTGTCTGCCTTACAAAACATTGTTCAAACTATTTTTGTCCCCTCTGCACGAAGTCCTTGGGTATTTTATTTTAAAAAGATCGATAATCTTAACGTTACCGTAGATCAACAGAAGTTCTGCCACAAACTCTAACTTGCAGTATAGATTTTGTCAAATAAATAGATGCAATGGAACTTTGGTTGGACTTTTTGGCATTGGATGTTCTTTGTTTAGATGAGAACTATTGTTGCAGGAATAGTAACAACTATAAAACGTCTTTCTGTTCAGTTGTTGAAGTATACAAGGGAGTTTCAGCTGACGATTTTCAAGGGAACATCTATGCTCGAGAAGGAAGTCCCATGGACAATTGATTAGCAGCTTTGGTGCCCCAAGAAACTTCATCAAATTTATAGAACTCTAGGCTTATTCTTCCACAAGAATTTCTCTTTACATGTAATATTGCTGCTATTTTTGTTTTTTTGCCAGCAGCCTGCAATTGTTTTCTCGTAGAAACTAGAATTCAAGGTGAAGGAGGTGAAGAGATGAGTGCGTGCTGACCTTTTATCATGCATGCATGCTGCTAGGAATCCATAAAAATTGTAGGGTTTTTTATTATTATTACTCTCTGTAATATTCATCATACTCGTTGTTTAAGATGTTGGATTTATTGGTCGTGGCTGCGTTCAGAAATCGCTTCTGAACCCCAACGGTACATACAGAAGTAGGATGCCGTGGGGTGTCCCCAGCCTAAGCAACACGGAGGCTTTCGGTTTCCTAGGTAGAGCAGCACTGCATGTTTGGAGGAACAGAGGCGTTGCCCCGGTGCTAACTTGCTAATATCGACTGGAACACCTTCACTACGCTTTAGCACTTGAGGCATAATAAATCAGAGAACTTGACAAGCACAAAAAAGAAATGGAATAACAAAGAATAATGAGCCCGCAGACAAGATTAAGTGCTCATTAATTGTGGGCTGGCCTCCATATTCTTTTCTGAAAGGAGCCTTCGACGAGCACGAGACAGATCGTTTTCATGGTGCTATTGGGACTGTCGCAAATAAGTTGAACGAACAAGGCCAGAGTTTAAAGAAACCAAGAATGAGTTAGAAATAACCTAGTACAAGATTTTCCCAAGACGACAAAATCATGGAGATTTTCCCAAAATCATTCAAGATTATTGGCGACCCAGGCCATCAAGACAATCACAACTGGTCCAAAGAATGGATCCAAAATGTAGAAATAACATCGAAACACAAGTGCATCCAAATTAATTCCAAAGCAATGAACCAATATGTTGGTCATCTCCAAAAACAGACTTGTTTGAGAGAATTTTCATTCTTTAGGGTAATTTCAAAATTCACGTAGCAGGCTGAGAAGCTAAACATAATATATATCGTATTGAAGTTTATTTTAATTGAGGCGTCACACATCTATCCAACCACTTCAGGAAAATGAAGGAGCATGAATTTGGAGGGAAGCAGAGCCCTGGGCATGATTCAACCTAAAACAATACTTCCATACATGCAAGTTTAGGTTCAATCATTTTACTAGATCCAATCATATATCTTTTACAGAATTCAGCTCAAAGCTTTTTATACAAGTCCACTGACAATTAATTGTAGGAGCAATAGCATTTACGGTTCCCAAACTTGGAATCATGAAACCAATTCAATTGTCTTCCTACAATTCCCACAGATAAAAAAGAAGAGCTTTTGATTCTTTGTTAACTAATGTAATGCAAAAAACGATAATGGAAAGAAACCTGCTTACCATTAGCTGCGCAAGCACCTCCATACCACAAACTCTACACTGAGTGATATAAGATGCAATACAACTTCCACTTCCACAATAACTTGGAATCAGTTGTCTGAGTCGTTAATCTGGGTAATTTTATATTTTCATGGTCTTGTGGTGTCGCTATTCATGTCCGTCTGTGAAAGGATTCCACATGCATTGTTTGAATAAAGGCAGGGATGATTTTGGTGATTGTCATCCATCTTTCCCATAACTAGACCTGCAAAAAGAGAATCGGTTAGACATAAATAGCAATAATATGATACTGCTGCAAAACAAACACTGCAAAACAAACAATGAACTCTGCATGTCACCGGTAAAAAGAAAGGCAGATCCATATCTTTGTATCGTGGCTCTGATATATCATACGATCTGATTCTGCCTTCATCACAAAAAACACATGAGTTTTCATTTATGATTTTACTTGAATGCCCTTAGCCACCTTAACCCTGTTTGGTTTCATATGTACATTAAAAGTCAAAAATATTAATTCATTTCAAAAACCATAAAACCGACACAATCTCTCCCCTCCATCCTCTCCTACTTCCTTTTCAACTGTTGATAATCAGAAAACCCCCTTTGAACCCATGAACTCCATGAGAAAATCATTCCTCTCTAAATCCACTGAATTTGCTACCAAAAACCATGTCTATTAATAACTACAAATCTCTCTTAATCTCCATCAAAAATTCAGAATAACAGAGAAAAAAATTCAACTCAATTTGTCACTAACAAATAATTATTGGGACTTTGGTTAGTGTTAGCCCTCCAATCAACATCTTCCAAGGTGTTCTTGTTGCGATCATGGCGATTTAAAAACACAAATCACCTATTATACGTGGACAAAAGAGAAGAAAGAGGAAGAGAGCAGCAGGGACAGTAAAAAGAGAGGAGGTACTGTTCATGGGAGATACACATCACAGGACACGGGATTTGTGGATTAGGTTTTAGAGAGGGATCGAATTTTACCAATCACTACTTTTGTGACCAGTCAAAGTTGACCCACAATTCTTCCAATCAATGCTCGCTACATAAGGGTTAGAGAGCTTGCACATGATGCATCTCACATCAATTGGATGGAAACCTATACCACATGTTTAGAGTCGATGGAAACCTAGGTTTAGCTAATAACGGACCTGATTAAATTCCCAATTTTGTTCAAGGACTATTGGCATTGAGTAATTGGCTTGGCACATTTTAGCCCCAAAAGAGAAGCTTTTATATTATTATTATTTGCTAAAGATAAGCTTACAACCTGTCATCTTCTCAAATCACAGAACCACCGTGCATATGCCCCACCATCACCACCATGAAATAAAAACAATAAGAACAAGTTTACCCATATCCAACAATGATCTATTCAAAGTTTTTCTTTTAAAAAAAATGTACAAAGATGATGAAAGAACTAAAGAAGAGATGACTAATTGTAAAAGATGGGAGACAGAAATAAAAGCATGCAATATTTCATTAGTATAATCAGCAAGGATAGGGTGGTTGCAGTCCAGGAGTGTTAGGGTTTTGGGTGTCATATACATGTATATAGATGAAACTAGTTTATAGTTCCCGCTTTGTTGTGGGCAAGATCATTTTTTTTATTTTTATGTAATAAAAAATATTAACTTTCTGACATTTTTATTAAACCTGACCTTGCGGATCAACCTTAAAACCTCCTAATCCAACTTCTTATCTAGTCTAGGTTTAAAATTAAACCATTAGAAAGTTAACCCAATGTGACTCAGTTGACTTGGTCGATTCAAAAACATCTCGGTCAACCGGTAAAAAAAGCTCGATGATGAAATTGAGAAAAAAATGACGAAATTGACATGAAAAACCTATTGACCCAACTTTTTGCCTAGCCCGGGTTTAAAATTAAACTGTGTATAAGTTGTCTTGACGTAACCCAGTTAACTTGGTCGGTCCAAAAACAACCTAGACGACCGGTATAAAAAGTGTGAGGATGAAATTGAGAAAAAAATAATGAAATTGATAGGGAAAAAAAACCTTTCGGCCCAGCTCTTAACTTAGCCCAAATTTAAAACTAAACTGCTTAGGAGTTGCCTTAAAGTGATCTAGCCAACTTGGACAATTCAAAAACCACCCAGACAACTATTAAAAAAAGTCTGAGAATGAATTTGATAAAAAAAAAGGACAAAATTGAAATAAAAAGGGGGCAATTGAAAAAAGAAAAGGAGGAGTTTTAGCGAACAGTAAAACTCCATATTAATTCCCTGGAAGTGGTAATTCTTAAAATTAAATGGTCAAGCTAGCCTAAGGCCCGCCCAACATCACCCAAGCTAAAAGACCTTGCCCATGCCTACCAAATACCACCCGGGCTCAGGCCAACCCATGGGGTAGCTTGGCATTGAACATTCCTCGCCCAACAAGGCACTCTATACAATTGACAGCCTGCCATATCATGTGTTGTGCTACCAAAACTTCACCTAGATTTATTGATATCAAACCAAATGACAATTTTGGCTTGAAGCAATAAACCATGCCAAAACAATCTATAACAACGGTATAATAAGATAAAGAGTATAAACTTGAAACAGAGATGCAAAGCAACATGAGAGAAGAAAGTTAAGCATTGATCTATCTCAAAGCAATGTAAGATAGAAAGCATTCAACTTATTTCTACATGGATCCAACAGAAAGTTATGACTAAACTTCATGACTTTTCAAGTCACCTAGGTTAGCGAAAATATTCATTATAATGTCTTATCCACCACCAGGACTCCAAGCAATGCAACCATTGATATGTGACATGATTTATAAAACAAGCAAGTCTTACTACAAGCAATCCCAAACGTTCATCAAGCATGTTCAACTGAATGCATGATCCAAGCGGAGAAGATATATGTATTGTTAAGTTTAAAACTATTGGCCTTACCTTTAGCAAAAAAGCTGCCAAAGCTAGTACAATAAACACCTCATGTAACTTTCAGGTTAGGGGAGACAATGGGATTTGACAAGGTCTTTGACGTGCTACTCTTTGCATTTCCAGCAGCTTGTCCCACAGAGTTCTTAGCATTTGCCATCTCAGATGCCAATATTGACTTCTTTATCTGGCATCACCAAGAACAGAAAATATGAATGTTTGTGTGTGTGTGTATATATATATAAGGAAGACAGAAGGGTAAAAAGTTATCATGAAATTATTTCTGTTTCAAAATTGCCAAATTATAGGATCCTCTTTATCTAACTTGCAATCAAAGATAACATTATTAATTTATATCAGAAGCAACAAAATACGTAATTGAAAACCTACACACATGTAGACATGTATGCTGTCATAAGTATATGTCAAGACATGCATGCCTATTGGATGGGAAGATTTTGGGGCAAAACTCACCACCGCAAGGCGCTCCTTGTGGATATCGTTTGTTACCTGCAAATTCACAATGCAAAATCAACAAAGAGAAAACGATGGAGAGAAAAGGTTGCACCAAATAGTGACTCGTGCCAGACCTCAACTCCATAAGCCAATGAACTCAAGTGAAAATGCTTACTTGTTTTCTGTAGCTCTTAATCTCATCGCCACAGAACCCTGGTAGTGTCATATTCCAGTTTCTGTCTGCAGAAAAAACATAGAAAAAACTTAGGATTTAGCATCGGATACGAAACAAATGACAACGCAAGCCCTGGATGGCTAATCCAGCAGAACTAACCAAGATGTAGAAGTATGTCTTTTGCTTCCAATGTATCAGATTTTCGATGCTTGGCCAATGAGCAACCAAATGTTGTGACCTGCACCAAGAAAAAAAATACAAATAAATTTGGAATGGCTTTGCAAAAAGAACAAGAAAACAACTTGACAAAATGAAGATCACTAAAAGAGTGTTGAGTATAAAACTCTCAGACAAAAAAGTTCAGACCATTGAAACCCAAGCCCCAAGTAACAAAACTAATCTGAATATATTACCATCAAATTTGTAGTTGAATTTTTTTTATGAATTTTGTTCTACAATTCTAGGAGAAGAGAACCTTGAGCACTTGTGCAATGTACATGGTTTTAATAAATTCAGGCAACACCTTGAAATTCACTAATCAATTGCAATTCTTTCAATTTCCAAATGGACTATTTTAGTATTTTCTTTCAAACACAATTATTTTCCTAATATTCAGATGATGAATTTGTTAACTGCCCTTCAAAAGAAATGAATTTTCGAGATTTGTATGGTGAATCTGAATCCCATTCATTTGATCAATCAACCTACTGTTTTTGTGAATGAGCACAGCTTAGCTCCTATAAAGTAATATTTAGTGAAGAAAAATTCTGCTTATGCATTCCCATGCAGTCTTAAAAAATTTGGAACAAATCAAGATTACGATCAAACAAAATCATCAATTTATAAAGCAGAACAGTCCTTTGGGGGGGGGGGGTTAAGTTCAACCACTCACAGACACAAGAAATTCATCTGCTATATCTGCTAGAATCTCTACAACTTCAGGATTGAACTTCTCTGATGGATCAATCTGTACAGGAAGCAGGAAAACTCACAATAAGGAAAGAAATTGCAAAAGAAAAAACTGCAGATAAACTCTACGTGATAACAAAACAACAGTAAAAACAAAGCGTCAGTCTCAAACTAGCTGGGGTCTGCTCTACATAATAACATGACATTGGACTCAAATTGTGAGGAGAGACCAAAGTCATTTTGAAGCCTCTTTTAGACAAGTTATGAACTAGGCAATCTCTAGGTGAAAGATATCATGCTTTAAAACAACCAACCCATAAATTCATCCGCCGACACAAAACTCAAGTCACAGACTGTCTTACACCATTTAAAGAATTCAAGCATAATGTCCAAAATAGTTGTATCGAACCACATGAAATTGCATGCTAAAAATTAAATTTCAACAAGGCACTGTGGTTATAATTTTTAAACACTGGCACAATCCACTACATAATAAGAAACACCAGGCTATATCCATCATTAGTTAACACCAAGACAGCCAGTGACAACATGGCTGTAGTGGAGTCCACGATACCACAACCATGATTCAAAACATCATTTCACAAGCTAATTTCAACATAAAATAAATAATTGGATGCTTTTGCTTCATCAAAAACTTGTCCAGGACTTGCATATCTGTAACTCTGTGATTCTGTTCACAACCACTACAATAAACAATTAAAAAATATATATATTTCCCTCACCTCACTTGGTAAATTATTCTGGAGTAGCATGAATGTAATAAATGACTGAAGGTCTTTTATTACGAATGAATAAAATGAAAAGGGTCATGCTAAAAACAAAATATGAATACTTGAGTCAAAGCATTTCAAATGGAACCACATTCTTCCTTTGTCTTGGTATATATATTCATAAATTAAAATAATGACGGTTAAATACAGATTTTTAAATAGAAGCCTAATACTAAAAGGAGAAGGGTATGGCACCTGACTAACTAACTCATGAATGCTTCTTTTGCTAAGAATCTGGTTACCAGATTCATCACTTTCTGCATTAGCTATACTATTCTGCGGCAATGGTTGTACTGTGTTAGGATGTGACATTGCTAGGGAAGATGGCTTATGATTTACTGAACCTTGAACCCTTGAAACTTGTTGCAGAGGGGATAAGGACTGTTGGACTCTTGATGGTGGAAATTGCTGGCCATAATGCTCTGGTTGTTGATGGGGTTGTAAAGGTTGTTGTGGCTGTGCAGGTGATATGTGCTGTTGCTGTGAAGTTGTCGGTGGGGAATGATGCTGAGGTGGAATGTGTGACCTTTGTTGCAGTGACGGAGAGTTCATCTGAGGTCTATATGAAGGGGAAGGCAATGGAGGCTTCCCTTGAGATGCAGATGACAACCACAGCTGATTGGGGGACTGCAAACTCTGCGATGTGTTTGGCACTGGAGAACCTGCTGTACCTACTGGTGTGGATCTTATAAATACATGCCCTGGGAAATTCTGCAAAAAACTAAACAAGTTAGCAAAAATAACTAAGATGAGAGGAAAACCTAACTTCACCAAAACCATCCAGCAAAGCACAATTAAGAACTAGTTAAATTTGTCACAGGAACATGGAATCAACAAATAGAAACCATGTATCACCATCATGAGTCAATTAAACCAATAGAGGAAATGCTGACGGTTTTAAAATGATCCAGAAAAAATCTCAAAAACTTTACATAGCACATAACTTCTAAGTGGTAAATACAATTTCCAAGCAACTTTGCAATCTCTGTTTAGAATTAGAGCCAACAAGAGTGTGTAAGAAATAGCTACATAAGATAAAAATAATTCACAGTAGTAATTCCAAAACTTAGGGCTACCCATAGCTATCCAGACATGGTGCTGCAATGTATCATAGACACAATTCCTTCACAAAATGCCTAGGTTAAATTATTTAATATGGTTCAAAACAGCTAAGATGGGACTTGTTGTATGTACGCATAACAGAGGAATTAACTAATGCATGAATTCATATGGCAAACTTATATGAAAAAGTCGCAGCAATTCATTAACATAATAACACAATATCTCCCTCAATTTTCGGAGACTTTTTTCAGGATCAAAGGCAACCATACTTAATCAACACTATTATTTCCTTTGCTAATATTTGCTATCAAAATCCCATCCACCAAACCAACAACAAAAGGGAGAAAGCAAGTTTAAAGAGACAGGATGAAATATTTGGAAAGCCAGTACTGACTTGGGTATTTGGGGAAGAAGTGGGTGGTCGAAGAGATGACTGAACAGGTCTCTGTTGATGTGGTCGCATTTGAGAATTCGACGCCATTGAAGCCATCACCCCTTGCCTCACCTGCACATCTCTCAAACAACAACAAGAGTATGAATAGAATAACCACATCAATTCTTTTCCTTTTCTAAAAGCAAAAATTGCAATAAAAAAAATTCTCACCTGCGAGTTGCTGGTGTTGGCTACGGATTCAGGCACGTTGACAGGAGCGCGGTTCAATCCAACAAACTGGTGACCAAATGAAGAAGAAAAGGACGCGGGAGAAGGCGCGGGAACACCTAGGGCAACACCGCGTGGCGAAGAAATAGAAGGCGTCGTGGAGGAGGAGGATGGTATAGGAGGGCCTGAAGAAACAGACGGGAATTGGGAGTGGGGGTGGGGGTGCTGCCATGGCCTATGCACTGTCTGAGGCCTTGTGCTGCTGGGGGTGGTGGTGATTGTTGCTGCTGCTGATATTGAAGGTTTTGGGGGTGGGTTGGGGTTAAGATTAGGGTTTGGAGAGGCCGTGGAGGAGGATGGTTGTGGTTGTGGTTGTGGTTGCGGTTGCTGTTGCGGTTGCGGTTGCGGTTGAGATGGTGGTGGTTCCGTAGATTGCTTAGTGATGGGGGGAGTAGAGGTGGAGGTGGTGGGGGCTGGTCGGTCCATGAAGAAAAATTATGTTATCGGTGGAAACACCAGACAGGTTGGTGCCGTATTTATGAGACTGCTGGATTAGGCTTCGAAGGCATTCTCAATAGCTTTCGAATCAGGCAGGAGGCCCTCGTGACCGCACCTTGAATCTAAACAAACATCCCCCACAGCATTTCTTCAGTTTAACTGGTTATTTTGAATTTATTTTCTCATAATCACACGCTATTACAAATTTGCTAGATACATTACCCGCGATACCGCGGATCATTTTTTTATATAAAAAATATTAAAAAAATAAAATTTTAAAAATTTTAGGTTTTTATATAAAATTATACCTAAGAATTTTAAATGTGGCTGCAATGTCTGACCTAAAAGTAGTATTTATAATATTAATAATAAAATTAAACTTGCATGA
>Ga0325404_1002532_pt1 | contig 19581 bp, 9 predicted proteins | sample PopdelMetagenome_18_FD_205664 | JGI IMG/M metagenome (GOLD analysis project Ga0325404, IMG submission 205664) | Populus deltoides microbial communities from Bellville, Georgia, United States - Xylem-Control-R1 | ecosystem: Host-associated > Plants > Phyllosphere > Stem > Wood/Secondary xylem... | reverse complement strand
TCCTTTATTTTTGTCAAATCAATTTTCCTCATATTTGTATTGATTCTAATTTCATATAAAATAAAATTGATCACAAATTCTAAAAACTAATAAAAAAATTATTTACTATTTTTATTTAATTATCATTGGAAGTTTTTAAAAAATCCTACATAACTAATTTCAAATTATTTATGTAGGATTTTTTCTACATTATTTTATAAAGTAAAAAAATTAGAGAATCGAGTAAGAAATTTTTTTTTGAATTTTTATTGTATTCTTTTAATCTTTTCTAGCCCATCTTACAATTATTTACCAGTTGATGTTTTCTATTTAGGAAAAATGTTTTGTTTTATAAAGTCAAGAATAAGAAAACAATTATGAATTATTGCTGGATTTTTGTATCTTTTGAATTTTTTAATTTATTTATAAGTAAACCTTAATAAATAAATAAAATTTATGAAAAAAAAATATAAAACACGTTTATAAAAGAAGAGGAAAGATCACAATAAAGGGCAATCCAGCCATTTAAACCTTCCATCCAATCTTACTAGCTGTTGTACCCTATGATTGGGCCAAGCCCAGGAGACTAGTTAGAGTTGTGTTGATGGGCTTGTCTCACAAAGCCCAAACAATTATTTGCTAATGGAGGATTGATTTGAGGCCCTTAAGTGGAGAGGAACCGTGACAGTCAGAAGAGAGAGAAGCACGTGACTATTCTCTTAATAATTGGGAAAGAGGTTGATATCGGAGCGTGAAAAGAGCAAGATGTCGGCGCTGGAGGAGCATGGCGGTGGGCATTTACAAGGCGGCACGGAGCAGAAGAAACAATCAACATAATTTGCAAACTGTAAGAAGCTTTCCTACCTCTTTCTCCCATGTTTCAGTACACTTGAAGTTCGTGAAGAGCTCTATCTATACCACCATTGGATTCCACTCTGGGTATCCTCTGCTATTCAATCTCTTCGTGCACACACGCATCAATTGATTGGAGATCACGTTTTGCACTGTAATTTTGTAAATTTTTAATTCTTTTATATTTTTAAATCCATTGATCTCAAGAATAAATTTAAAAAATTATTATTTTAATTTATTTCTAAAAATAACACTTTAAAAACAATTTTTGTTAAGGCCTATTTAGGTAACGTTTGGGAACGTGGCTGCGGCTGCGTTTCCAAAAAATTTAAAATTTTTTTTGTTAAAATTTAATATGGTTTGTACGTTTTGGATCGTTTTGATGTGCTGATGTCAAAAATGATTTTTAAAAAATGAAAAAACATCATTTGCATGCATTTTGACACGAAAAGTTATTTGAAAAGCATCCGCAACCACACTGCCAAACACGCTTTTAGAATTGTAGTTATGGTTTAAGTGCTTTTCGTTTATAAATATATTAAAATGATATTTTTTATTTTTTAAAAATCATTTTAAGATCAGCAAATTAAAATAATTTAAAAACATAAAAAAAAATTAATTTTTTTAAAAACCACCATATCTCATACTTCTCAAGCCCGCTCAATTTATCCAAATTTGTAAATCACCGAGGAATATGAGTTGCCCTTTTAACCTTGAGTAATTAAAGTTGAAGACTTGCTTTCATTAATTGCATGTTGTTTAATACTATAGAAGTAGTAGCAGAAACATATACGTAGGTTGCAATAAAGCTTGAAAAGAATAGATTATCAATTTGATTCTCGGACATGTGGTGGGGTTGGGTTTGTTTCAAAGCCAAGTTGTTGATTTCATGCAATTTTAGACCTTATAATTCAATTTCCATACATGTCATTCATGTATACTACAATTAGTTTTTTTTTTATAACTAGATTAAATACTAAAAGGTTATTATTTTATTATACTTTTCATACACAAGTTAAAAGGTAATTGTTTTATTATTATAATAAATACTAAAATGTGTGAGAAATACATTGTGGATGTACATAATGTTTTTCTCATTCTACCCCTCTCAAAAACACCCAATTAAATAGCTTTTAGGGTATTTTATAATTTCACATGGGTTTATTTATCATTACCACATTTATACGAAATAGATCAGTCCTTTTACGTATTTTATGCATAGTAAAATGACTTCACCACACTTTGAATATATTTTTTTTTAAATTGGTGTCAAGGGACATTTTTATCCTTTTGATTTTATATACACAATAAAATAACTAAATTACCTATAAAATATTTAGTCTTATTTAACTAATGATCCGAGGCATTTTGGTATTTTTAGAATGGTGTTTAACTCGGTGGAGGAGCTTCATTGAAATTTTAATTTTTAATGTAAAATAAAGTTACTTAACTACCCTCAAGATAAAAAAATAAAATAAATTAAAGCTTTTTTGCAAGGATGTTTTTATCTTTTGATCTCTATCTTTTTTTTTTTTTGTTATTCTCGGAAGGGCTAAAGAGCCCTTTGGGCTTTTAGTAAAATATAAAATATTAAAAAAGAAAAAAAAAAGAAAAAAGGTTGATAGCATGTGTGTGGCACGCATAAGGGAGTAGACGACACGTGCAACAGTGTCCTGTGGTCAAACACTGCCCTCAAAGGTGGCATTGAAAGCGTGTCAAAGTCCTCTATGTTGTGGTGTGACATGTATGGACGACAAAGCTTTGTTTGGGCTCTAATAAACTTTTTTCTCCTCCCTTTTTTTTCTCTTTTCTCCTTGCTAGAGTATTGGTGTGTCATATCATTTATTTTTTATATCCAGTTTAGTCTCTATTTTTTTTTATTATTATACGTATTGTTTTTTTTTATCTTATTTGGTTAATTGTTTTTTTCATTTTTCATGTCAAGTTTGGTCCTTATTATTTTGATATTTCATTTTCCTTTTACTATTTTTTTTAAATTCATCACTAAGCATTTGTTTTAAATTTATTTTTATGTCAAATCAGGTCTACATTGTTTTTATTGTTATTTGTTTTGTATTTAATGTATTTTTATTGTATTTCTTCCAATTTAATCCATTGACATATTTTTTGTTGAGAATTTTTCTTTGTTGTTTTTTCCCCTTCTATGGAGTTAGTTCTAGCCTCATGGCCAGGAATCATAGGTTTTGAAGGTTAATCCATATTGACTTTGATTTTTTTAGGTATTTTTATAAAATTTATTTATTTTTAATTTTATTCTTCATTATTTAATTTTGTTTTGAATTGGTATTTATGCTTACATGTTTGGTTATCTCAACCCAGGTTGACTTGGTTTTTTTTACATAATTTTTTTTAAAAAAATTAATATTTTTAGTTTCATCTCTAAATATTTTTTTTTTTTGAAAATTTACTTCATTATTATTTGGTTTTGCCTTCTATGTGGTCAGACCTTGCTTCATGATTATGATCACGAGTTTTAAAAATTAACTCGAGTTGATTTTATCTTTGTTAATTGAGTGCATGACCCATGGTGCGATATATTCATTATCTTTATTGGTATATTTAATTTGTTTTAAGAATAAAATAATTATTTTATTCATGACTTCATAAGTCATGGATAAAAAAATAATTAAATTATTTATTTTATAAGCTAAGTGTTGTAAAATAAGTTTTATTTATTTTAATAAATAAATAAATACATAATTTTAATTTATCTCAGAAATATAATACAATATTTTATTGTTAAAAAAAGATTTTATAGACCTTTTGAAATAATTATTTTTTGTTTTATAAAAATAATTAATTATTTGTTTTATTCAATTTTGTTCTTAAATTGCTAGAGATATCATGGGATTTAAAGGAAATAATAAAGGTAATAGTTGAATAAGTCCTTACCAATGGAATGGAAGAGGACAAGTTTTGGCCTCGGAGTTCTGGCATGCTTTGCGCGCTCTCTCTCTCTTTTCTTTCCTCCAAAATATCTATTGATTTAAAAAATAAAAATAAAAAAATAAAACGGCTTTGTATATAAAAATGTCGGTGAAAGATGTCTGGTTGTTCTTTTGCCGCAACAAAAACAAGGCATAGGACACGGGTCTTTAATTTTATTTAATATTGATCTGAAGAATTAAGAAGAATAAATTAATCTAAATATTAATTTCAAAATTCAAATTTAAAAAAATCAGAAAATGAATAAATTTTCTTGAACCCTTGAATTCCACAAATCATCAACCATCATGTGGCCAGATCAGAAAGAAGAGTAGCACCGCAAAGAAAATATGCAAGAAAATTGTTCTAAAGTCTACACCGCAAAGATTAGGGGACATGTGCATGTGCACAGGCGGTACCACCTAAAGCATTCATGTGGGGTTCCTAGAAGTTTCCAAATTAACAGCCAACTCGGCGTCCAGCCATGCAACACAGCTAGGAAATTAGATGAATCAGGGTTGAGGCCCACGGTTTCCTGCTACCTGCAGCTGTGAATTGGTGGCGTTTCTCAGTCGTCGTCTCCTCTGTTTTTTCGATGGCAGGCTGGGATGGATCTAGAAAAACTATATATATATATATATAAGTAAAAAAACAAAATCAAATTTTATTTTGTGAAGTTTATAGTAATGTTTTTTTCTACATAGATAACTAAAATGTCAGATTTATTTTGCTACAAAGCCTTGTTTTCATCAACTTTATTGTAAACAAAAAACTTGTTTTGTAGTTGTCATGAATACATGAAGAGTTAGAATTAGTCAAATTAATGAAAGTTTTTTTTTTAATCTTCTAGGAGTTGTCATTACTCTACACAACTCAATAGTCAATTTCTAAAACTTTAAATGTTTTGTTAGATCAAATAAAGTTTTTTTTGATCAATTAAATCTTTGGGATAAAATTTTACATCCAAATTGCATGCATTATTAACATTGAATGAGCTATAAGAATCTTAAAGATAGAGTAAACCTAAAAATATAAAATAAACCTAAAAATATCAAATAAACCTAAAAATATCATCACTATTAGTTCAAGAAGTCAAAATCAAAATAAAACTAATACATTATAATTGTTTGTATAACTGATTTCATCATACAATTCTTTACCTGACGGTAGCGGCGGTATAAGATCACTTTCAATACTTGGTGGTGGTATTGGTTCTAGACTGGAATGATTGTTTTTGGAAAGAAATTGCAGTTGGGGAAAGAAACTTTAATGTATTATTTGCTTTGTTTAATAGACCTAGAGAGAGAATAGAAATTAAATTGAGATTTTAAGTTATATTATTTATAAGGGTGTTTTTATATTTTAATCAAAATTAAAATTTTGAATTGACCCATGTATAGTGTAATTTTTTGAAACAAGAGGAAATATATTATCATATTCAAGTTTTTAGAAGGTTAGAGTTATTTTTAAAAGAAGATATTGGAATATATAAAAAAAGAAAGGTAATCTATATGTCTTTTGACTTAGAATTATAGTTATCAAACCTAGTCTAGGGGTTGAGCCGGCCAAGGGGCTGGGTTCTGAATTTCATGGGTCAACCTGAAAAATTTTTAAGAAAATATTTAAAGTTTTAATATTTCATATGAAAAAATTAAGAAAAAATCCATGTGAATATAGGTTATACATGTTGTAAATAATGAAGTTTAAAAGAATATTTTAAAAAGTTTTTTTAATCTTACATTGAAAAGATATTATGTTATCTTTTTAAGGTGAAGCATTTAAGCCAATTTTTTTTTTATCCCACATTGAAAAAATGTAACTTTTTTCTTGTGAACATATAGTATATATACTAAAGGGCTTCAAATCCCACATTAAAAAAATAAAATTTTTATTGGGAACATAGAGTATATATACTAAAGGGTTTCAAATCTTACATTGAAAAAACATAACTTTTTCCTTATGAACATAAAGTATATATATAAAAGGGTTTCAAATCCCACATTAAAAAATAACTTTCTTCTTGAAAACATAGAGTATATCTATTAAAGAGTTTCAAATCTCATATTGAAAAGATACTATATTATCCTTTTAAGTTGAAGTATTTAAACCAAAAAGTTTTTTTTATATACCATATTGAAAAAACATAACTTTTTTTTCTTATGAACATAGAGTATATATACGAAAGGGTTTCAAATCCCACATTGAAAAAATAACATTTTTCTTGGGAATATTGTGTATATATACTAAAGAGTTTTAAATCTCACATTGAAAAAACATAACTTTTTTTTCTTATGAACATAGAGTATATATACGAAAGGGTTTCAAATCCCACATTGAAAAAATAAATTTTTTCTTGGGAAAATAGAGTATATATACTAAAGGGTTTCAAATCTCACATTGAAAAAATAAAATATTTTTTTAATATTTATATAGTGAATTTTAAAAAGTGTTAATAATCAACTAAAAAATATGAAAAAAGAGAAGTATAGGAGAAAAATTACATTTGAAAAAAAAACATCGAGTCTTGTCTGGGTTCACTCTGATCATGGGTTGACCCGTCGGGTCGATCGAGTTGTTGCACCGGCCAGTCTTTTAACAAACCCGGGCTGGTTTAGCCACCGGGTCGACTGGGTCCCAGGTCGACCTGTCGTGCCGATCCAGGTTTAATAACAGTGCTTAGAACTCAATATATATATATATATATATATATATATATATATATATATATATATATAATTAGTTAGTTAGTTAGTTAAGACATATACTTTGTATGAGCGATGATACTTTTCCATGTTATAGTTAAAACATATTTATAAGTCGATATCTTAACACAAACTTCACTGTTATATGTCTTTTACCTTAACCATACTCTTTAATATGAAAAACATATCCATTGATAAAATACTCATTATACCACTTCACCTTTCTTTCAGGACGTAGACATGGTAAATTCAAAGTAACACTAGCATTCCCTCCAATTAATAAACCTGATACATAAATTACAACCATTAATAGTTAACGAGAAATATGTAATGAAATTAATATTCCTAGAGATAAGAATGATTAAACAATTTTTATATGTGTTCTGAACCACATGGAAAATTGTTCATCTTGTAATCGAAAAATTTAAGATTCAGTGAGCTATGAGTTTTGAAATAGTAAAAATCAACGATGTTGCCTACGAGGAATAATTAAAATTTTTAATTTATTATAGTATAAGAGTTAGATATTTCAAAAGTAACGACATGTTAATTGTTATATTTATTGAATAAAAGATCTTAATTCATCGCAGTTAAATAATACATAATTATATGCATGTCTGAATTTAATTTTTGTCAATTATCTTCCTCTTATAATAATGTTTTGTACAAGTCGTCCAGGATAAGAGAATATTAGCAAGTTCTCACTTAAAGGCACGTCCCCACCATCTTTATGCCTTGGAACGTAGTTAATTCTTACTCTTAAGTGAGGCTCAAAATAATATGAGATAAATGTTGAAATCTCTTTAATAATATAAGCTTCGCATATCAAAATCTCAATATGCACTTTGGTTTTTACTTTTCTCTTAAGGTTGAACAAGTACCTTCATGAAATTAAATGAATATTTTGAATTAAAAAAAAGACAATATAAATTTAATTACGATGTATATATAATCCCTAACCTCTTGAATGGATACATCTATTCATACTGGATTGAGCTTTCAACTTTTACATCAAACGATAAATGTATGGTAAGTTAGTGGAAAAAATGTTTGCATAAATACGTGGTAATCATGACTCTTCATTGCATACAATATGCAATCTTTCAAATTCACCAATCTAGATATGTTCAAAACCTTTCCATCATGAAAACAAAAACACTTAAGCCATTGGTAGGCAAATAACTATGTATTCTTGTTTAAGACGAAACTGACTTTGGGCTTTACGACCCATGAGTCATCATATACCAATTCTATATTTTTATGGTGACAAAAAAAGGTATATCCATTATAGCCTTCATGTTATCCTTTGTCTTCTCTTTCAAGTCCATAATCGTGTTAAAAATAGTTTCAAACATGCTCTTTTCACTATGTAAGAAATCATGGTTATGGCAGAGAAGATTGATCTTCCAATAAGAAAGCTTCTAGAAAATACTTTACTTACCTAATTGTGGGTCACACCAAAACCAGGAAACTTCCGTTTACCGGATTGAAAACCAAACACAATGTTATCGTACTGGGACATCACATCATACAATTCTTTATTTGACAGTAGTGATAGTGCAACATCCCTTTCAACTATACCAACAAAGAAGTCCTTTCTAATTTTTTTTCCGTAATTGTCGGTGGAAATAAAAAAGAAGAAGATGTTTTACCACCATTTGTTAATATGAAGGCCTTGTTATTTTCATATAGTGTGAACATGCTAATTTTCCATGCATGCTTTTAACCAGATTCTGGTAATGTCAAAAAAAACTTTTAAGCATTAAGTTTATGCTTGATTTGGCAAAATAAAATTCAATTTTATTGCTTAAAATAAATTTAAACTTCAAGGACTAAATTTGAATGTGAAAAAAATATGCAACCTTTTTTAACTATTCATGAGGCATTTTTGTTTTAAAAAATTTAGTCCCCAAAGTTTTGTTTTTTGTGTTATATTTGATCCCTATTTGTTGAGGCTTTTATGTTTTGGTTCAAAATTTAATTTTTTCACATTTTCGTCCCCAACCTTGAAAAAAAGGAGGAGAGAGAAAATAGTCGGTTGGCCATATTCCAATAATGAAAAAACTGCTTTTAGTATTAATGAGTTCTATTTGAAAAAAGAAGCTCTATTATAGTGTTTCTTACTGCTCATCTTGCCAGAAAAAATATATTATGGCTTAAGATTGTTTTTTGAATTGGGGTAAATGTTTGGTTTTTAAATTGATTAAAAGTTGTTATGATAATAGATATGAGTTTATCAAGGTTTGTAGGGGTTTCTCGGGATTTTTAGGTTAAAAAAGGTTGAAACAAGTTTTTTGAGTCTAAGGAGTTACTACCCGATGTTTAGCTACATTTTAGCCACCTAAGGTGGCCAAAATGCAACTGGTTGATAAACATGTCATCGACCACTATAGACTATGTGTTGTATATCACTATAGACCACACATCGTTTGTTTTTTTAATAAAAAAAGATGAATAACACGTCGTACTCTCATTTTAAGAAAAATAAAATAAGAGGGACAAACATGTGGACTTGGACTTACAACCCATGCGCTTAGCCTTTGTTTAATGGTCCAAGCGCGCAGGCCATCAAAGCCTAGTTGCTAGCCCTGTTTTAACCTTTATATTTTAGTATGTTTTCTATCGATTTTAATAAAAACTTACTAAAATATATTTAGAATATTATTTTATTTAATACCATTTAATTTTTATTTTAGTTTCAAATAAGTTTATAACATTCTTTTTTTATAATATTAGCAAATATTATTTTAGTATAACCCTTTATGATTATTATTTTTAAATTTAGTTTGGTTGCTTTCCTTCATATGCCTTTTGTTATTATCATATAATTAAATAAAAAATAGGTTTTTTAAAAAAACTTATTAAATTCAACTATTCCATGATTTGGGTTGCCAGTTTGGTGGATTAACTATGGCTAACTTAGATCGATCCAAAATATTGTTGTTTTGATATTTTTTAAAAAATCAAAATGATGGCGACTTTGAAGACCCAGGTTAAATCAAAACACCATCGTCTTAATACATGTTTTTTCTTAAAATAAAATGATTTTATCTTGAATTTTTTTTTTAAAATCAAACAAAATTTTGAATGAATTAACTAGGTAATATTTGAAATTATTAATTTAATTGAATCAACTTTTATATGATTTAATTTAAAACTTAAGTCAATCATGGAGTTGGACTTGGGTTAATAATATTTCCAAATAGTCCCTGACAACAATGAACGAGTGGTTTGCTATTCTTATGTTTTTTATACATTCACGACAAAATTCAGAATATTATATTTGTAATCAATCTTTTTTAATGATTATAAAAAGATATTGTCTAAAAAACATATATTCTCGTAAAAAAAATGCAAAAAAAGTATAGCGTGTTGATATGATAAATAGGTTTTAATTAGAAAAATATTTTTTTATTCTTATTTTAAATTGTCTGAATTTGTTTTTGATGTGTTTTTTTATTATTACTAAATTAATGACATAGAATTTTTTTTTCTCAGAGACAAAAAGTATTAATAAGAAAATAAGGAATTATACTAGAAAATTATTTTTTTAATAAAATTTAAACTATTACTCTTTATATATATAATTATTTCCATATAAATAAATAAATAAATAACTAAAAAATTAAAATCCTCCCCGAGATACAATATTAAATATTTTAATTAGCATCTACAACTTATTTTTAACATTTATTAATAGAATTATTTTGTTAAATAGAATTGTATTATACTAGAAAATGCTTTAACAATAAATGCAGATTCATTTTTTGTGTTTAATTTTTACCCGACCTGAGCACGTGCCAACAGGCTATTGATATACTATTTAATTGGCTGACAGATCCTCTTTCAAAAATTAAACAAATAAAAATGGAGATGCGGGGTATCGATCCCCGTACCTCTCGCATGCTAAGCGAGCGCTCTACCATCTGAGCTACATCCCCACAACATGCTTCAATTTCCATATATACATATCAATATCAATTATTGATGCACGCAGGTGCCCGCTCTATGGTTATTCTTGTCCATCAATTAAACAGAACCCAAAATCCTGCGAAAAAAAAAAAAAAAAATTCAAAAAAAGAAAGCTCAACAAAAAATGCTTGCATGACAGTTACCAAAGCAAGCTTGAACCTGCCGTAATTTCCTCTTCTATACCGATAAAACAAGAACAACATTAACAAGTTCAACTCTTTTCTTAGCCAAATGTCTTCTTTTCTCTTCTTCTTCTCCAGAATCACAGAAGGAGTACTTTCATCGAACACTTGAAGGGCAAGAATACCGACCGAACACCTACTTGCACCTCCATCTCCAGTGACCGTTCCGCCCTCTATAATCCACCTGGTCCCATTTCTCTTCTCTTCGCTTTTTTTGTTTCCTTTCTTTTTTCAAATTAAAATTTTGCGGTGTTATTTGAATTAGTTTACTCATTGGTTATTGTTGTTTGGTAGAGCATTCTCATGGACCCACATCGGAGTCTGAGCTTGTCAAGCACCTTAACGGCATTATCAAGGTGGCACCTGTTTTTTTTTTAAATGTACAATCTTTTTAAAGCATACATCATATCTCTTATACTTTTCATTGAAAAAAACCATTCCATCTCCTACCCAAACACTTATGTATTTATTTTTATGGTAATTATTGTGATTATAGTTTAAAAAAATAATTTTAAAAAAATAATTTTTATTGTGGTTGGTTCATATAAAATATGTGTTTGATTAAAATTATAGTTTGATTTTTTTTTGTCAAAAATCATGGCATGACATGTTTGGTTAAAATTATAGTTGAGATTGATATTGTATATAAAATGACTAAAAAGGGCATAAATTAATTTATTATGTTTTTAAATAGGAAAAATAACATTTAGTACAAATAATAATTGACATAAAAAGAAAATTGTTCATTTTTATTAAAAAAATAAACATTATTGCCACATCAAACTTGTTGCAATGCCATCACGAACATAATCCATATGCGAAGCTTTCTGGTGCCCACGTGGTTGTGATTGTGGAATCACATCGGTTAAAAAATCATCAGGAACAAAATCAAGATGGCGATCAAACTCGTTAAATGCAACATCTTGGATCGACTTCCTTCGAATGTAGTTATGCAATGCCATTGAGACGACAACAATTTGAACTTGTGTTTTGTAAGGAAACACTTGCATGTTTTACAAGATTCTCTACCTTTTCTTTCAAACTCCAAAAGTATGTTGTATTACATATCGTAACGATGAATGAACACGGTTGAATATTTCTTCTCGACTTTGCGGTTGTCCTCATCGATGAAATTCTGGAAGATGATTTCTCTCACCTCTATATGGCCTCAAGTAACCGTACTCATTTGGATATCCCAAATCAACGAGATAATAATTTAATTTCTCAATACCTTCTGGTGGCTTCTTAAATCTTATATTTGAATTGTCAATCTCCTCAAGAAATATTCTTGAATCGTGTGCACTACCTTCCCAACCAGCCCAAACAAATATAAATTGTATGTCAAAGCTACATGCCGCCATTATATTTTGAGTGAGTACATCTTTTCTGCCAATAAATGATATTTGATTTTCTTGTGATACACAAGCATGTACATGTGTTCCATCAATCGCTCCAACATAATTCTACAAAAAAAGAAGAAGTAGTTTACCATTCAATTGAAATGTAGTAAAAATATTTCTTTGTAACCTTTTCTGTTATTTAATAACTTATAAAACTTATTATTCAGTTATTTAATAACTTAGAAAAAATATTTTTCACCTTGAATTGTGACATATATCGTAGATTCATTGCGATTTCCATTGGTGTTGTGGAGAATTCTGGATCTACTAGTTTGATTAATTCAACAACTAGCAAGCACACCGACCTGAGAACTTCATTGAAATATCTGCTTACGGTTTCACCTGAATGTTAAAATCTCTCTTGAACTTCCCTGTTTGAAGCTCCTAGAGCTAAAGTATAAAGAAATATGCCTACCTTCTCAATTAAACTCATCCTCCTAGACTACTTTAGCTCGTACAATGTTTCCGAATCAACACACAAACTCTGCAATGTGTCTGCATCCATCCAAAACATGTTAACACAATGTATTTAATACCCATTTAAAATTTCATTCCACCATCTCATTCTTGTGTTGTATGAAACCATACATGTTCCTTATAAATATAATTATTATAATACAAAGCAAGTGCTACAGTCGTGTATAACAATAGTTTATTACGATCACACTCTCAAAGCCAAAACAAATCACCTTCCTTATCATCTTCGTGTTTATTTTCATTATCATTGTCATTGTCATCATCATCATCTATATTGTTCCCATTACCAACACCGCTACTGCATCCAAAACCATCATCAGTACTTGTACCACCAAAACCATTTGAAACATAATGAACAACATTACTCATACCATTGTCATACTCGTCATCAAATAAATCATTAAACCAATTCGCATCCATTTATACAAAGCAACAAATTTACATATACATGAAATTGCTATAAATACATTTAGACGGGGGAATCTGTTTTGAATATTAAATTTTCATGTGAAATCAACTTAAACCTAAAGAAAAATTATAAAGCATTTCCAAATTATCGTACATCTTTTAGTAATTAATGAATATAATATTGTGTGCAACATAAGCATACTTAAATGTAATATTTTAATTACATAAATGGTTTTAATTGAACATATCTTATGGTACTTAAGATCAATTTCGAATTCAGTTAATTGAGATGAAATGAGGATATAAAAATGAAAGTGAACATGGGAAAATAATTATACATAAAATGAGAAAAAATATTTAACTTCAAAACCGACAACTTACCTTCTCAACAACATGCAATTCAAGTGCAGAGTAATATATATGTTGGAATCTAAAAACCACTGCCAACAATTGCTATTGTGCTTTAAATAGGTTACGAAAGACATGGAAATCAACGTGAACATGCAAACCGTCAACAACAATTCAATCCAACTTTTCACATACAATTCCAAACTCCAACATCAAACAACAATGACTAATTAACAACCATTCAAACTGAATTCGCAACATCCAATTCCAGATTGCAACAAGAAAGTGAACAAATGTCAACAACCATTCAAATCACATTCAATACCTACAATTACAGCTTCCAAGATGAAGCATTCCCAACAGATTTTCCAGCTTTCAACACGATCATTTTCCAACAGATACAATAGAAATTCAATACACCAAGATAGTATACGTTACAGAACATTATTTGAAAAAAATAGCAATGACTAATTAACAACCATTCAAATTGAATTCCCAACATCCAATTCTAGATTGCAACAAAAAAAAGAACAAATGTCAACAACCTTTCAAACCACATTCAACACCTACAATTTCAGCTTCCAATAGGAAGCATTCCCAACAAATATTCCAGCCTTCAACAGGAACCATTATCCAACAGATACAACAAAAATTCAATTCATTAAGATAGTATACGTTATAGAACATTATTTGAAAAAAAAAGCAATGACTAATCTCGTACATTGAATGTCATACTCAGCAGCAAACATTACATTTTAAAAGTAATCATATTATAACAACACAACAACAACATTGAGGTGCAAATCAACATATCAAAGCGAAGTTTTACTGTTGTAACTGTCAAAAAACACAACACCAAAATATGTTCATGACAGATCAAGATAAAAATTATGTTCATGGATCATTAGCATACAATGACAATACATAAACGCAGATTTACACATACATTAAGGTTTTACATTTAATCTCCTCTCGAACATTAATTTTAGCCATTGAAATTTTCTTTCCTTATCTCCAATTGCTGCCCACATTTCCCTCCTGCTTCTAACCATAAAAAACTTAGTTGCAAAAGAATAAAGCTCACTACCGAAAACCACTTCCTCAATGGAGTGAAACTCCTTAATGACCTTTTTTATGCTACATTTTTTTTATCCCAACCACTTGATGTGTATTCACTCCTAGTAGATACACTATCAACTAATCAATCTAAACGCGAAAATAGTGGTGCTCCCATTCCCAAACCCTTTTTTTCCCACTCTTTTGTGTACATTGTTGAACACCTTTTCTCTTCTCACTACTACTACTAGGATTGCTACTACTATTGGCAAAATTTACACCAGCAACCATATTATTGATATCCTTTACAAAATTTGGTAAAGTATCCTCCTCTGAATCACCACTACTTTTCTCTAGATGTGTATCCTCATTAAATGCATTCTTTCTCCTTTCATGTACACCATCATCATCATAATTGAAAGCCTGTGATGGAGCCGAAGCATACTGACCGATAGCCATGATGTTTGTAAATATGATATCATATTTACAACACAATGCGAGATCGATACCAGAATGCCTAAACTTTTTAGCTCCTCGTATCTCCTACAACATGGGAAAATAAAGTTGTAAATGAATTGTAATGATTGTAAGAACAAATAATGAAATAGTTAATAGTAATTGTACACATAGTAACTCAAAAACAAACCTTGATTTTAGATTTCTACCACTCGTCAATTGTCGAAATTATTTCAAGTTCATTACTCCAGCCTACTTCATTTTGGAAATCAATTTTTTTCATATTCTCCAATCCTTTTTTTATTCCGTCCCACTTATTCTTTAATTGTGCTTTCGTTAATGCATGACCAGTCTTCTCCTTAAAGCAATTCATAACATATTTCCAACCAGCTTTGTTGAAATGGGTGTTCAGTCACATACTATTCTTAATTGCTTTGATATAAATGTCACAAAATGTGTTCAACATCTTTTTAGTTTAATAAGCCTTATCTTGTGATTAAGAATCTTCCATGTTCTCGGTTAAAATCTTTTTTCTAACATACAATGAATAGGTTAATTTCCTAGAGGCGTTAAACAAAGTTTACAAAAACAACAATTAAAGAAACCCATTCAAAGTTAGAAAAAACATTTACAAAATAAGGAAATCAAATCATTAAGAATATAATCAAGTTCATTTATTCATAAAATGTTGATTAATCCCAAATAAAAGCAACACAGAATTCATAATATTAAAAAAAAAAATCTAAACCTTTAAACAATTTCAACTTAGAAAATGCAAATATTGATATTATAGTGGTAGTGCATTAGAAATATATATGGACATGGCTTAATTTTTTTCCTGGTTAGATCTAAACATGAAAACATGTAACCTGAAGAAAAAAAAACTAACTCATGTAGTGTAGGATGTACTGAAACAGAGATCAGATGTTTATTGTGCTTTCCAGGAGACAGATTATCAAGGCCTTTTAGGTTCCTGATAGAAAACAGAACACCAAAAAATTATAATCGGAAGAAGATGGTAATGATAATTGTAGATATTAGGCATTTCAGTTACATGAAGATGTTGAAATATATTATCAAGAACATTACCTTGACATCATCATCAATTTGAACTTGTGTTGTAGTGTTGGATGTGCCTCAACACAGATCGAGAGTTTGTTGTTCTTTCCAAGAGACAGATGTTAGATCTTTGGTTCTTAAATCAAAACAGAACAAAAGAAATTAGAAGAAGAAGAAGAAGAAAGGTATGATTATTGCAAATATTGGGAATTTGAGTTACATGAAGTTTTTTAAATAAGTTTCCAAGAAAATTACCTTGAAAATCATAAATCCAATTTCTATGTGTCTTCAACCATTTATGGGTTTTCAAGAATCATCATCACTGCGAACAGACTTAAAGAAGGCAGCAAATCTGGTTGTACGGTTTGAGTTTAGGACGCGGATTTGAGTTGGAAATGAATAGTCTTTTTCCAATTTGAATGATCTGTTAAACTTATTCCCCAATCGGCTACAAACAACAGCGTGTGAGGTCTGTTGAAATGAGAGGGAAGAATAGTGGAGAGAGCAAGGAAAGAACGATGAGAGGGTAAGAACATAGGGTTATTTTCAACAAGATAAAATTAAAATAATTGTGTAATCGTTTTGCAACGTTTTGTGTTCAATTAACAATTCATAAAAGCAAGTCAAAGTTGCTTTTACCTAGACTGTGATTCGAACGCAGGTTGTTTTGGGTTCTAATAATTGATTAGTGTGGTTTGTAGCTAACCAAACACATAAAATTTATGGTTTAATATGAACATGACAGCTACCATGTAAACAAACAAACGCTCTCTTATTAATGACGTCCAGTTTCAAGATATAACAATATCAGGAAATGGTGTAGTTGGAACTTAGATACATGTGGTTTTGAAACTCTTGGCAGAAACGGATGCTAAATTTCATAATGCTGTCAATGAAACTATGTTTTTGTGCTGATGTGCTTGAAAAAACCCTGATTGTAAGTTATGGATGGTTTTTGAGGTGGCCCAATCTCAGTGGTAGAGTATACGGAAGAAGTTTTGATGAATCCTAAATTTGGGTTCTATATTAATCGAGATGCGTTTGGAGTAGAAAGAGATTTCATTACATCTCCTGAAGTAAGCCAGATGTTTGGTGAGGTAAATGAGTTATCGTTTGAATACTTGTCTCATTATGTTACATGGAACTTGGAAACCTTGTGTCATTTTTAAGGTCATCAAGGCGGCAAGGAAGCTATTGCATTGGAACAACATTTGTACTTGTTAGATATTAGATTCTGGTCACCTCAATTGTCATTTTTTGGTGGATTGCTGCCTGACAAAATAATTTCACTTTGACCGTTTCAATGTAATGCCAGATGGTTGGTGTGTGGGCAATGTGCCTTTGGTAGCAAATGGGACAACCATAAAAAGTTAACCTAGTTGAGCTGGGTCCAGGACGAGGAGCTCTGATGGCTGATCTTCTGCGTTTATGTTACCACAATTCTGATGATGCTAGTAAAATAAGATAGTGCTTTGAACTTTATTTAGTTGGTTTTCATTGAATAAGCGTGCCTTTTCCTTATAGGGTGCATCAAAGTTTAAGAGCTTCACAGAATCGTTGCATTTACACATGGCAGAATTTAGTTCCACGTTACAGAAAACTCAGTAACACAACTTGTTTGGATGAAGATGATACCAGTGATGGTGTTGAGAAAAGGACTATCAGTATATTGGCAGCAACACCTGTTTCGTGGCATGCTTTATTAGAGCAGGTTCCATTAGGATTTATGGAGTTGTCTTTTAAATTGCTTTTCCATGAAACCATATGTATTGGACCTGTATTGTTCAAATGGAATGAGTTCTCAATTTTAGTTCAGTTTCATATTTTATGGGATAATAGTTTATCTTCGTTTTCCAATGTTGTAAAGCTTACCATGACAATTTGCTCTTTCCCGGGTTACCATTGATGTTTGTTTGCGATGTTTCAGTGCCAACAATTATAATTGCCCATGAGTTTTCCTTGTTCAGTTTTCTAAAACATATGCATGGAGTAGAAATGATAAATTTAAAATTTTTCAGAATTGTTTAAGTTTTATATAAAAATTATTTAAAATACGGCTACGTTATTAATTACAAATTATAAATCATCTAAATATTCAGTCTCTAACAGTAATTTATACAAATCACCAGTAAAAAGTCTGTTATATCTTTTTAGGAAAGAGAGATAGCATACCTTTTAGTGCTAGATTTTTTTTATTTGTGTTTAGATGTTTCTGTACCGTTGTACTATCATCTAATGTATATAAAAAAATGACATAACATTCTATTTATAGAAAAACCTAAAAACTTTATAAATAGTAAAATATCAATTTACTCCTTAAATAATATCACATATATTATTTTAAGATAATTTTAGAAATTTATTCAATCAAATCTCTACTTAATTTTTTATAGGTCTATAATTGTAATCTCATGTATTAATTACATTCTAGTCTTCAATTTCTAAAATTTATTTACAATCAACTCATACTTGATTAATCATCCTTTTTTAATTTTTGACCAATAGTTGTGTAAACTATTAAGTTCCTTAATAAGATGACGCAAATATAAACCATAATTCTAAATAAAATAAGATTACATAAATTAAACAATTTAATTTATTATCAATTCAACAATTGATTGATTTATATTTAAAGATCAAGTACAATGTGTAACAACCTGTTATGATTCCCCAAATATTAAAAAAGTCAATTTGAAACCATTTAGAGTAAGAACATATTCTAACTGAGATTTTCTATCATCAACATCTGATTGAATACTAGTATATGAATAACTATGAACTTCCAGTTCATGTCCCCGATAGATCAAAAAAACATTATTAGTTTTTTTAAAGAACTTAAAAATACTTTTAACTATCTTCTAATGACTTTTACTTGGATTAGATTGATATCTACTCATTATGCTTAAAGCATAAGATACATTTGATCTTGTACATTATCGCACATGGGCGAGAGGCATCAGGGGGGGTTTGAAGGAGTCGCCACCTAGTTGTTCGGTTTAGGGTCGCTAGGAAACCTATGTATACTGGTTTTATTAGAGATTCAAAGGGTAAGAGACCGATTGTGGCTAGAGAAGGTACTAGCACTCATAGCGCACCCTACTTGATGTAAGCTGCTATGTGTTGTTTAATGTGGTTTAGATGTTTTGATGATTTTCTGATTGATGGTCTATTTGTGTGACACGACCAAAAGATTGATATCTTCTCCCAAGTGCAGGAGTGTCGAAGTAATAAATAACCCGGCAAGACCGGGATCGAACCACAGGGAGGTTAATTGTATAAATTGTAAGCAACAATAATACAACAACAACAACAACAACAACAATACTAGTAGTAGTAGTAGTAATACTAATAATAATAATAGTAATAGTAATAGTAGTAGTAATAATAATAATAATAATACCAATAATACTATTAATAATGATAATAATAAAGATTAAGAAGAAGAAAAAGTTGATGAGAACTTTGAGATGAAAGATTAACGTAAGGATTAAACAATGATAACAACAAATGTCAAGGTTAGAGGATCCATTAATGGTATTTCAAACAAGTATAGTATAAACTCTTATTATTCAATTGGAAACCACACACAAAGGAGGTTCCAATCAGATTATAAATTGTTAACATGATTACATTAGTTATCTTATTCGAATAATGCTAATACTTGTAAATGTTGTCAGGCATTCATGATTATAACTTATGTTAACAACAAATCAAGTTACTTTCATAGCTCAGGTGTCGGTTATA
>Ga0325404_1002530_pt1 | contig 19592 bp, 5 predicted proteins | sample PopdelMetagenome_18_FD_205664 | JGI IMG/M metagenome (GOLD analysis project Ga0325404, IMG submission 205664) | Populus deltoides microbial communities from Bellville, Georgia, United States - Xylem-Control-R1 | ecosystem: Host-associated > Plants > Phyllosphere > Stem > Wood/Secondary xylem... | reverse complement strand
AGTATCATTCTAGTCTATCCCCCATCTTATTTACCTTATAATCACTATAATCCAGCCTAAACACCAAAAGAAAGACAACACAACCAGACCCATCCTTCATCCATTTTCATCAGATTCATTGTTGCCGAATTTCGAATCATTCACGGCACATCACTGAATTTATTTCAGTTCAGCTTTTTTCTAGGCTCAAGTAAATTTGATTTGGATATCTGATTTTTTCTCTCTCTTACTAACCTTGCACATAAATTCCTATGGAAAGACAAGTGATAAATCCCTTGTGACTTGTGAGAAATTTATTGTTCAGTTTTTTAACCCCCTATGTCTCATCCTCCAGTCGATCAGTGTAAAAAAATAGAGATAGGCTAATCAGTGCATTAGTAAGAATAAGGGTGACCAAATTAAAAATAAATTTTGGAGCAAATAGTCCCCATACCTATTCCAAGATAAAAGCAAGCAAAATGTCAGTAGGTCTTCAATGCACTGAATAGTATGGAATTTTTAAATGACCCAATAGCATTAGATGACACCTTTTAATGGTAACACACATTATAATGATAATGACCAGTAATAAGTCCATACATCATATACTTCTTAAACATAGAAAAAGATCCATATGTCTCTGCCAAAGATTATGGAATTCTTGAAAATAAAAGAAGAAGAAAAACTTTAGGGGGAGATTAAGAGAGTAAAAGGAGAGGGGGCAACTGCTAGTTGCTAGTGAGGTAGGGTTTGAGAAAAGTTTTTCTTTATACCTATTTTTCTTTTATACTAGGTTTAGTTTTGGGTTGAACCAGTTTGGTTCGATCTAGTTTTTTTTTTTGTTTTGGACTCTAAACCAAAACCCAATTGAACTGAATTTTTTTAAGATTTTCTTATTGGTTCATTCAGTTTTTTTCTTGGTTCAGCCTTTTTGGTTATTTTTTTTTATTTTCTTGGTTTGATCAGTTGATTGGTTTTTTTCGTTCACCCTTGATATTAACATATTCTTCTTCTTCTTCTTCTTCTTCTTTTATGTTAAAAATCAGTTTGAAATCCCATCCATAACATACCATAGGTAATTAGCTAATCTCATATTAAAAAAGAACTATTTTTTAAAGATCCTTACCTTGATAAATAATTTGTTATAGTATTATTCTCTTGTGAAACATGATGAAGATAACAATGTCAATGTCAACGTCATTTGATAAGGTTGTGTTTGGTTAGTATTCTAAGATATAAAAGACATATATAAAAATGACATAAACATGTTTGGTTGGATAAATAGAGACAAAAACATAAAATAAGTTTTTCTCGAGATAAAAACCAAACACTACCTAAGAACATTAATATCAATAAGAATAGCATAATAAGAAAGTAATAAACCTTTAGAAATCATGATAGTGTGAATCGTTTCTTGTGAATTAAATCCAAGAATAACCATTAAATATTCAACATCCTATGCAACAAAATGGCTTACAACTTTATAACCATAACTATATTGATCCTATTAAAAGTTGAAAAGTAAGTGATTAATATTGATGCTATTAAAGTTCATAAGCCACAATAAAATCATAGAACACCTCTCATCCTAACTATTTTTGGGATGCCTAATAAACTCCTATTAGTATTAGTTTTAATGAATTAAAATAAGGAGTAACCCATAAGATTATTATAGGTAATTTTAGTGTGGCATATTATTGGCAAAATCAAAAGTCAATTTACAATATTTTTATCATTTGTTGAACTTGCTTAAGGAATTTGTACAAGTGTTCTATTTAATGGTCCATAATTAATAGTGGATCACTAGCTTACTTTCAACAATAGCAACTGCTTTTTAATTATAAAAAAAAGTTATTATTGATGAAGCACAAGCTTAGGTTTGAATTTCTACAATTTATATGATAAAATAATCCTAACCTAAATTGGTGATAAATTGGGACATAAATTAAGATGGACAAGACAACTCTATATAAAACTTGTGATAATTTTGCTAGGGTTTGCATCGAGGTTAAATTAAGCAAACCTCTTGCTTTGAAATCTTGGTTGAGGTAACGTATTTGAAGAGTAGAGCATAAGGTTATATACTTTGTTTGTTTTTGTCACACGTCCCCGCGTGGCGTCCGTTGGTGATTTTCATTATGTTTGCTTGATTGTTGGAAGTTGCCACCTAATATTTCATTGAGGGTTACTAGGAAACCTAGATGTACTGGTCTTATTAGAGATTCACGGGTAAGAGACTGATTGTGGTTAGGGAAGGTATTAGCACCCGTAACGCACCCTACCTGAGTTAAGCTATTTCGTGACTTTGATGTGATAAAGAAGTTTTAAAAATTTTATTCTTTCATCAGATATTAAAAATACGACTTACGTGTAAGTTTATAATCTTTAACCGTGAGCAAATCAAAATATTAAATTATTCTTTATTCTTTGCAATTTTATCATAAAAAAATCCATAAAAAAATACAAACAACACATTCACTTTCACTATATTTTTCCTTTTTTTGTTTTCCTTTTTTACATCCATATTTGCACACTACAAATTATAAAAATTCAAAACTAAACAAAAAGTACATTAAACAATTTTAAATTTACAAAATAAACCCCAAAAACTCCAGGAATTACAGGGAAGACCTCCTAGAACTGCATGAACAGTGGCGACGTGTCTTCTCCATGCGCCACGCCACTGGCGGGCGTGGGTTCAAGTTCCGCCGCAAGAAAATCAGAGAAAGTAAGGGGATCCGGAACAGCTTCCTCCCCTCTTCCTTTCCTTGCCGGCGGTGATCTATACAAACAATAAAATTGCAACAACTAGTTGATTTTAGTTTTTATTTCCTTTGTTTTTCATATCTGCTTCGGCTTTCTTTTTTAGATCGGTCTCGTTTCTCTGCCTTCTCCCTTCTCTATTTGTTTCTCTTCTATCGATGGAAGATTTGACGGTTGTTGTTGTCTGTGGCCGCTGAAGCTGTGGTGGAGATGGGATGGTTGTCCAATTAGGGGGAGGAGAAACGATGCCTGCGGTTGAAGAGGGAGACCATGGGACTATGGCTAGTTAAAGAGTGAAGATCGGGGAAAGAGAGAGAGAAGGTTCTCTCTCGTTTCTGCAAAAGAGAGGGGGGCAGAGAGCGACCGTATCTGGAGGAAGGGAGCGACTAAGGAAAGAGACGACTGGGGACAAAAGAAAAAAAAATGAGGCTAGTTTGGGTTTTTAGATGTTGAAATGGCCGAAGGGAAAATGGTTTTGGGGGGCGGGGCAAAAGCTTTGGCTTGAAGAGGGGGAGGTATGTGTGTAGGGTTGTTGGTTTTTGGAGATGACAGTGGAGATGGTATGAGGGTGGTTGCTGACGGCTAAGGGGAGAAGGGGATAGTGAGGGGGTCTGTGGAAAGGAGAAGAAGATCGGGAAAAAGCTGAGGGGAAGGGCTTGAGCGGCTGGTTTGTGTTGGTAGAGATAGGTTTAGGTTTAGGGTTTTTTTGTATTTTTTTAGTCTCTCAAAATTACCCCCCTCCTTGTGTGTGTTGTGAAAACTCATATTTATAGGCAAAAATGTTGCTAAGTCTCCAAATTTAGTCCCTCAGCTTCTTTCTTTTTTTTGTAAATTTGAATTTTTTTTTTATTTTTTTGGATTTTTCTTATCAACATCGACTCGAATGAGAAAAATCATTTATTTTAACAATAACGCGTGAAAAGTCGAACGCGTTTGAAAATTTAAATGTTTTTGAAACGATGCTAAAAATGCTAAAAATGATGTAAATATATTAAAAAATATATTTTTTAGATTTTCATTGTTTTTCGCTATTTTAGATTTTTCAAAAATTTTATCAAAAAGATAGGTCAAAAATTGGGTAACAATAGTTTTTATTTTGGGATTTATAGGTATAAAATGGAGAAGTATTATTTACAACATATTAGATTGAATAACATTTGAGCCAATAATCTTCACCTTAATTTTATAATGATCAAGTAATTTTTAATAAAACTTATAGATAGGTTGATATGTTTAATAAGAAAATATATTTACTGTATAAGCTTTAATGCCCTTTTGCACACTCTCATCAAGTCTTCTGAACATTAAACTCTTAAAATTATATCGTCATTTATGTTTTTCAATTATCAAAGCATATTGTTGTGTGTCCTCAAGAATAAATAATTGAGCCACTCTTATCAAACCTATAAGATAATATATTATCATTTTATTAATTATAAGGTTATGTTATTTGCATGAATTAATATCATTTACTGCTTTTGTTATGTTTGATAAGGTCTATGTTCTTTTCTATATAATTTAGAGTCTAGATTAGACTATAATAAAGGTGGTGTGTCAGACATATATTTGCAAATTAGAGGAAGACCAATCATACTGAAGACATAAAAAAAAATTTTGAACTTGTGCCAAATCACGTATCATATAAGAATTAGATGAATACCCAGAGTAATTAGAGAAATATAACAAGGTATAAGTAGAAAAGTATCGAGAATGATAATATGGCGGTTACTTTAGTATTAATGCTAAATCTAATGTAGTTTACAATAATTTGTATGAAACATGAAAATGATTCTACTAACAAAAATTATAAAACATGTGGGGGAATTATTGTACAGATTTTTGTATTGTTCATGTTCTCACATTTCACCATGGACTTACTATTCAATTTTTTTCTAGTTTCTTAATTTGACTCCCAAACTTTTTTTTTTAAGGAAATTGCATCCCTTTAAGGCCAAATTAAATGGCAATTGATTCAAATTTATTGACCAAGGATAAGATTTAAAGAAGGAGGAATAATGTGGAAAAGGCATCGAAAATGGGTGGTAGGTTCAAAGTTCTCACAAAAAGTTCGCTTTAGTCTTCTAACTTTAAAAATTTTACACATCCGATCCCTAAATTGTTTTGCAATTTAATTTTGATATAATTTTTTTTCAGTTCCTAGTTTGAGAGAGGAGAAAGAAAGAGAAATTGTTAGATTTCTAAGTTGAGAGAGAAAGCCACTGTTCATGCCATTTTTGATCACCAAAATGGTTGTTATTGGTGTCCACCAGTTCCATGCGATGAGAGGAGTTTGATAGTTGTTGTTTGAAGCCTCAATGTTGCCTAAAAAAATCTAATTTGAGGAAGACAAAAATAACTTGGTTTGATTTCGAGTTATTGGATTTTTTTTATATTTTTAGGTTAATGATTTAGTTTATAGGTGTTTTAAGAGTGTTGGTAAGGTGTTTGTAGGTTGAAATGACTTAAAAATTGAGATTTTTATGGTGAGAAAAAACCATTGCCATGATATTTTTTAAGCACAGTAATAGTGTCTCGAATCTGGACTGATATGTTATTTTTCTTAGTAGGCTAATGTCATTTGCTCATTTTTAAAAAAAACTAATCTCAAGTGTATGGCCTGGGCTTTAATGCCCATGCATCTGAGTATTTCCTTTGCCCAGGCACAGTGAGCTTCTTTTTGGCTTTTTTTGTTTCTTTTTTTAAAAAATTTGTTTTATATTTAGGTTAAATATAATTTTAAGAAAAAAAATATTGAACTTGGTTGGATAGATGAGTTAAGTCATAATGTTTAGACTTTTTTTTTTGTTTAATGCCTTTTTTATCCCTCAATTTAAAACAAAATACAATTTTCATTATTTTTTTGTTTAACTTAAAACTAAAAAAATTCAATTTCATCTTTTGTTATCAATTATCTACTTTGTTATCTCAGTTCCACAAATATGTTCTGTTTTTTTCTTTAAAAATATTATTTCATAAAAAATCTCATACTCTTTGTTGTTGTATAATTAAATGTAAAACAATCTTTAGGATAAAAAAAATTACTGAGTCCAATGACGTGCATGGCCTATGTCGCGAGTTTGGTTGGTTGACTTGAGTTTACTTGAATTATTTTAATTGAGTATTGTTTTTTTTCTTACTAATTTCATCCTCCAACATTGAGTTAATTGAGAATTTAACTTTCTAAATTTTTTTGGAAGATTATCCTAACGAGTTTCACAGGTCAACCCAGGTTTACCCTTGTAAATCCAGTATATTTTTTTTAATATTAAATAAAAATATTCATGGTTAAAATCTATTTTTTTTCTAAAAAACACATTGGTTTTGTCTAGACATTTTTTTTAGGGTTCATGAATTTTTTTCATCCTATATGTGGCATAGCACAAGCCAATTCTGTTATCTTTTGATTAAATAAAGAATTTATTCTAAAAATAAATTTATTAGACACAACTGTGAGCATGACCTGTGTTGCGAGATCAAATATCCTGATTTATATTTATCTCTTATTTTTTTAGTTTAGTCTTTAGTTATCATTAATGATTTTTTTAAATGTTTTATTGGTATAGATAATTGTTTGATTCAATAAAAAAAAATTATTTAAAAAAATAAAGATATTAAACACAAATGGATATATGACCATATTGCGATATCAAATATCTTGATTTACATGACAGGGTCAAATAGATAGTATTAAAAGTTGGTTATAAAAGTATTGTCATATTGTTGAAGGATAGTAAACATATATTGAAAAACATAAGTGTTGTTTAAAAAAGTCAAGTTTAAAAAGAGCTTTGGTCCTCAGATTTGTGAAAAATATGAAGAATAAAGAACTTTATTTCAAATCTAGAGCATTGCATAATGGTGATTATGGGTATAAGGTCATTAATATTTACAATGATAATGTCAGACATATATACTTGTAGATTGCTTGAGATGGCTAGGATTCCATGTCTACATGTTATAGTTGTCTGTGTTGGTAGGAGGTGGGCACTGGAGAAATATGCCCTACATCAATATTCAAAAGAAATGTTCCCTAATCCCTAAGAATTTTCAGTTGAACTTGTTAATGGTGAAAACTGTCAACCTAAAATTACACTACCAGATGTTGTATGAAGTCTTAACCATGAGCAAAAGAAAGAAGAATGAAGATTATGCAATTGAAAAGGAGAAAAAACCACTAACTGGAGTTGGATGTTTTGTTTACAAGTCTGGTTTTTTCCTAAACAAAAACCAAACATTAATGCATCCTAAAACGTGAGGATCGCTAGCGTAAAAAAGGGATGTCTTGATTTTTTTTTTTATTGATGTGAATAAAAAAGAAAGAGAGAAACATTGATCTCTGAAGTTCAATCAATATCCTGCAAACAATGAGCGCTGATGGTTCGACTGCAGGGCTTCCAAAAAAAACTGTTTTTTTTTGTCTTTCCTAGAAATAGCCTCTAATTTCATATTAAAGTTGAATGTCAATTCTGTAATTAATTTAGACATTAAGTTTCATGAAGAACTTATGAATCATGTTGGTATTATTTTTGGAGCCTCTAAGTTCAATGCATTTCACTAATTTTGAATATTAGTTTTTTTTCTGTGTTGATGCTTGGTGAATATAACATGCAATATTTAGTTCATCAATTTCTTCAAATAATCATCTATTCTTTTAAAGTGATGATCCCACTATAATTATTAATAAAAAGGTGCAATATGATAGAATGCATCTTTAAAAATTGAATTAGAAATGATTTTGTTGTAAAATTTTTAAAATAAGAGGGACTCTACTATTTGTTTCTTCATATTAACGAAACCTAATTGGCGTTGGAAAAGCACTCTAGCTCCGGACCTTCTGGCATTGTTCACTATAACAGAAACACTGTAATGGTCGTTATATCATTTCATCCAAAAAACTTAACATTATCTTTCAAAAGCATTAAAGTCTTTTCACATACCCATTAATTATTACAAAATTCATCAGGGATAGATGAGTCTTTTCTCATCTCGATTGCATAGTAAAACAATCAAAATATCATTAGAAGCAAAAAATTAAATTTGGTGTCAAGGGGCATTCTTGTCTTTTCACAATGATTTTTTTTGTCATTATAATGCGAAGACAATTTGTTATTTGACCAAATATAAAAAATAATAAACAATTAAAACACACAGTGAAATGACAAAAATACCTGTAAAAGCAAAAAATTTAAACCTAGAGTCAAGAGTCCTCTTAGTCTTTTCATAATGATTTTTTTGTAATTATAAAGTGAGCTCAAGGGTATTTTTGGTATTTGGATAAATAAAAAAAATATGGACTTGCGCGTGTGGCGCGCCAAAGGCTCGTGAGAGGCGCCCATGCCCCAGAAGGTGCGTGTGGTGCCTCCCGACATCCAAAAATACATTTTTATGTTGTTAGAAACGTAATCATGTTTTCTTCTTATTGGTGCAATGTGTGCCTATAATAGCGATTCGGTTTGTCACCTGTGAGCCTTTCTTTCCCTTCTTTTTATCATTCAATATTTAATTGATTTGAAATTGGATTTCATGATTTGTTTAGATTAGGTGCTTTAAGTCTAATAACTCAGGTTATGAGTTTGAAAGTTAACATGTTTTTTTAAGACTTTATGATTCTTTTTATTTTTTATTGGATTTTAATTTCATGATATAGGCTATAAATTTAACAAAATATATCAGATTGACTTGACTTTAATTATTATGGTTATAAATTTTTCATGATTGATTTTTTATGATATTTTTTTATCTCGACATCTAATATTATTTTTTTAAAAAGAAATTATAGTTCGACCCATGCTATCATTAGTAAGATTTTTTTTTGGAAACGCACTTCAATTCATGTTTCATCAAAATTTAAATATTTTTTTTAATTTTTATATATTTTTAAATTATTTTAATGTGTTAATTTTAAAAATAATTTTTAAAAAATAAAAAAAATATTTTAATAAAAAAAATATTTTTAAAAATAACGCTACCATCTCTTAAAAGACAATAATTTATATACAGTTCACTGACAAGAGCAGGCAAAGACACAGTAGTCGTCTTCTTTGTAGGGTTTTACTGTTGGCTACTGCCCTCTCCCATTACCCTCAAACGACCACTCGTTTCGGCCATCAGTCACCCGCCCTCCATAGAAACAATGAGGTCAGGTCATTTCTCCTGTCCTCCCTTTCTCTCTGACTCTGACTCTGCAATTATTTTTTACTTTGGTGGTTTGTATGTGCAGGCGGCACCCAGAGGTTCTGTGGGCTCAGAGATCAGACAAGGTTTACTTGACGATTGCATTACCTGATGCCAAAGACGTATCAGTGAAATGTGAAGGTGGAGGGTTATTTAGTTTCTCTGCTGTTGGGGTTCAAGGCGAATCCTTTGATTTCAGTTTGGAACTCTTTGGAAACATTGTTCCTGAGGTATTTATTTATTTTATTTTATTTCTCTTTGTATTTTCACTCTTTTGGCATTGAGTTGTGAAATCTTTTGCGGGTTCTTGTCATTTTATGGGAAAGAGAACAGTTGTGTAGTTGATGGTTTGCAGTCATTTTGTTTCATTGGAAGAAGAATTTTAATGATGGGTTCTTTTTGAAGTTGCTGGTCCTTGTGTTGGAGGAGGTAAAATCATGTTTAATATCTGTGGTGTCGTAACACTTGCTGCATGCTAGTTTTACTGTTCTCAAGAAGGAAAAAATACTTGAATTTGGTAGATTTGAAGCCAAGTTGGGAATTGCTGCATTTCTTTTGGCCATACTTTTTAATGCATCTTCATGTTATGCATTTTTGTGTAAAAAATTGGCTTAGTTTGGAGAAAATAACTCATGCATGTTGTGCTTCATGCTCTGTTTTCTTTTCTTTTTTCTTTCGGGTGGGAAAATTTATGGATTAAGTTAGAATAGTTGACAGGAGATCCAATGTCGATCTATTTAACCATCAGTACTGCTCCCCTTAGAATAGTTCTCCTTTCTATCTGCTGCTATCGCTTTTGCTTTTAATGACTCTCCATCGTTGTCTCTGTCATTCTGTTTTTGTTGCCACTAGCTCTGGAACCATTTCCGATGTGATGCCTTTGCTTAAACGCCCCCTGGGAAAAAAGGAAACAGAAGGATAAAACTTAAACACAGAAAAAATTTCTTGCTGCTAATTCAATATCAAGCAACGCCTTTCTAATCAAAGAGATGTCACTCCCTCTCCTTCCTCTCCCTCCCTCCCTCCCTCTGGTTAGCTTACAAGTAAATGATTAACTATTTATGAATGAATTAACATAGAGCCAGTCAGTCTTCCACTTATACTCTGATCGACAAGTTAGCATGAAACCTCATTTTGAAGCCAGGCTTCCAATTCACTCTGATGAAACATTACTACTCAGGATAAGTTCCATGTTGTGCTTTCACAGACATTCCTTAGGTTTTCATGTACATCACATCGTCAAGAACATCATGAGGAATATTTTCTAGAATTATTGTTGAGTGTCCATAAGCATTGAATATAAGAAAATGCTTGTATCTTAAAATTTTCATTTTTTTTTAATGCCATTCCTGATCTGTTACTCAAAAGGTTTTCATGTAGCATATAATATCCAATACTTAGAATTGTCTGCTACGTCTTATACTTTTTTGTCATGTAACTGACCTGCTCAAGTTAGAGAAACCTGGTGCCACATAATTGAGAATTTTGTTCATATGACATTTCAACGTGTAGTATTTGTAATTGCAATGTTTAAATATGAAAATTCCTAGTAATTTTCTCCATTGTTTTTTTCATTGCAAACTTTTGAAATGTTATAATGTTCATGCTTTAAGGCTTTGATGTTAACTGTGCAGGGTTCTAAAACTAAGGTTGGGTTGAGGAACATTATATGCTCAATCCAGAAAGAAGAGAAAGTCTGGTGGAAAAGGCTGTTAAAATCTGAAGGGAAGCCTGCTCCTTACATTAAGGTGGATTGGAACAAGTGGTTTGATGAGGATGATGAAAAGTCAGCTTGTAAGTTCTCACGACCTGTTCTTTGGGTTATGATATGAGGTCTCTCAAAGTTCTCTATGGGGCTCAAGTTTTCAAAACATGATTCTGCCCTTAGTTAGGGTATAGTATAATTGATTGAACTTCATGATTTCTAATCCTGTCCCAAAGTCCTGTCATTTGATTGTTTAATGCATTTAACTTGAGTGGTTTAATATCTAAAAGCTTAGCACAAGTTGGACTTGCCTTGTTAAATTATCTTCCTCTAATTTGTGTGTGGTCCCAATTCCCTTGAATAGCTTAGTGTTTTTCTCTTGGGTTGTATTTTTGGCTTCTTTTTCTTGATGAACAGGAATTGCTCTATCCTCACATGTAAAATGGGAGTGCACATTAGTGAGGTTCTGCTAGTGAGGAAATTAGATATCTTCCTAGCTTGAAGAAGAATTGTATGCTAAAAGACTCTCAAGAGTCATTTTGATTGATTCTAGCCAGTGAATTGTGTTAACCATGGATGTTGATATTGCTATTGTATGGTTGACATTCATTATCTCTCACAATGAATGCCGTAATGTGCAGAATATGTAATTCCGATGTTTATATAAAAATTAATTAGTTTACACCTTTTGAAGTGTTTGCAGTCTTGACTGTTTTGTGCACCATGGGTCTGTGTGGCATGAAATGACTGAACAATTCTTGAAGTTTATTAGCAATACCATGATGGTGATGCTTTTGAGTTTTGTTAGTACTTGTGCTCTTCAATGAAAATAAAGTCTATTCTTTCAACCATTATTGCATCCCAACACAATCCTTAGCAATCTGGGATGCATGAACTTTTCCTTATTTCTCTTTGTTCACTGCATAACGTGGCTGCTTTATGATTTGTATTAAATAACTCGAGAATATATGGTTCAGTATGCAAGAGTTTACAGCTTCAGTTTCTGATTGAATCTGATCAAATTTCTGTTGTCCCTTGCAGCTGATGCCTCTGATGACAATAATGCTGGGGTAATTTGTTTTCTTTTTTTGTTTGGTTTTCTGTTAATATAAAGAATGATTATAGCAGTGCTTCAAGTCTGCTTGATTTTTTAACTCCTGTTCTTTTGCAGTATGAAAAAGATGATGGGAGCAGTGAGGATGAAGGAATGCTTTGTAAGTTAGACCTTGGTTGCATCATATTTACCATCCTCTGAGTGTACTTCACGTGCATATATAGGATTCTGCAACAATGTAGTATGCAGTGCGTGCTTAATTTTCATAATCTTTACATGCATTATCATCTATGAACTTCCAAACCTTTAAGTGCATGTAATGAAAAGAATGCTTTGTGACTTTCAGTCCACATGGAAAATTCGAGTTTTTTTATTCCAAAACCACGAAGACAATGTTTTTTTTTTTTAAATTATTCCACTATTATGCAGTCCATATCATTTCAAGTGTCAAATTATGCATTATACAAAAGAATAAATTGCTTTTGTCTGTGCAACTTCACCTTTAATTTCATTTCTTCTATTGCTTGTGATGCCATATCTGACTGTATGAGACATTGCTTGCAGATCTTCCTGATCTTGAGAAGGCAAGGGGAAATTGATGACAATCAAGGATCAGTGTTGTTAATGACAAGGAACTGGAGTTCCAGGGATCACCGAACTGCATCAATTAAAGGTATGCAAGGGGATCGAAGTTAAAAATATGCACATTGCTGAACTGCTATAACTGAAGACTGTATATATTAGATGTGCAATTTTAGTAAAATAGAGGCTGACTTGTAGGATTGAACTCTTCTGAAACTACTTCGAGTTATCTGAGGTTTGACTTGTATCCCCCCCTTTCCCTGGTCTTGAGGCTGACGGGAATTTTCAAAACTTTGCCAACACTAAGGGACTTTCAGGTACTGGACACCATGGTACCAGTTGCTTGACTGGATAAAGGATATGATTTGACCACTCTCACCTATAATCTGCCTTAAGTAATGTTGATTTCTCAGTTTTTGATGTATGTTTGCAATTGGAAATTGATTCGCCGGGAAATGTTCAGGTGCCAACCTGCAAATTTTCTTTCAATTAACAGAGACTTGAAGCTTAGAAGTGGACAGAACCATTCAGTGTTCCGCTGAGATCAAATTGAATTGAAGATTTACTAGCAATGTAGATTAGATTTATTTAGGTCATGTTTGTTTGTTTGCTGGAAAGTAATTTTTTTTTTAAAGTGAATTCCAGAAAAGTGAATTATTTTCTGATGTTTGGTAGTGTAATGAAAAATAAATTGGAAAACACTTTCTAGTGTTTGGTTATGTCATGGAAAATGAGATGGAAAATAACTTATTAATGTTTTATTTTTCTCAAGTTTATTAAAATAATGAGGAACAAATTTTACAAATTAAAATGTTGAATGATAATGAAATTTAAAAAAAATATAATTTTATAAATTATCTTAAATAAAATAAATAATAATTAAAATAATAGAGATCAAATCTAAAAAATAAAAAAATAAAAAATAAAGAAATTAAAATAATAATAATTAATATTTCATAAATTATTTCAAATAAAATAAGTAACGATCAAAAGAATGAGAATTAAATTTGATAGATAAAAAATTTCAATAAAAAAATAATAATATTATAAGCAAATAACAATTATAAAAATAAGGATCAAAGTTAATTTAGCAAATAATAATTATAAAAACAAAGATCAAAGTTAATATAAAAATTAAATTTTAAAAAATAAAATTGAAAAATAAATATTCAAAACAAAATATATATATCAATCAAAAGTTTGAGGATCAAATTTGATATAATTAGCAAATAATATGATATTTTTAATTTTTTTATAATTTTCGGAAAGTGTTTTCCGTTGACTAACTCTTATAATGACAAACAAACACAAGAAAGTTTGGAAAGTGATTTTCTGAAAATCTCTTTTCGAGAAACAAACACAGCTTTAAGTGGCTTAGGAATAACCTCACATGGTTGGAAAGAAAATTAGGCAATCGAATAAACAATGCATGTAGTTTTTCCAGGAACTTTAATTCTTGTATAGCATATGCCCTTTTTGGGTAAGAAATTAAGTAGAATTCAGCCAAAGATTTATAAAATCCCCTAAATTGTATTCCAAAATTAACCATTCAGTTAACCTAATTACAATTAAATTCAAATTTGCTTATGAATTGAATTTATTTGCTTATAAATTGAATTCAATTTAGCATGTAATATGATTTCAAATAGGCTGTTAAATCAGGGATTGAATTGTAAGGCTAGGGGAAGATTCCACCCCATTGTAATGTTTTTTTAAATTTCATTATTTAGAATTGAGTTTATTTTTAACAATGTTTTTTGACTGCCTAGAAATTAGAATCACGCGATGTCAAGAAAAAGTTTTGACAAACAGTTGATGCTCGATTTTGCTAAAAAAAAGTTCAATTTTATTGATTTAAAGTAATAATAATTATAGAGATTGGGGTAAACAAGTGGTGGAAAAAGGGCCAACGCGAGCATTGCATGTGCTAGTGCGTAAGGGTAAAGGAACCCATTACACTGTTGTTGCATGTTCTGCTTTCTTTAATCCTTGGTGTTTCTATAAGCATCTTGCGGAGTTTGTCACGGTGGTGCAGTGCGTGTTGTTAGTTGAGGCACGTGGTGACTCTTTTTCTATTTTTCTTTTCATCTTTATTTTCTCTCTCATCTTCTCAGTTTTCAAACCTATTTTCTTCAAAATAGCAAGATGTCTTGTCATTTTATTTTAATGTCAAATCCGGTCCTTATTTTTTTAATTGTTGTTTTATTTTTATGTTTTGGATTTTTTTTTCAATTACATCTCTTATTATTGAGTTGATTAGGAATTGAGTTTTATGAATTTTTTTTTATTTACCTTCTATGTAGTCATCTCAGTCTCATGATTTAGATTACGAGTTTGGAAGGTTAGTCACGGTTGATTCTAGTCTTCTTTTTAGGTCCTTTTTTAGAATTGATTTTTTTTTTCAATTTCATCTTTCAACATTGGTGGGTTGGAGATTAGGTTTTGTAATTTTATTTTGTTTTATTTTTCATGGGGTTATCCTAGTTTTATGATTTAGGCTACATGTTTGACTGGTTAACCCAAGTTGACTCAAGTTTTTTTATTGGATTTTTATTTTTATTTTTTACCCTTCAACTTTAGGTTGGTTTGAGAATTGAGATTTGAGATTTTCAATTTTTTTTCAATTTGTTTTCTATATGTTATCTCAGTTTCACGAAGCGAGTTACTGGTTTGAAGAGTAAGCCCGATGAATCAGTTTGTTTTTTGGGTATTTTTTATATAATTATTTTTTTTTCAATTTTGGCCTTTAACATTTAGTTGATTGAGAGTTCAACTTCATGATTTTTTTTAATTTGTTTTCTATTAAGTTTTCCAGGTCTCATGATCTTAGTCGCAAGTTTAATAAATTAACTTAGGTTGACTTATTTTATTTTTTAAATTGCTTCTTTTATGATCCGTTTTTCAAAATGAAATGCTTAAAAGTTCGGCTTTATATTTTCTTTTAATTTGTTTTTTATGGGATAATCTTATTCTTATGAATTGGATGGTGCGGGTTTACTCTGGTTAATTTAAGTCTCTTTTCTTGTTCTTTTTTAAAATTTAAAAGTCAAATTCCCAATAACCAAAAATATTAAAGGATAAAAATTTAATATATATTAAATTTTTATCCTTTAATATTTTTGATTATTGGGAATTTGACTTTATAATTTATTTTGCTTTACTTTATATGGAGTTATCATGGCTTCTTAACCCAAGTTGTAGGGTTTGCAGGTTAGTTAGGGTTGGTTTAGGTTGATTTAATATGTTGCAATCTCAATATTTTTTTAAAATAGAAAACGATGTCATCTAATATGTTATATTCTCAGTATTTAAAAAGGATATTATCTAATATGCATCAAATTTTGAATTCATGGTTGATTTTTTTATGTTAAAAACCATGTTAACAAGTCCTTTACTTATACATTTTTATCTATTTTTTTTAAATGATCTGATTCATGACATAACATAAATCAAATATCTAATTTTTCCTAAATCAAAAATAAACTTGTCTTATACTACCCTTGCCACATAGGAGAAAGTTGTTCGTTCAATAGATGGAACTTCTAAGAGTATTTTTTTCAAAATATTCATAATTATTAATAAAACTCTAAAACATGTGAGATTTCTACAATAAATGCATGCACTATGGACCAAGAGATAATTTACTGTGGATTTACTGTACATGCACTATGGACAAAGAGACAATTAACTGTGGACTTGCACAGTTGCTTTTGCACTGTGGACATAAAGTGTTTGCATTGTGGATGACATTGTAGCGCCTGAGGGCATTGCCTTCTCTGCCAAGAGCTGTTGGGTCTCGCATGGTAGTTGGACCTAACTTTGTTGGGTCTGGCTGCCAAGTTAGGCCCAAAACACTTCCAACAAATGTCAATAGTGTTGGGTCTTGCTGTAGCGCCCGAGGGGGTGTTTCTCTATTGTGTTTTTTGGTCAAGAATTGCGATTGAGAGTGTTGCCTTCTCTGCCAAAAGCTGTTGGGTCTTACTTGGCAACTGGACCTAATGATGTTAGACCTGACTGCAAAGCTAGGCCTAAAACACTTCCAACAAATGTCAATAGAACCCAAAATTAAAAATTTGTTTTTGACTTCACATTAATATTCTTTTGATAATTTTGCATTATTTTTTAATATATTTTTTTAAAAAATATATTATATTGAGATTGAGTTTAACTGCGTAGCCAAATCCATGACTGCGTTAGGCCATGCCTACAAGCAAGACCTAACAACGTTGGGCCTTCCTCGCAGCAGGACCCATCACTCAAATGGGTCATGCTGCCTCAAGGTGCAACATCGTTGAGCCCCTTTGCAACAAGGACCTAATAGCTTGGGCTATGCCAAGCAGTAGGACCCATTAGTGGTGAGCCCAACCTCACAACAGGACCGAATATGTGTTGCTAGACCCAAGGCTAATTGGTCCTGGTCAGCTAAGGGTAATTGACAGGTAGCGGACATCAGCAACTATACATGCTATAAATAAGCTTATAAGTTTTTTTTTCTTTAAAAGAGAGAGATTCATTCTTATCAATATTACAAGGCAAAGAAAAGCTTCAAAACTGAAAAGGGATATCCTGATTTGCTTGCATATTTGATTGCTTTCTAAATAGGATGTGCATTTCTCTTAGAACCGGCTAGCTTGCGGGCTTACAGGGAACTAGAAATGCTTGGAAGTGGCACTCCAATAGGCACTGGAATTAGATTTCTCTAATTTAAATTTGTTTTTCAAAATAAATTGATGAGATTTTTTTATATCGATTAAAACTTGAGTGATGATAATTTTTTTCTCGTTTCAGGTTGGGTTGAACTTTCTAATTAATTTTGCATTTCAAAAAAAATTTGAAATTTTTTTGACAATTTCACGATTTTTTTATTACAAATTAATATTTTTTTATGTTTTTGTATTATTAAAAAAAAACATGTTGACATTGTGTCTGGCTGCGACGCTAAAATTAATTTTGATCTTTCTTTTTTATGTTGACATTGTGTCTGGTTGAGAGAGGAGACCCAAGAGATTTATAAATTTTTAATTTTTTTTATTTACTTCAAATTAATATTCTTTTGATCCTTTTGTATTATTTCTTTTAATATTTTTAGGCACTGAAATTAGATTTCTTTGATTTAATTTTTTTTTTGAATTAAATTGATGAGACTTTTTATATTGACCAAAAGTTGAGTAATGATAATTTTTTTCCATTTCAGGTTGAGTTGAATTTTCTAATTAAATCATGTTTGATTTTGCGTTTCAAAAATTTTTTGAAATTTTTTTGACAATTTTTCTTTTTAGTTCTTTACTTCAAATTAATATTTTTTTATGTTTTTGTATTTTTTTAAATGTTGACATTGTGTTTGGCTGCGACACTAGACCCAAGAAATTTAAAAATTATAATTTTTTTCTTGTGTTTCAAAATAATTTTTTTTATGTTTTTATATTATTTTTAAAATATATTTCTTTAAAAAATATTGAGATTGTGTCTAGCTGAGAGGAGACTCAAGAAATTTATAAAGTTTTATTTTTTTTCGTCCCTTCAAATTAATATTCTTTTGATCCTTGTATTATTTCTTTTAATATTATTTTTTAAAAACTTATATTAAGATTGTGTCTGGTTGCGTAGCCAGACCCATGGCAGCGTTGGGCTCTTCCTATCACATGACCCACCGCTGCTGGGTCCTTCTGACAAGCATGAACCAATGATGCTGAGCCCTACTGCCCAACAACGGTGGGCCCATATGGGTACTCAGTTGCTGGATCCTTCTGTCAAGGTCCAAGTTTATTGAGTATGGGTCAGCTGTGCAAGCCCAATGATAATGGGTCTGGCTGCTCAGCAGCGGCGGGCCCAGCAACAAGCATGACTCAATAAAGTTGGGCTCTGCTCTACTAGACCCTGCAGCAGAGGGCAACTAGATTTGCAGTCTGACCCAAGTTTCTTGGATATAGCTCTGCTGCGAGAACTAATGATAGTAGGTTAGCTTCCTAAAGTTCATTGGGTGTTGCTTTTCTGCCAGACCCAATGATGGTAGGCCCAACTTTACATTAAAACCCAGTAGCAGTGGGCCCAGGTTTCATCCGGACCTACTAAAAATAGGCCCAACTTTCACCAAGACCCACTAGCTTGGGCCCTTCAGCCATTAGGACTCAGCAATGATGGGCCTTGTTTGTTAGCAGGACCAAAAAGCGTTAGGCTCTGTTTTTCAATAGGACCCAATAGCATTGACTGAGTCTGTTTCATTCAAAATTCGGGCCTGCAATTATGCCAGAGAAAACCAGTCGACCTGCCGGGTCAACTTGGAACTTGGATGACCTAGTAAAAAACCGGTAGTCTTTTTTTTTGCCAAATTTGTTTTTTCTTCTACCTAGAGACCGTTATTTATTCATATTTTTTTAGCTGATTTCTAACTCATTTCAAAGTTCATTATATAAATACTAGAAGAATGCTTTATTTTTTTTAATGTGAGATTTGAAGCCTTTTAGTATATATACTATAGTTTTTAAACCCGACCCAGTGATCAACCCGGTATAATAATCAGGTCACATGTCAGATAGATAGGTTGACCTCTAAAAAAAAAAAGGAATTCCAATGCATCGCCTTACTAGCAGCTTCAAGCATTCCTGGTCTTAGTGTTTAGTCATTTTACGCTTTCATCAATATGTTCATGTTAAACAATAACAAATTATTAAACTACATCTTATATATTCTGCAAAATGCAGGCTTTTATTGCTGAAGACGGAAATTGAAACTATGATGAGTTCCTTGTAATAAAATGGTTCAGATCTCCTTGTTTCGTGTTTAGATTATTCCATTGAAGAGTTCCTACTTTCGTACCTTTGTGCAACATAAACAAAAACCAGCAATTAAAGTGAACAATTTGATGGCTTCTTGAAACAGGTATGGCGAATCAGAGACTAGTTTGCCCAAAACTGGGGAGATGCAGGTAAAGAACTAATTCATGAAACATGAATTACCCATGTAATTAAATAACAACAAATTAATTACCAAAAAAGCCAGAAACCAAAAAAGCCAAAAAGCCACAACAAAGATCCATTGGTGATTTAATAACCATCATATTGTTTTACTCGGAAGAATCAAGATGAAGAACAGAAAACTGAAGAGAAACATGTAACAACAAATGGTTTTGTCATTTGTGTATTACCCATAACCTAGGATCTGTCGGCTCTGCACCCTTTAACTTTGGCAGCATCTTGTTAGCATCTCTCTCCTCATTGCATGCTGAGAAGATGAGGAAGCAAAGGCAAATAGGCAGGCTTTGAAGATTGAAAGATTAGGTTTTCTTTTATTCTTTTTATGTTGCAAATGGTTTGATAAATCGACAGTTAAAAGCTA
>Ga0325404_1002524_pt1 | contig 19614 bp, 6 predicted proteins | sample PopdelMetagenome_18_FD_205664 | JGI IMG/M metagenome (GOLD analysis project Ga0325404, IMG submission 205664) | Populus deltoides microbial communities from Bellville, Georgia, United States - Xylem-Control-R1 | ecosystem: Host-associated > Plants > Phyllosphere > Stem > Wood/Secondary xylem... | reverse complement strand
TTTCATCTCTAATCCATGGATTATTAATCACCATAAAGTCTTAATTACCCTTCGATTGTCTTCTTAATTGTTTGTTAATTTACTAATGCTGCCCCTGTTATTCTTGGCTGTTATATTGTTAATCATGATTTTAAAAGCTGATGGAAAGATTTAAATAAAAATTTAGGATGATATAATTTTAACAAAAAATTTTTATACAAAAATAAAAACTAACAAATTGATTGATTTATGACTCTCATCATCTTAATTTATCTAGGGTTTTTGGATAATTGTGTTTTTTTTTCTTAATTTAGATCATTCCAAATTAATCTCCAGTTTTTAAGGTTCTGACTAGGAATTTGATAGCTTTTTATGTACTATTTATATATATGTTTGTTTTGAAAAAAATTTAATTTTTTCTGTATTTTTTTATAATTTTAATGTGCTGATGTTAATATATATATATATATATATATATATATATTTTAATACATTTTAAATTAATTTTTTTAATGAAAAACATTATGCACCATGTTATTATTTGGGTTATTAAGGGTTAAATGAATATGACGAGGGTCTGATGGTCCATTGAGGTTTACGAAACGGCTACTTTCCACTCGATATTCCAGCTCTGGATCATCAAGAACCTTGCCTACTTGTGAATTTTGAACATCTTTCCTAAAATGCCCACGTTTTGCTACTTTTGTTTCCACGATAGTCCCAACTCCGTTTTAGACGCTTTTGCCTTGCTTCGACAAAAATATCCCCTTTGTTCGAGGATATTACCATTTTAAAAAACATTACAATTTAAATAAAATATCCATTAACTCGTTAACCTGCCTGAAATAATAATATTTGGTATTTTAATCTAAAAAAGCCTCTAACATCAGATCTCAGTTTATTAATATATTATAAATATATTGATTAGAGTAAAATATTCTATCCGTTTACAATTTTTCATAATTTTTTTTATAACCTTTTGTTTAAATATCACGAACGTTTATATATAAGATAAAAAAAAAATCCATCAGAAAGCTTAACAATGCAGGTAGAATCACGTAAATCTACTCATTATCCTATTTATTAACAATATAATATGCAAATAAAAGAAGTAAACATGCTTTAAAATTCAATTTCTCACTACAAAATATTACTAGCATTGCAATACCATGTGGTCGTAGATAATTTTTTACAATAAAAATATAATAAATATAATAAATGATTATGTATATACTCATGGATATATACAATATTTTTTAAAAAACTTATTATATTTATTATCATATTAATAATATGTAAAAAATATTTGTTTCTTGTTAATATCGTTAAAAACAGATAACTTTTCAATTATTTTTTTATTTGAAAACGACAAAATTTAATGGGTATAAATATTTTTTAAATAATCCAAGCAAAATATCAAAACTTTTCATTTAATAAGATACAAATATATAGATTTATAGTATTAACCAACTTAAAATTTAAGAACAAACATTTTTGTTCCTTAAATTTAAAACTTTTTAAAATCATTTGTTGCTCGAAGTCATTTAATATATTTCTCATAAATACATTGATTTTAATCATTGGAGGGTCTTCAAATCCTACCAATTAAGATTATTTTTTCAAAGTACTTAATCTTCTATCACAAGTTTAAATTTGATTAGTTTTTTTTTAATAACCTAAACATATTAATTAACTAATATCTCAAACACTAAATAACATTTTATTTAATTTATGTATATACAGACAAAAATACCATATTCCAGAAAATTATACCTCCTTTGCGTGAACTATAGAACCACTATTGCAACATGGTTATTTGATTTCCTGTAAATTTACAGTTATAATTAATTTAAAGGTTACGATTTAAAAAAAAATTAATAATAATATTTGAATACAATTTTTATGAGAAAAATTTATTTTTATGCATACACATTTTTTTATTTTTCTAGCTAAATAAAATAAAGTACAGCGAATAAAAATAATATAAATTTAAACTGGTATTTTTATTCCTGACTTTAACGTAAGTGAATAAACTAATAAATTTACATTATTTTTATTCATGCATACACATTTTTTATTTTTTATTTTTTTATTTTTTAGGCTGGACCCAGCTCAGCCCATATGGGCTGGGTTAGACCCAGCCAGCCTAGCCCGGTTACTGGCCCAAGCTAGTGACCCGGCTGGGCAAAAATCAAAGAAAACACGCGTGAAGTGATTTCACACGTGCATGAGTAGAATAGAGGAAATGAGTTAGAATGTGTGAATTAAAATTCAAAGTAAACAGTAGTCGGTGAATTAAAATGAAAAGCGGGGAAAAGGAAGAACTTACCTGGTCTGCTGGAGGCGAAGCTTTCTTGTTCTCTGGCTCTTCTTTGTTTTTGTTCGCCTGGCTTGCTTTCTGATTCAGGAGACGGAGGCGTGATGGATGACCGGCCAAAGCTCTGTTTCGGTTCCCTTGTATGCTCCTGCGTTGTCCTCTTGTTCTTCCTCTGTTTTGGGTTTTTTCTTGTTGGTTCTCGGTTTTTTCTCCTCTGTTCTTTTCTCTGATTTCTGGTTTCTTGTCTGGGTTCAGCTCCCGTTTTTTCTTCTCCTTTTCAGTCCAATTCCCCTAGTTGTTCTTCTTTGTTTGTGTCTCTGCCCAGTCTTCTCTGTTCAAGACGAAGACAAATGGTGGTAAAAGCACGAGGATTTGTTGCTGGTTGAGTGACCAAAAGTTTCCTTGGGTTCTGTCTCTCTTCGTCCCCTCTTTTTTTTGTTTCAGTCCCTCGGTTCTGCCCCTTTTCCCCCAGTTTTCCCCCCTGTTCGTAACTCTTTTTTTTTGTCTCCCTCCTTCCCCGCGTTCTTTGTTTTCTCCGGCTTTATAGCCACAGAATTCCACCGTTACCAGGTAATCAATCGACTGTTATTGCAGGAGTAATGGTGGCGGCCGGCAGCTGAAGCGTTGAAGAAGATGAACAGTGCTGAGAAACGACACCGTTTTTTGTGTTTTGTGTTTTGTGTTTTGATCCTTGACAGTTTGACTTTTTGCAGTCCAGTCCTTGGGTAAATTGTAATTGAACCCTTGAATCTTAGCGTCATTTACAAATTGGTCCTTTGGTTTTAATTTCTTTCAAATTTGACAAGAATCAGCCCTATACTTTGATAATTGTTCAATCAAGTCCCTGAGTTCATTAATTTAATTAAATCCAAGTCCAATTAAGTCTCAAAACTTATCAATTATCCAATTAAACCCTTAATTGGATTAATTAAATTAATTCTAAGCTCAATTAAATCTCAAAACTTATCAATTTTTCAATTAAACCCTTAATTGGATTAATTAAATTAATTTCAAGTTTAATCAAGTCTCAAAACTTATTAATTCTCCAATTAAACCCTTGATTGGATTAATTAGATTAATTCCAAAGTTTAATTAAATCCCAAAATTTCCAATCATATTGCCCTTAACCCAAATTTTAATTCATTTTTCATTTATTTCATTTTACTTTTTTTTTATTATTATCATTATTTTTTTTATTCTTTTCAATAAATAAATTAATAATAATAATTAAAATAAAATGGTCAAAAATTAAGGTCATGTCATGTAATATTGATGTGTTTACTACAACGCAAACGCATGAAGATCATAATTAAATTCATGTAGATTGCATCTTATAATGATGTTACTGTAGCATTATAGGATCCACTTAAACCAACCTTCTTACCTTTCTATATAAAAAATAATAAATTATATATTCAAGTTCATCGCATCATGGAACGGATGCAAACTTCAACAACCCAAAATTTCTTCCTACTGCTAAGAAACTTCCTGCCTGGCTCCACGGGAGTATATAGCTATAGTGGTGATCAAAGATTTAAAAAAAAAATTAAAAATAATATTATTTTAAATGTAAAAAAAAAAAGAAATAGTTAATGATTTTTACCTATTTTAACTAAGTTTGCAACAAGTTGACCAGATCACAAATTAAATTTCATATTTGGATTAATTAATTCTCTTCAAAAAAAAATAAATTTTGAAACCTAACACTCCCCAAGCCCAAGGTCACTAGAGTGACGGGTCAATTCATTATTTTGCCTTCATTTGAGTTATTTTGTTTGCAAGACTCTGTTTACAAGTTTCGACAATCTTGTTTAGATTTGATGGTTCTAATATCAAATCAGTAACTCAAGTTTTAAGTTAAATTATAGACTAAACTGAGTTTAATTAATAACATTGCAAGAAATTAAGATTTGGTCACATAAATCGTGTGCCATTTGCACCTTTGCATTTCAATGTCGTTGCGTGCTTGTTTTTTCTAAGAAGAAGAGAAATGAAAATGCCACCTCACACTCAAGCTAAGAGGTGGGCTGTTCGAAGAGTCGTTTAGAATTACGGTATCATATTATGAAAATCCATAATGCAATAATGCAATTGTCCTAATTGCGCTTTCATAATCATGTTGTTATTAAGCTTAGCAGTTACTAAATCTGCGATAAATCTTTTTATCTTTTTGAAATTTTAAATTTCATCTTCCACTTTTTTTTTTGTTCTTTTCCAATTTCATGTTTAAAATCTCAAAAGAAAACAAAACGAAGAAAAGCCCAAATATAACTCTCAAAACCCGTAGACGGGGCATTCCCATCTCGGCCCAAACAATATCTGAAGCCCAAATGAAATTGAAAAGGCAATCAAGAACAAGAGGTAGCAGGTTAATTCTTCTTCTTTGCTATGGCAGAGCGCAGAATTTTGTTGGCAATTGCAGGTGATATTCGTTGAAAACAAACGTAAAATAGGAAATCTCGGTAGAAATTAGTCTAAAAAAAACGCATGCCGCTCGGAAGTAATGCCCATTAATTTAACAGACACGGACAAAGATATCTTGACGACATAGAGGGTAGGTATCCATGAATCAAATGGCCATGTAATTAATTAGAAGTTTTTTTTTTTTATTGTGATTTTTTTTTAAGTATTTTTTATTGGAAAATATATTAAAATAATATTTTTTATTTTTTAAAAATTATTTTTAACATTAACACATCAAAATATATAAAAATAATAAAAAAATATTAATTTAACATAAACAAATTTAAAACTTTTAAAAATACTTTCAAAACATAAAAATATATAAATATACAGTTCCTTGCTCGACAAGCTAATTTGAGCTAGGCGAGGAAACATCGATGCAGTTCCTGCAAATCTTCCTCGAATTTTAATTACGTCATTCATTTACCCTCTCAAGCCTCCAATATATCTATCTATATATACGACAATAATCGTGGCTTGTGAATCAAGATTAAACATAAGAGCCTTAACAGTACTGGTCAATTCATTAATTCCTCTTTTAGCTGTCTACGTACAACCTCTCCTCAAAAATCTCAAAACGATGGGGTTCTGCCACGAGATCTCCATGAAGACACCTCTCGTGCTAGCAAGAGCTGTGATTCTTGTCCTCCTCATTTTTAGCAGTGCTATAGAAACTGGGGCGCTAGCAAGGACTTTGAACAGCATGAAGCCGCCGCCAGCACCTGGTGCAACCAGCAAGGTGTATGATCCAGACAGTAACCGCCCGGTTGCGCCATCTTCCCCTAACTGCGCCACATTCATCCCTGGAAATTGTAAGGGTCGGAACTGATATTGCTTTATCTGATTATGCCTATATATCTTGAACGCTGGTGGCGGTGGGCCTTCAAAGTCTTCCCTATTTTACGCGCGAACAACAAAGCTAGCTAGATATTTGATTAATCATTTTCCTTTTTTCTTAATTTGTTCCTCTGATATGTTGATCTCCCTCAGCGCAAAGACCGACCATAAATGATGGCCGGACCGAGAAGATCATTAGTATGGTTTGTGTTCGCTTTCTAATTAATTAATTATTTTTATTTTTTTCATATATGTTCACGGTCCAAGTAATAAATTAACATCCATGTTTCTTTATCGGGAAAGATAATGTACCGGCAGTGTCAGAGCCCACTCTAGATCTGTCTGGAACCGCAGTAAATGATCCTTTTGACTTTCCATTATGACGGCAAGGAAGATGCCCTTTAATATGTTCTCGTACGTTGTTTTTATTAATTATAATTTACTACCGTAGTTCTGCACCAAAAAAGTTAGAGTATTGTTGTTGTTTTGAAAGTGATTTTAATTTAAAATTATATAAAAATAATAATTTTTTATTTTTTAATTATTAAGTTTTTATTTATAAAAAAACATTCTATGTAAAATGATCAATCTATTAATTAATATAACTGAACCAACCAGTTAACCGTGGAGATGAAAAATTAAAGTTTCACTGTGTTATATTTTACAAGTATGATATTTACTTAAGTGTCGTTATTTTAAATTGTGAATAAAAAAAATAACATCTTTTTACTTTATTTTGGTTTTTTCTTCTTTCCATCAACTCTTGGAACTACCAGTCAAACTCACATAATCACAACTCGAAAGATTCCAAAAATGGCATTACGCGTTTTCTCAATCGGCTTCGGCTTGTTTGTCTGTGCATTTTAAAAATACTTTTGATAAAATTTAAAATTTTTTTATTTTTTTTATTAATTTTAAATTAATATATTTTTAATATTTTTAAATTATTTTAACATACTAATATTAAAAATAATTTTTAAAAAATAAAAAACTATTATTAACATATATTTTAATACAAAGAACTATTTAAAGAACAATCACACTCACAAAGATATTTTTATGATCTGACAGACATACTTTTTATGATTGGACATGTGGTAGGTTGACAACTCATTCTTTTGTTCTAAAAGGACACGCACGTTTTTTGTTTTTTTTTTTTTTTTATCTTCACCGCAATGAAAATGAAAAAAAATTAGGTATAAAGACCTACTTTTTATGTACTTCAAGCCAAAATAAAGCCACAAAACCAACAACTTGCGGTTGAGATTTCTTTTTTTTAGATATATATACATATGGGATTCTTAACTGGGCAGCGTTTGTATAAAATTTTAATCAATAATGTCTTGTATGCTTAGATAGAATGCGTGTGGTTATGTTAATCGTGTGTTTGGCCTTTTTCTTTGATAATTATAGCTTGAATATTGAGCTGGGTTTTTAATTTAACTATATTAGTTCAATGATTTAAGCAAAATGTGGATTGATATGATCAGTGGATTGGTCATGATATGATCAAAACCGACTCAGAAAATAAAAATTGGTTCATTTTGAATCTTGTTACTGTTTTATTGAGCTCATGATGTCCAGCTAGCTTAAGGACTGCCTTAATTTCTATGCAAGGAGGTGTGCAATTACAGATCATCCGAACATACAATTAACGCGTTCTGTGCTGCTTTATTTGAATCTCTTGATGAGTTGAAGAGACGTGTAGGCTTCTAATTAATGGTTCTGTCCTGTGATAATTCCACTTGTGCCAAACCAGTATCGGCTTGTTGGCCCTTGTTTTTTACCAGGAAATATCCTGCAATGGTTATTTCTTGGGTATACTGGGATTTTGATCCCTTGCGTGTCTACCCTATTGGTATTTCTTTTGCAGAGAATTCATTTTTATTAATCTGAAGATGGGCAAGGGCATGATCATCTTGCAGCTTGCACATATGTATACGTACGTAAAGACAAAAATACCATATTATTCCAGGAAATTATACATACCTAGCTCTGATTATACCTCTTTACCGCGTTGAATTGAAATGGAAGCACATGAATACGCTTGGCATGCATGAGATATTATAGAACCACAGGAACTTGCGTGCTTGATTTCCTGCTCGTAATTTACAAAAGAGTTTGTACTTCACCACGTACGTAGCAAGTCAGATATTCACTAGATTCATGGGCTATCTATCATGGAACCTTGTTCCCTTTTCTTTTGTTGAAAAGCTAAGTATGAAGTAGATTTGATGTGTCCATTCCATCTCCAAAGCAGTAAAGTGAGCCTTAATTTTGACATTCCATTTAATTTTACAGTAAGGAAAATGCTTTTTTCACAGTAAATACATTTGTACTCGTACATTGATTTTATTACATTAATAGCCTACATGGAATCTATGTCTCAAGCAAAACCCGTGCTCCTTCGTTCCTCATCTTTTGTTAGCAAGGGAATTAATCGAAGGAATTCAGAATCGAATCACTGAAACTTCCGAACATGTATTTGGGTTTTTCATGTAAAGAAGATAGGAGTCAAAGCATGCATCAACTATTTGGGAAATTTGCTTATGCTTTCAATGTTTCTAGGAAAACGCGTATGGCTGTTCTTCTCCACATATTGTCGTCATGGATCATCTCGCCATCTGCAGTATGGACCAAAGTCGTTTTTGTTCGCACCTGAGGGTATAGCTGCTGTGGTTATTTATGGACTTGTTCTGCTCCTCCTCCCGGGTTCGATCCTCTATGTGCACGCCTGTCACCCCCGCGGTGCCTTACCTGCTCTGGGCTTGCAGGATGTCCAGTGGGCCGTGGGGAATAGTCGTGGTGCGCGTAAACTGGTCCGGACACCCCACGTAAATTAAAAAAAAAAAAAGTCATTTTTATTCGTTCGAATTTTTACTGTTATCTGAGAGAAATTTCTTAATGAAAGAAACATTTATCGTCTTTCAAGGAGCGTGTTGGTTGCATTTGTAGGCAATTTCGTGGACAAGCCATGCTTGAATTTGGAAACATCAAAATCTCTGGTGGGAATGCTTTGACATTCCACAGTAACAGAGTAAGACTCACAGATGGTATGACTGACCCTGATTGATGTATATTGATGGTGAACTTTTTCCCCTCTGTGTAGCCATTAAATCAATCAATCGTCATTTTCTAGCTACAATTTTTTTTTTAAAAAAATATATATCATGTTTAATTGAATTGTTGCGGAAGCTAAACTCAGATTCGTCGACCTAATCTCACCCTTTGCTTTTCCAGCAACAGCCTCATCTTGTTGGAGTAAGGCATAAATATATGTCCTAGATCTAAGTATTAAACTTTAAAATAGGAAGTTAGACAATTAATTAAGTAATGTTTGATTATTATTTTGGATATAAAAATATAAATAAAAAGATATGTTTTTCTTTAAATATAGATATTCATTAAAAAACTCTCTTGGAAACACGTTTATTTTTGTTTTTTGTTTTTATTTTTTCAATTAAAAATATTTCTTCTCTTTTATATTTTATACTTTTGTCTTAAAACACTAATCAAATAAATGGTATTTAAAAATATAATAGTGATTGTTTTTTAAAGTGATTTTTTCATAAAAATACATTAAAATAATATTTTTTTAAAAAAAATTATTTTTGATATTAATGCATCAAAATAATAATAAAAATTCAATTTAAATAAAAAAATAAAATTTAAATTTTTATAAAACATTGTTTAAAATACAATTCCAAACTTTAGCGACAATCTAAGATGACATTGTTAAAATACAATTCCAAACTTTTTTTTATGTTTGTCTTTTCTATTCTAAAGTACTAATAAAACACCTATAAAAAAAAATACCATACTTACCTCTTATATAAATATAAAGTTCTGAAAATTTTAATTTTTTAAAAAATACTAGAAATTAAACTCATGAATATTGTCAATGACTGGAAGGCCTCATTCATAATTAATGCAAGTTAAGAATGAAAAGGTTGCTCATGTAATGGTCATTGGAGACTTACATGGTCATTAACTTCAGGATCTGTGGGATTAGTTGAGGTGCGCGCAAGCTGGCCCGGACATTCACGTTAAACTAAAAAAAAAAATCCCATATAAAAAGACAAACGCGCGCGCGCGCGTTTTAGGAAAAAGTAAAACCTCCTTAGGCTTCTAAAGGTTTTGCCCCTAGCTATGAACGGCTGTGATAATTTCACTTGTGTGAAAGCAGCTGAATCGGCTTCTTTATTATAAACCGAAAGCAGGAAGATGTAGTCTCTGATATTGCCTTGCATGTCTACCCATTTGCAGAGAATAATCTGAAGATGGGCAAGGGGGCATCATTTTGCAGCTTGCACATATGTATACGTACAGACATAAATACCATATTATTCCAGGAAATTATACCTCTTTACCGCGTTGAAATTAATGGACGCTATAAATATAGAACCACAGCAACATGCGTGCTTGATTTCCTGGTAATTTACAGAAATAATTAATTATAACTCTGTTCCTTTTATTTTAAAAATATAAAAGATAAAAAAAATAAGTATAATGAAAAGCTTAGTAATAAAAAAATCATTTTTTAAAATTAAATTAAATTTAGCACGATCAAAACTGGATAGATGACTATTTAATTATTTTTTAATTGAATACTGTTGATCACTAGGCGATATCTTCTTCTCCGTAGCCACTGGTATATATATTTTATAAACACGAAGGGCATTTGAGATTTGCTTCCATAACCATTCTGGGTAAAGTAAGGAATGTTTAAGTTAATTCACAACAAAACTATACCATTATATATGCACAACGCATGCTATTATTGTTAATTTATTTTTTAAAAAAAAATACAGAGACATGTATATAAGAGAATACTAAAAACATAAGGGTTTCTTTTATATATATATATATATATATATATATATGATTGAGAGAATATATTTTTTTCCTGCTTCTTTAGACTTTTTTAAAAAATATGTTTTGTAGTGTGATAAGATATGTTTGAATTTACATTTTGTTCATATTATAATTTTAAAAATATTTGGTTAATTAATATATATCGCTGTTTTGTATGAGTATTATTAAAAAAATTATCTTAAAATTTTATTTATAAAAAAACTATAATTTATCATTTTTTTAAAATCATAATTGTAAAAACAACTATAATATAAAAGATGCATAAAAAACAAAAAATAAGTACTAAGTTATAGTTGGTCAACAATTTAAAATCTACAACACTAATTAAAACAGTTGGACGGAAGGTTAAGAAAGATTACTACTTACTTCTATAAGTTTTAAATTCAAGCTTTAAAATTATTATTTAAAAGAATTTATTCATCAAAATACATTAAAATTACGTAAAAACATGTCCCTTAAATCATCTAAAAAAAACTTAATTTCAATTTGGATATAAATAAGTATAAAAATATATCTAACCTTAAAATTAAAAAGAAAAAAATTTAAAATCTCAGAAGCTTAAAAATCCGAACAATAACATCAATCATTTTCTTTAGAACTTGAGAGGCAATTAATATTTTGTCTCACTAATCCTTACTTAATCTACATCATTGCATGTCAATATTGTCCTCTTCAGAGTTTTTTAACCTGAACAAAAAGTTATTCTTCTACCCCACTTGTACTTAAGAATAAAAACATGTTGTTGGAGAGAAGTATATATGATATTGTTTTCAAAAATATTTTTATTTAAAGATATATTAAAATAATATATTATTTTTATTTTTAAAAATTTATATTTCATATTAACATATCATATAATGGAAAATATAAAAAAAATCAATTTAAAACTAAATCAAACTCAAAAAGTTTTCTGTGCGAGAGGCAGGTAAGGAACAAATTGAGGTGGTGGACCGTGCTAATCTACCAAAAATTTGTGGGCGGCGGAACGTACCGTGCCTCTGCTGCCCGTGGCTAACCTCCTGTTTAGATCATCACGAAGCAATAACAAGGAGAAAATAAAATGTAGACAAAATTAAAAATAAAATGACATGGCAGGGTTTTATTTTATTTTATTTTATTTTATTTATTGTGGTATTGGCCGGCACAAAGAATTTCTCAGCAATTGCTGTGGTTTTGTACCGTGCTGAAAAAGGAAAAAAACAAAAATGAAAAATGAAAAGAGTAATCATGAGATTGAATAAGATGGTGCTGCACGCGTGCTGAAATTATAGAAAAAATTAAATTTTTTATTTTAAATTTTTATTATTAAACCACTATATGTAATTATTTTATTTTAAATTTTTATCATTTAACCACCACCTAAATAATTACTCGGAACACTCTTGCCTATAGAGATTAGGGAGAAAGATGCTGGGGAGCATCCTTTTGATTCTTTTATTTCGTGGTTCAAGGACTTCACAGACTTGCTTACACTTTAACAAGGAAAAAAAAAATCATCCTCGTTGGTGTTATATGAAGTAATAAATCTTTATAAATTAAATATGAAATCCCAAGTTGTTCAAACTTGTCAATTATATATATATAACAATTAAATTGCGTTTACATATATATGAAAGAAACAAATATAAAATACATGCTTGATTGAAGGGACATAAAGAGATTTAAAAATAAATATATTTATGAGATAATTTTAGAGTAAATGTTTATTTTTTTTAATAAAAAGACAAAAAAAAAACATATACTCTTTGTCAAGACTATATATATATATATATATATATATTTTCATCTCTGCTTGTATTCTATAATAATAACTAAATGGGAATATTTGACAAAATACGTAAATTTAGTCTTAATTTAGATTAACTGATCATGACAAAAAAAATTGTTGTGGTCTCAAGATGGAATCCTCAAAGTTAAATATTATGAGATGATTGGGGTTTTAATTTTCGGTGGAAAATATCTTTAAAGTGAACTATATCTCATATAAATTTTAAATTAAATTAAATGACAAATAACGTTTATCTAATATAAATTTTAAATTAAGTGATAATTAAGATTTAGAGTTCATTGAGTTTTAGTAGTGAGCGCATGAAGATACATACAGAAATCAAACTATATATAAAGGGCTCCTAGTCTGATTTTATTTTTTTAATAAAAATTCCATATTTTCTATCATGCAAGCTATGATCCTTTTGGTCCTCGTTTTAAGTAGTTTTCCTAGTACTCTTGCTATGATTGTTTTTTCAAATACTTAATCTTCTATCACAGGTTTAAAATCCCTTAGATTAAGGAAAAAAAAGACCAATAACTTAATTAAACATGTTAATTAACCAGCATATCAGATACTAAGAAGCATTCCATCAAGTTCACTTAACAGTAGTTCACTAAATATATACAGACAAAAATACCATATTCCAGGAAATTATACGTAAATCCTTTGCGTGAGCTATAGAACCACTGCAACATGGGTGCTTGATCGATTTCCTGGTAATTTACAGGAAAACATTCATAATAATACTTGAATACAATTTTTATAGAAAAAAGAAGAAGAAAAATGATCCACGGCATAAGGCGAGTCCTTAGCTATCCTCTCGGCCAACGTGAGTGACTAAAGTTTGAGATTCTTCAGACAATAAACACCCACTTGTGTAAATGTAAAGCTCCAACCACTTCGATATTGTTTATGACAGGAAAGTAAAAGCAGCATGCCCTCCATGATCTGCAATAATCGGCCATTACGAAGGTGCATAGGGATAGAAATAAAGGAGGATGTCGGTGTAAAAAGTCTCGAGCGCCAGAATTGCTTGGATAGTTCTGGCATGGTATTCAACGGACCTTGGAAGGCTTCGATTTTATATCACTGTGGATTCTGCAAGTGGGGGGGGGGGGGGATACTTCGAAGAAAACACAGCACTAAAAATGAATAGAACGGGGGAGGGGCTGTGAAGGGAAGACACTAAAAATTAAATATGAAATACTTCGATTTTTTAGATAAATATCTTTGTTTTTAAATGGATGATGGACTTGATTGACTCAAGTAATTAAGTTGATATTATTTTAATTAGAAAAAATATATATTGACTGCAGAAGGATTAAACAAAAAATGATCAGATCAAGATAACTTATGAGAGAAATATTATTTTTAAAAGAGAACAAACAATGTTGTTTAATTCTTAGTTCATTAAAAATAAAAGGATCACAAAACTGGATTAAAAAATAACCTAAAAATAGAGATTTTCTTATTATTATTTCAATATTTAACCAATTATGACAAGAAGTATGCATCATGTTAATTTTCTGTTCCCATTGTATTTACATGCTCGGCATATTAAAATTATTTTACAGTTATAGGGTAGCGTTGAATTGAAAATACTTAGGAAGATGAAGCTAGCGTGGTGGATGCTAATTAAATATTATGGTTTCTAAAAAAATCAACTTTGTTTAATTTCTTAACTTTCAACTTTCAACTTTTTCAGATGAAGCTAGCCCAATTCACACTTTCAACTTTCACTGCATTTAATTTCTCTAGAAAAATCAACTATACAAGCGCGCACACCAGTACTTTTTCTGCAGTTTTTTTTTTCAGAATCATGCAATATATCTGCATGAAGGCTGTTTTTCTCGCAGCAAAAGCTATGATCCTTTTGGTCCTCGTTTTAAGTAGTTTTCCTACTCTTGCACCTGCAAGGACGAGCAATATGATGCCAACATCTGGTACACACAAGGTGTATCTGCCCCAGAGCAACCGTCCAGTTGCACCCTCTAGCCCTGATCGCTGCACTTACATTCCTACCCCTGCTGGTGCTCCTGGACATTGTGGACTTCATCGCTGAACTCCGAATCCTCATGACACCACTGCATGCCTATCTTGGAAGGTGGGTCTTAAAAATCTAGCCTCCTTTTCAATAAATACGTGAATGATGATGGCTAAATCTTTGGTGCAAATAGTTCTAAGTCGTAGGTACGTAGAAGACTAGCTAGCTTTCTGGTGGTCTGAAAGGGAACCTTTGGATATCCACTGCTTGTAGTTATAAATAAAATATTTGGTACCTAGCTGTCAAGTGCATGCAGCCATTGATTACAGTTTCTTCTTTATTTTGTTGTTCTGGTCCATGACTTTTATATTATCTCCTTTGATTTCAGCTTATTTATAAACAAGCTGATCATATAGTTCATCCAACAATATGGAAAATCAAAATATTGTTCATTAATTACTAGTTTTTCCCAGAAGCTGTACATATACTTAGAGACTTGATTAAGAAGGAAATTATTAATCTCGATGGATGATCAAGAAAGATATTCTTCAAAAGTAAATAGTCTGCAATAAATTTATTCCCCATCATTCTTCATGGAAAATACATAGGGACTTCGTCCTCGCAAGTCAAATATAGTTAGTTTTTGGCAGTGTGTTTGCTTTTTAAATAGTTTTTCGTGTCGAAATACATGCCAATGATATTTTTTTATTTTTTAAAAATCATTTTTAATATTAGCACATCAAAACGATCCAAAAAGTACAAACCACATTTAATTTTAATAAAATTTTTTTTTTAAAATTTAACAAAACACAATTACAAACACTATTACAAGTGGATAATTAGATGCAAACCCTTTGGTCCTTTTTTTTATCCAAATTTCAATGTTATTCGATCGAGGTGTACTTCTGTTTCCATTCAAATTCTCCGAAGACCACTTGAGTTTCTGACATTCCGAAAGGTGGCTAGAGATAAGCGATTCATGGTAATGAGATCTGGATATTGTTAAATGGAGACGACTTGATCTTATCAGACAAAGAAGAAAGAAAAAAAGATGGTAAACGTTGGCCGGAAACCCTCGAGGCTGACTTTCGGCCTCGAGATCAGTTTTCTCCTTGTCGCGTTGCAAGATGAGGAAGTAACGTGGATTGTTTCCCAGAAGTGACAATGGCCATCTTTTCTTGATTTATTTTTAAATTTGCGTGTATCCAAAATCCAAAGGTAAAACCGCGTTTTATGATCTATCAAAGAAACAAGAGTAAAACCTTTTTTTTTTTTTTTTCCAGCATTAGGTAAAAGTCAACGCTCAAATTTCACCACATGTAAATCATACGAGTAATGCATACCTACAAATACACCTAACAGCATCCTGTATTCATTTTCTTTCTTTTAATTCCGATGCCAAACGCCATTCCATTGATCCTACCTGCTGCATGTAAGCCAAAGATGAAATTACGAAGAATTGCATGGTAAATGAACGTCCACTGGGATAAATTTAAGTTCTGTACAGCCTTATCAGAGAAGCTGCCGAACCGTGAATGTCGTGTGATGAGCCACGGAGATTGAGTTCATCACCATAATGTGTGTTTATTGCTTCTTTGTTTCTTCAAAATCATATGAATTTGAAGAAAGAGAAGGACAATTCATAACAGTTACTGAAGGAATTTTGGTGGAACAAAAACAGATTTATTCCACCCCAATAGTCTGATTTTGAATTTTTTTTTTTCTTCATGCCAAACAAACGTTTTCTTTTTAACCAAGCTTGTTGGATGAATCAATGGTTGACGTGCTTCACCCCATTAATAGACGGAGCTGCACCCCTGGTTTCCCTGACATATGAGACATAATCACTATAGGTCAAGGTAAATAATGTGCTTTGGTAACGAGTCACTCGTATAGACTTCCGAAGGATGTCTGTAATGTGGCCACTGAAGCCTGCTTTGCGCATCAGCGAGTCAATTGCCTCCTCTCTCGTCCAACCTGAAACCAAAAAGCCAAAATTATAAGCAGGTGTTTGACACAGAAAGCTTGCATGTGCGGGTCGGCGTGAGGCTTTATAGCGAATTAAATAAGAAAAATCTCCCATTCTAGTAAAAACAAAATCAGAGTAAATAACTCAATCTGTATGTCTTGGCCAATCTACCAGAATTAAATAAGAACACAATTGGCTAGGGTCACCATAAATATCAGGAATACGCATCCCCTTCCCCTTCCCCGTTCTCTTTCTCTGATTGCGTTGTCCACTTCTCTCGGATAACAAAAAACAACTCAATCAAGTTAACCGGCATGCAGTAAACAACCACTTTACCTTCATGGGCAGCCACTTCAGGCAAGTAAGTGGCACTTCGTCTTGCATTGTTATTAGGGTCAGTAAACTCAATAACCAAACCATGCTTCCCAACCTGCAAGTCAGAATCACAAAATAAGTTGGAAAGGCAAGAAAATTGAAGAGGGTCACCGGATTCTGTTAAGCGTACAACTTGAAAGCATTTGCACAGAGAAACTTAGACGAGTTTCCTTCATTCCAGGTTAAAATTCATTTGAATAATCAAGCATTGCACCAGCAACACAGCTTATCAATCCTACCCATGGCTTGAGGAGTTGTGCCACGATGTGTCTTCTGAGCATCCAAACATGAGTGCACTCAAAAGTAGGTACATGGAGAGCTTCTTTTCACTACAACTTTCAAGGTCAACATCTACAATTTAGATTCTTTTTGTGAAATTCTTGATAAAAATTTAAACAAGAGTCATCACAGAAATGTATCTTTGAAATCTTATTTAAGGGAAATGGCATTTTTGGTAATCAATGACGGAGCAGGCCATTATGAAGTTGTAACTGAAATTTAGCAGGTGGCAAGCTTTTTGTTTAGTTTGTCTTCTAATTTTTTAAATCTATGGGAGATACATGTTAACAAAACATTAAGGTTCGGCATGTTAAAGCACAGCCACGGTGTGAAGAGTTTTTTTGTCAATGGAAAACTGTCAGACTATATGAAATGGAAAACATGACTGAGTACTATACTATCCACAATAAAACTTGGTAATTTAGATATTAGAAAGTATCCTAACCCCAGTGTTCCAAAAACTCAAGCAAGTTAAAGCACACACCTCCCAATCAAGATAGTGGTTGGCAGTTTCATAATCAGTCAGAATGGAAACTGTGCATTCCAGAGTAGGCAATTCTTTAGCTTGTATGGGAGGGAATCTGCGGTCCCTCAAAGCACTGCAAGAAAGTAAAAACGAAAGTAGGTAGCCTCATTAATATTCCATACCAGACCAGAGTCACACCATGGGGAACAGCATAAGAAGGAGAATTAGATATAGCAAGAGAATGCATCTGTGGTAAACCATTTCATAAGTTTGAATAAATAAAAAGCAAGGTTGCAGGACCAAACTCTATAGAAATGTATTTAAATGGTTGAAGCATCTCCTAAGTTTTTTCTTTGGGGTGGGGAGGCATGGGAGCAATCATTGACTTCTTGACACCTGACAGTAAACAATTAAGATTTTTTTCCTCTCTACATGAATCCAAATCCATTTTCACATGCTCTAGGACTAGAATGTGATATAAGCAATTCCTAGAAATGGCAACTCAAAGGATAAGCAGGGCTAGATGTTTTGTAAAAGGAACAGAGTGGGTATGGGCCTGGAAGGGTATATGCTTTTTTTACATTAAGGGGGAGAGAGATCCATAATTCAACAGAAATATATATGACAACTACCTAATTTGGATATAAAACACAGCAATACCTTGTTAAAGCATAGTCCCGGAATCCAGTAATTATGTACTGAGCTTCCAAAGTTCCAATGCATCCACGTAAACAAGGCTCACCTCCATTGACAGCTTTCTTCCAAGTGACGAACAATGGGCTGAAACCGGAAGACCACCATGTCAAATATGATCAGTTCTAGTGTGCATAACTGACAGCAAATACTTCTACACAGCACATTATCACTTTAATTCCACCTCTCAACAATTACAAAATTTTCTCAAAAATCATCTAAGACAGCATTCCCAACATTTATGAACTTGTTAAATATCATCTAACACTGAATCTCCATCAAGTAAAAACTTATTAAAAAATCAACACTTCTATGGAACCTCACAAAGAAGTGCCAAGTATTCAGAGAAACCATGACATGCTATCGTTAAGCAATAATGGCACAGCTGAGAGATTGTTCAAGCTGTCAACACAACATGAAAATCAACGAATCTCAAAATCTGAGCTGTCAATATTCACCCAATCCATGCAATTCAGCAAATTGCTGACTTGACAACTCAATCTTCACGGTAAATAATTTTCAAGAGACGAAGATTTCACACAACAGGTTAAAAACAACATAAGTTGCTGTCACCAAAAAACTGCAGAGATAAAACATAAAAATGCAAAGGAGCAAAGATGGCATTCTGACAAAAACATGTTTTAACTGAACTCCACTAAATAAAACAATTTGATACGGCTAGCTAAGTGAAATGTAGAATTGTGGCAATAAAAAGTCGCTCTCTTTCACTGTTTCCCCAGAGCATAAACAAAGAAATTTAAGCAAACTTAAAATTTGGCTCTGCATTTCACAATAAAAAGATCTAACATTTTTTCCTTTGGGACTTAGAACCATAATTTTCTTAAAATACAGCACTTTTGTAAGGTGATTAATGGAAAAAATAATGAAAAAACGAAATAATGCAAGATTTAATGAACAAATCATTAAAAGATACGCATGCACAGCATCATCCATGGCAAGTACAGTGGAAAAAAAACAGATAACTACTCAAAAAATCGAAACTTTGTGATATTAACGAATCCAGAAAACAAAAACAAAAATAAAACCCAATTAAACCTGCAAAGCACAAACAGAATTCCACGCAATCAAGCAGCTTTTCCACTCAATTCGATCCCCAAAAAAAAGGCCCTATTTGATTCTAAAAAAAAACACTCAAAAGTAAACTAGCAGCCACAGAACAATCGAAATTCAAGAACCCACTTTAAATGCATGCGCGTAAACATATACGTGTATGCATAGATTGACGAAGAGAGTGAAGTAGAGATTACTGTTGGCCCTCGTCGAAAGCAGGAGGAGGAGCATCCTCAGAGTTGTAGTGAGCAACAAGAGTATCAAAGCAATACGCAGCCATTTCTCTATTTGCAGCCACCATGGTTTCTCCTTGCTTTCCTGCCTTCCACCAACTCTCTCTCTCTCTCTCTAAAAGTAACCAACCAAAAGAGCAAAAAAGAAATGATCTTTGATGGGGTAATACCAATAAATCAATGAAACAGAGAGACACTTTTGGTTCCCTGTTATGATGATGGAGAGAGACAGGGAGAGAGACAGAACGTCTGAGATATTTTTTATTTTTTTTTCTCGTTCGCTGTATTGCTGTTTGGATATA
>Ga0325404_1002518_pt1 | contig 19637 bp, 6 predicted proteins | sample PopdelMetagenome_18_FD_205664 | JGI IMG/M metagenome (GOLD analysis project Ga0325404, IMG submission 205664) | Populus deltoides microbial communities from Bellville, Georgia, United States - Xylem-Control-R1 | ecosystem: Host-associated > Plants > Phyllosphere > Stem > Wood/Secondary xylem... | reverse complement strand
TTTACAATTGATTTTTCTTTTAATCTCACCCTTCAATATTAGGTTGATTGAGAATTAAGTTTCACAATTTATTTTAATTTCCTTGCTATGAGATTATCTCAGTCTTATAACCAATGTTTAGCAAGTTGACTCAAGTTGACTTAACTCTTTTTTTTAGTTGAATTTTATTTTAAATTTCATTCTTCAATATTGAGTTGATTAAGAATTAGGTTTAATAATATATTTTTATCTGCTTTCTATAGGGTTATTATAGTCTCATGGCCTGAGTAGTGGATTTAATAAGTTAACCCAAGTTAATTCAAGTCAATCTAATATGTTGTCGTTTATATATTTTTTAAAAAATACTTATCGGATTTTTTTAAAATCAAATTGCATTTTTATCGGTTATTCGGGTTAATTTTTTAATTTTCAAGTAGACCAGGTCATTAATTTTTATATTGTTTTTTTTTATTTTTGTTTTTTTACTACAAAAACACATTAACACCATCTTAATATTATTTTTTATATTAAAAAATAATAATTTAACCCGCAGCATAGATAATAATATAGTTTGATATCTAAACAGCATTGTCTTTTGCACTCAATAATAAAACATCATTTTCTCAAGGTATTTAACCTTCACAAAGGAGTTTTTTTTTTCTTTCCTAAAAAATCTACCGGATTTTTTTTATTACTACAAAGGAAAGGTTTGAATTCAAAAGCATTAATGACAGTTCAGCCATAATTTATTAGCTGAAGTTCAAGTCCGATACCATAACAAAAAAAAAAGGATCAACTGCCCAGAATGCCCATTACGGTAGGCACTTGGTTGATGGTTGGACCCTAAACGTAGAAATTGCACTTGTCTATTCTCCTCGTCTCACAGTTCAACTTCTACTCGTTAAAACACGCATCAGCTGCCTCGAATGTTAAAGGTATTGAGTCACTCGATTTGTCTGGGTAACTGGATATTCTTTTTTATATCTGAGATTTAAATATTTATAAATTATATATTGAGTTTCCGATATTATATGAGTATTAATTATTTATCCAATTATTATTTATGATCCGATAAAAAATATTTTAAAAAATATTCTATATATATATATATATTTGGGGATAGATTTAGTTTTAAACTATCCGTGAGTAAGGCAATTATATATATACAAAAAAGCCATATATTTGTATCTGGTCGCGTCAATATTAATCAAGTTCTGTTGAAATTGTGACCCCTAACTTTATCTCCTATGTTTAAAATGGGGGATACAGAAGAACTTGGATGGTTGGAAGCCAAAGGAGACATTTCTATGACTACGTACAGTGATCTTTCTTAAAAAGAAATATCTGTTATGTATGGATATAAATGGCAAAGTTCATTATAATGGGTGCATGCGTTGTCAAAGTTAGCTGCCACCATTAATGGTTAGTTGTTAGCAGCATTAATGGTAGTTAGTTGGTCGCTGGCTGCTGGAAGGTCAAAAATGGAGGTGGGCTGAGTTGTTGGCCATCCTCAGCCTATAAATAGAGAGCCCAGGAAAGCAAGCAGCACCAGAAGAAGCAGAGTCGAGGGAGAGCCGCCCTTGTGGGCCGCAGCAGCACTGCACTGAGTACTTAGGAGAGATGGGAGTTGGTAGAGATGAGTTGTTCCTCCTCCTCCATCTCCTCTATTGATGCAAAATGTTGTTTTCTCCCTATGGTTGCTACGTGGACATAGGCAAGTTGTTGTCGAGCCATATTAAATCGTTGTGTTCCACCTCCAATGGGCAAAGAGATCGCACCTCAGATCCCAACATTATCAGCTGGTCCAGTTTGGTTGGTGAATAAGACAGCTTAATTATTTGGTTGCTTCTGGGGCTTCAAGGAATAAATTAAGGTTTCTTTTGGGAGTCGAAAGATTGTAGGGACATTGAAGAAGTTGGATTTGGCAAGGAAATTGGTTATTGGTAAGGTCCCCAAATCAGTTTCTGGGCTGGAAAGTTTGAATTTGAGTTACAGTCATCTTCGAGGACAGCTTCCAGCAACAAATTCTCTGTTAGTGCGTTTGTGGGTAATGACTAGCACTCAAGATGCCCTAAATTTGTTATACTTTCTTTTTTAATGGGGGTAAATTAGACTAGGAATGTTCGGCTGATAAAAGAATATTATACATTATACAATAACACTGAAAGAAAACGATTTTTACCGTGCAATTATTGAGCTCCCTCTCTAAATGAACTCTGAATAGTGCTTTTTTTTATTAAAAAAAAAAAAGAAATTGTCACTAAGCTTTTTTTTTCAGTTTTATACAGTTGGTGTTTGATGATATTTTACTTGTTGATATTCTTTTCTTGTATTTTCTTGAGAACTCATTGTGTATGATAAAATTTCAAAGTTGAATTTGAGGCTAATTTCATGAAATAAAATTAAAATTTATAGTATTAAAAAAAATTAAAAAGAAGGGTCAAAATAAGAAATCAAACAAATAACTTAGGCTTTTTTAAAATTTTCACAAAAGATTCATTTTTTCCAAAGATTTTCCATTAGTATTTTTGGTCCTTTTAGTTTTAAGATTTTACATTTACATCTTAAACTTCTTCTTTCTTTTTTTAGACCATGAGTTTTAAGAAAGGGGAAAGAAAAAAATATCAATCTTAATATCATTGGATTGCTCAGGACTCAAAAAAAAATTTAGATTCGGTTTTATTTTTATATATACATATAGATATAAAGATATTTTGATGTCAAAATGAGTTTATCTAGGTCTCTAGCTCTCTCTTTTTATACATCCTTTTAGTTTTTTTTTAAATAATAAGTAAAAATCATTATAAATAAAACATTTCAAATTATATTTAAAATATTATTTCATTAAATTCCATTCAATTTTATCTTTGTTTTCTAATAAGAGTATAATATTTTGTTTTTATAATATTAACAATTGTTTCATTAATTATTATATATAAACCTAATATATTTTTTTAATTATAATCATGAATATTCAATTAAAATAAAGCTTATATATTTTTTACAATTTTTTAATATAATTTTTCTTACATGATTTTCTCATACTAAATATTTTTTTTCCCTTTAATTGCATACAAAATATCGTGATATTTTATTTTTTATTTTTGTTAAAACTTACTTTTTAAATAATGGTACGTTTTCAATTTAAAACATTATCTTTATGATAAAAAAAAACATGTTTTTTTATAAGAAATTATTTGGATTTCCTTTACTTTTAATTAAAAAAAATGCTATTGATAAAAAAATACTTTGATAAAAATGCATGAATAAAGTTATATTTTTTTTTAAAAAATTAAATTATAGTGATCTTTTTGTATAAATATCTATTTTAATTATAAAAAAACTAAATAAAAAAAGGTTTTAAAAATCATCCTTGCTGCCATATATCTTATGTTTCCCTTTACAAGTTGAATTCAAAATAATCCATCACAACACTAATTTTTAAGTACTGCCACAACACGAGTAAGCTGAAATGCAGATTAATATTCTCTATTTTGCTCCATAGACTAAAAAGACTAAGCTCGAACATGAGTTCAATCTCAAAATGGAGTCAGATTAATGATTGAGATCGAGCAATATATATACTAGTGATGCTTTTGAGAGCTAAATGAAATCTCAACACTTGATCATTTATTTAATTACTTGTAATGTTATTACCAATAAGAGCTTGATTATTTCATGATTCAGTAAATTTGCTGTGTATAAATGACAATTTATATCCAATCTTTAACACCATAGACTTAGAATTACAAGTATTTCATTGAGCTTAATCGAACTCGAATCCCGAACCTTGAATTTTCAGTTCCTAAATATATGCGATAATGGCCTTATTCAGCCCTATCGAATTATACAAAAAGAAAGCAAATCTACCAACAATTTCATGGTCTGATGATCGAAATGAGACGCCCCAACAAAACTGGGGTTTGAGCTTAACTTTTTTAGAAAGGCGAGGCCTGCTACTTTGGCCTCAAACAGCCAGACATGCCAAAAAGAAGATGGCAAATCTGTTCCTTTTTTTTTTTTTCTTAGAATGGAACAGGCGAAAGAGGGGGTGGCATTTAAAGAAAAAGAGGGCCAAAGAAGGAAGCTTCAATTGGGTCATAAAGACAAGTCCAGTACTAAAAATGGTCATCTTCTAAAGTTATTATCACACTAGAAAGAAGATTCCAAGTTTCTCTCTTTCTCTGACTTCTCTGCTTTTGTGAAGTCTGGTGATACCAGGTTACTCTCTCTGTGACTCTGTCTATCTCGAGTTTAATTAATACAAAAAGCTTTCCATTTTCGAATCTCGTGCTGTTGAGAACTTTGATTCTAGTAATCTCTCCATGTTTTTGACTCGTTACGTTCTGTGTGTTCTTGGACCCTTACGTTCTTGGTTCTTGTTAATTTGACTGTTATTCTCTACTGAACTATTTGCATTTGAAGATTCTGCGTAGTATTTTTGCTTTTGATTTTAAATCGAGTTATGCTAATGGAGGTTAAGTCTAAAATCAAGAATGTGTGATCATAATTCTTTACAAAATTACTAGGTAAATTATTATAGAAATTCGTGTATAAAGCTCTCTTTTTTTCAATTTTTTTGTTAAACTTTTTTCAATCTATTATCACAAATGATTAAATTAATGATAAATTTGTTAAAAAATCCTCACTAAAATAGAGTCAACTTATGAAACAAGGAGAAATTAATGAATAATTTGTTAAAAAGAAAAATTCAACAAAAAAGGGCTAAAGTGTAAAACAATGAGAAATCTCATGGCCAATCTCAAATTCCCGCAAAAAAAATATGTTAAGTCCACCTACTTTTCTCTTTCTTCCTTTACGGTTCTTTTAGTTTTTATAATTTTAATTTTAATCTAAAAGTTTATTTTCTTAACATTTTAGCCTATGATCGAAGAAAAACTTGCATTCACCCATAAAGTTCTTTTACGGTTCTTATAGGCTATATAAGATTGAAGAAAAACTTGGAAAGGTGGGTTAGAGGCTCAAGCTTCCATAAGGTTCTTACATTCACCCAATCTTTCATATGTCCTTTTTAAATAAGAAATTAGGTGAAACAATTACTGCTAATACTAAGTTAGCTCCACTGGCTGAAGATGGTGATTTGAGTATGGAGCAAGAAGGAGTATTAGACAATCATTGGGTTAAGAAAAAAGGTCTAAAATGGTTGAAGAAAGCTTGATCAAATGGAAAACCCTTGATGCTATATAGGAAAACACTCAAGAAATGAAAGACAAGTTCATAAATATGAACCTTGAAGACAAAGTCATTGACAAGTCAAGAAGATCCCAAAAAGTGCCCATAAAGAACCCAAAGTACTTTGACAAGAGCTATCATGCATGGGACTTGCACTTCATATGAAAAATGACATGTTGCATGAACCATGACATGAAGATTTTGGGATATGTTGTTGATCATGTTCACAAGCTTGCTTGGTTAAAAACAAGTCAAGTAGTTATTATTTAATTTTGAATAATTTTTTGTTGTCTGGTTGTCATTAGTTGTTAGTGTCCTATTTCATAGAGACATGATCTAAGATTTAAAAATAGTTGTTAATTTCTTTTTTATATTTAAATTCTTTATTGTCATTAATAAGACAAGCTTATTCCGGTTAAAATTATTATGGTCTATTTTAACCCTAATAGAATATTATCTTCAATAAAAACTTCATAGCTTTGATGAAATTTTTATTTTTATTTTTCTTTTTTTATCCTTTTTCTATTCTTATTATAATGGCTAACTTGTCTTTGTCTTTGGATGGTAAGTATGTTCCACTCCGATCACCATTGATATATCAATGTCATTATATTACCTCAAAATCTTGACCTCAAAACCACTATTGATTCAATTCACAATCAGTTGCCTTCTTCACATTCTCTTCACTTTTTTTTTTCTCTATTCTTCCTATAATTGTTGTTTTTTTTGTTTTTTTCAACTAAAATTACTTGCAAATTAATTCATCAATGAAATAACAACATTGGTTCATGAACTCACTCAAACTCTTACAACTAATATTTAATGTTGTTTTGTTGATGTTTTACACTTTTCTTAATGTTACTCCTTGTTGCTAACCTATTTGTTATTGTGATAGCAGTTGTTTTTCAAAGCGTTTTTTATTTGAAAACAAATGAAAATGATGTTTTTTTATCTTTTAAAATTTATTTTTGATACCAAATATCAAAACGATGTAAAAATATCAAAAAAAATTGAAAAAAATTAAATTTTTACAAAAGTGTTTTTCAACTGGAAAAAAAAAAAAGGAGTCTTAATTTGTTGTTGTTGACTATTTTTGCTGAATTTTACCTGAAATTTTTAGGTGCATAACTTATATTTTTACAATGATATACAGAAATCATTTCTTGCAAACTGTCTTTTGTATTCTTGATGGGAGAATGAACTACCTTTGTTTTTATGAAATAGAATTAACTTATGGTAAAAACTATTTACCATCCCGTTGACCTCTGCTTCTTCAACCTGTGTTGCTGCTGTCGTTGAAAAATTAATATCATCTACTCTACTTACCCCACAAAACATTCTCTCCTTTTGTGTTCATCTTACTTTACCTGAAAACGTGAGGCCCGTCATGAGCCTGCCAGGGCTTCAAATTGGCCCAAATAATCGAAACGGATAGGTGGTAAAGGAACAAAACTTTATGGGCCGAAAGCCCAAATACAGTATGGTCCAGCCCATGAACATGTCTACGTATTATGAATTAAATTTTCTTTCTCCATAATTTACGAGGAAATGAGAACTATTATGCGATAAAAGAATGCAAGATATATATATATATATATATATATATATATATATATATAAACAAAATTGGATCATAACAGATCGAATAAAATATTAAAGTTGTAGGAAAATTCATGCAAACAAAAGGTTTAAATTAAAAGAAATATTTAAATTTTTAGATAGAAAAATATGGTAAACAACAAAGGTTTTTTTACAGGAAAACTTGAGAAAACTAGGTACTACACTAAAAACAAATATTAAACAAAAATGTAAAGAAAATAAATAGAGCTAGTTGTAAAGAACTTTGTCCGTTAAAAAAAAAACTTTTAAAACAATTCAGTTTTTTTTATTTTAAATTGGATTTTTTCATAAAGTTTTCATTTGTTTTGTCAGATTTCTTTTCGGATTTTATATTTTAATCCTAAATTTTATTTTTATATGTTTCATTACCAGAATTTAAAAACAAAAAAAAAATTGTTGGAAAAATAAAAAAGAGAAAAAACGTTTTTGGTTAGTCACTTTGTAGACTTTGAAAAGGTGAATCCTGATATCAATGGGTTCGTTTTAAATATAAAAGTTCAATGAAGTTGGTATTTTCCTTTGAATATATCATAAAAAATAGATTAGCAATTTATAAACTAGTTTGCTCATTCATATTTATTGAATAAGAATATAATATCTATGTTTTATTTTTTTATATTGATTTTTTTATATAAATATTTCAATTTTAACTTTTTTATGTTTTCTTATATAGGTGCGTGAAAACAATGCTTCTTATATGAAAATATTTTTAGAAAATATATATATGAATAAAAAATATAGATTTTTTTTTAATTCAAAACATTATATTTTTTTAATATATTTTTTCTTATTGCTGTTATTTTTTATTTAATTAACTATGCTGTTACTAAAAAAGTTATTTTATTGTTAAAATAAAATGATGATTAAAAAAGACAACTTTGACAAAAAAAAAATACAAATTTTTCTCTGTAATTTAATTGATTGTCTTTACTAAAAATATATACTTTTTTCATCTACAATTAAATAAAAATTAGATTTTAAAAAACTCACCCCGACAGCACACAAGCAGTATCACTAATATATTCACTATTTTGTCATGTACTATTGTGGCTGCGTTGAAAATGAAAATTCCATATACGGCTATGGCGCTTCAACCAGCGACATGTTGAGAATTAAACTGTCTTTCGGACAAGTTTTGCATTGCTTGTTGGATCTTAGCATTTGCAAGCCAAAAAATTCTTTGTACTCATTTGGTTCTAATAAATAATTCGACTTCACTAGATTACAAGTCTGAGCGCACAGTTCGAGGCTCAGATTCTAGTTTTTGTTGCTGGGCATTTGACAGAATTTTGACACCTTGTTTCCCGTGTTGGAGGGCTCTTAAAATCCTGTGATATGGAACGCTTTTCCGTGTGTGTATCGAAGATCTGAGGATTCCGAAGACCCTATATAGATCATAGCCACTGAATTCATTTTCATTCTGTTATCAGATAATTGACCTTAAAGTGCAAATGGGAACCCTGTTGATGTGCTTTCCCAGTTGTTTGTGCTTCTTCCTTCTTGTTATTCTCCTCACGTTTCTTAAAGTATGGTGGACTCCAATTCGAGTCCAGTCTTTGATGAAGTCACAAGGAATTGAAGGTCCTCCTTACAGATTCCTGTACGGTAGTACCACAGAGATTCTCAACATCATCAATGCAATGGATGGCAGTTCCCGGGAGCTTTCACACAATACATTCGCTAGAATTCTTCCTCATGCATATTCTTGGGTCAAGGTTTATGGTAACAATCTTCTCAATATTCTTGCTTAGAATTTATTTGGATTGGCCCTAATCATATTAACAAATGTATTCAAATTGCTGTAGGGATGAACTTCCTCTACTGGTATGGTCCTCAACCTCACTTAATGGTCACTGAACCTGAGCTGGTTAAAGAGATATTGCGCAATAAAGATGGAGCTTACAAAAAAATCCCATTTAAACTCATGTAAAGAGGTTGTTAGGTGATGGAGTTGTAACGTCAAGTGGCCAAAAGTGGTTTAAAATGAGGAAACTGGGAAACCAAGCTTTCCATGGAGAGAGCTTGAAAGTAAAGTCTTGTTTTGACGTTTAATTGTGCATGAGACTGATATGTTTTCAAGATGCATAAACAGGACAAGTAATGAAACCCGGTCTCTCTGGAGAACCTCAATTAGCAAGTACTACACAAACATTTTACGTTTTTGCAGGGTATGATTCCAGATATGATTGCTAGTGTTGAGGTGATGCTCAAAAGATGGAGAAACCATGAAGGCAAGGAGATTGACGCGTTCCAGGAATTCAAGGTTTTGACATCAGAAGTAATATCCAGGACAGCTTTTGGAAGCAGCTACTTGGAAGGGCAGCATATATTTGATATGATAATGAACATGATTGACATTATTTACAGAAACAATTATAGAATCAGCATTCCTTTCATTGGGTAAGCTGCCATTTCCTCCTTCACCATGTTAGCAAGTTTTGCATCCGAGAACTGATCTTTAAGCAGCCCCATGCCCTCAGCAGCGCAGAAAGCAGTACACACATATGCATTGAAGCATGATCAGACATTAGTTACATGGGTTTTTCTGAAAAGGACATTCATTAATCAACCTAAATTCCATCTTTCTTGTCATCATTTCTCAGGCTACCACTTTTTTACACATACATAGTTCTCATTCTGCGCAAAGTAATGGAATTTCAAATTGTCACAGAAAAATTTTCAAATCAAGCGATGATATTGAATCAGAGAATCTGGAGAAAAGAGTAAGGGAGTCCATCATAAAGATGGTGAAGAAAAGAGAGGAAGAGGCAACGTCTGGACAACTGGATGGCTATGGGAATGATTCTTTGGACTACTTTTAAAGGCCTATCATGATCCAGACAATAGCAAGAAAATATCAGTGGATGACCTAATTGATGAGTGCAAGACCATTTATGTTGCTGGACAGGAAACAACAACAAGCTTGCTCTCTTGGACTGTTCTTCTTCTAGCCATTTTCCCAGATTGGCAAGACAAGGTACGGAAGGAGGTGCTTGAGCTAATTGGCCAACAGAATCCAAGTCCAGATAGCATGACAAAATTGAAAATTGTAAGAAAATCTTGATTTCTGAACAAATTAGCTTGTTAGTGTCGTGCTGCTTTGCCACCTAATCCACTTCTACAACTAAATTCTTTCTCCTTTTCCTCCATAGATGAGCATGGTTATCAATGAATCTCTACGGTTATATGCTCCTTCTAATTACCTGGCAAGGAAAGTTGACAAGGAAGTCAGACTGGGGAACTTAATCCTACCAGCTAACATGGAAATCTACATGTCGACTCTAGCCCATCACTAGAATCCTGAAATATGTGGAGAAGATGTTCATCTTTTCAAACCATAAAGATTTGCAGAGGGAGTGGCTAAAGCTACAAACAAGAATATTGCTGCATTTTTTCCATTCGGGATGGGGCCTCGAACTTGTTTGGGCTTCAACTATGCCATTATAGAAGGGAAGATTGCACTCTCCATGATCCTGCAACGTTACAGGTTCACTCTTTCGCCAACTTATGTCCATCACCCATCTTCTCACAGTGTGTCCAAAGCGTGGTATTCAAGTCATTCTCCAGCAATTATAAGTATGGTTTTTAAGCCATCCTCACACTCTGCACCTTGCTTTATTATGTCTATATCAAATTTCTTGTATGTGGTTTCAACTTTCAGAAATAATAGACTGAATGGCTTAGAACTTTTTATTCTTATAATATTTTTAAAACGATTCATGTTCAAAGCTACATTAACAAGATAGCGATTGTCCTATCAATTAATGATCCTCACCAACTGTGCAATGAAATAGAAGAATCTTTAAAGATCATCAAGGAGGTTGCGATCAACTACGTGGTTAATATCTGGTCATGAGACAAGCTTGTAATGGAGGATTGTAAGGTTTAGAAGAGGGAATGTGTTTCGACGAATTGCCAAGTGATAACCTGCCAAGCAGACCAAGATCAAATGTCTCGTACCAATATCTTCATGATTACCCGTACGAGGAGTTCCAAATGAACACATGCTGTGATGGGAGCAGAGTCGCATTTCTGCTCGAAACAAAGATATACGTCTGCATATAGCTACAACCACATGCAGAACGTGCAATTACGAAGCATCCATCATCAAAAGAATCCTAAATTGCAAATTCCTTAATTGTTTTGCAACGTAAGCTGCTCACTTGATGGAAGTTCTAAGTTCAGCAATCTTGAAAAAATGTTTCCAGATGCCAGAAACCAAGCTGCCGCCATGTCCAGAATTGGTTGACCACACAAAAGGTCTAAAGTATATTGTCGACAATATTATATGAACTCAATCATACAGGACCACAGAAGGAAATCCGTCTGGAGTTTATACACATTTAATTAGGTTCATACACAAGTAAATATGAAACACAGCACTCCAGCTACATACAAAGCAAAGCAAGACAGGCATTTAATCATCGATTAACATGCTCGCATGATGCTTCCCCATTACACCTACTTTACAATAACAATTCTATCTCAAACTCATAACGGGCCATGGATTCACCCCAGCTGCTGGCAATAGGGGCCGTACAATGGGGACCCTTCTCACAACAGAAAATGCTTCGTTCAGACGTGTAGCACGACTCATGAACTGTGATACCTTCTGCAGACATAGATCAGAAATGAAAATCAAAGTTGGATATGCATAGCAATCTATTGACATCAATGAAACACTGTTCCAGCAGAAACATCAATTCATTTGCAAGAAATTTAATACAATTGTGTGAAATACGGAAGACTGCAATTATCAGGAGCAAACGATAATGAAAACCCATTTACAGACTTGAAGACCTACACTCTTCAGTTAAACCAAGAATAACAAAAGGAGAGTACAGTAAGGACATACAAACCAAAAATATTTGCAACTTGAAGGTGCATAACTCAAATATTCTGAGCATAAACACAAAACTAATCCTCCGAATAAAATTTGGTTATGAAGATACATTTCAAGAGGAAAATGATGGGATTTAATTGCTGTATCTCTTCAAAAGTCTATAATGTGGTTACACAAAAAATGGGAGGAAAATTGAGGGATTGTCCTAACCATATGTTCTGCTGTGAGACAAACCCAAATAGCTACTCCTTACCTATCATCAATTGTCTATGCAAATAAAAAATGAACAGATGGAGAAAAACACAAAAAGAGGAAAAAAAACCTTCACGATCAAAATATACAAAATGATGGGACTTGGGAGGGAAACATACCAAGGGAAAGATTATACATGCTGCTAAATGAAATAAATGAGATAGTGAAAACCTAGGTGAATAAATGAGCCAAATAATCAAGTATTGAATTGTTCTAGATTTTAGATTTGCAAGTGGCATGAGACCAAGAGTTGAAGTTACAGGATCTTCTACCATAAAAAATCAATTATTCACCCAGAAACCAAAAAGCTTTTGGGGCATCATTTGCCATCTATCTTTACCATTCCCCATATTCTGTTCCTAACTTTACTTCTACTACAATCCATATGCATTTCCAGATTCTTGGTTTGATACCTTTTTATTTGACATAAACAACTTTTCATATTTCCAAGTCTAACCTAAAATTATTTCCAGGCAGACCTAGTAAAAAAAAAATCATTAATAAGATTTCTGAAATATTTTAGTAATAATTACATTATCAACAAAAATTAACAAAAATTAATTAAAAGTGATTGTTATAAACAAAAACAATAAATGAGGCTTTGGTGAACAAGATTCTAAAATTAGTCCTTAATGAAATACTGAATGAAAATTGACTGGGACTCCAATCAAGATTTATAATGAGAGCCTACCCATTTTTTCACCTCACTTAGGGATTAATATACTATTGGTCCACCACAAAGTTTTCACATGGTGAAAACCACCTCATGTGCACTATAAATACCCCCTCATTTCCTTGCCGACTCATTTCTTAACGAACTTTACCCATATACAGCAAATCTTAATTCTCTCACTGCAACACAGTATTTCCAAACCATCCACTGCATCACAAATAAAAACTTTACCCCCAACCAACATCACCTAGCCATTGCACCTCAATCACCTAATTATTTACTGACTAACAATTCCCTAAGTCACAACTTGCTATACCTCAAACAACTTGAGTTGGTCATGTAAATAGTAATTTTTTACTAAAATATATTTTTTTCAGACTTCTCCAAATAGGGGCTAGTTCCCACCAGCAAGTATTTTTTTTAGCTCTAATTAACCCACGATGAGGAGAAAGGAGGAGAGAGCAGGCTGTGATCATGCCATCCCCAAGTCTGCAATGTGAAGCGTGCAAGGAATGTGAGGACTATTTTCCTTTATTGAACAAATAACATAGTGGCAGTTCTCTGTTAATTCATTTTCTAGTCTGTTTGGTGCCTGTTTTTAATGAATTCATTCTCACCTTACAGAGAAAGAAGAGGAGTAAGAAACCCAAACATGACAAGGATATGCCAACATGACAAAAAAAAAAAAGTGAATATAATATCACTTTATCAAATACAAAGTTAAATCATTGCTGCACAACAGACGCTGCCTTTTTTCAATACGAAATTTAGAATACGAAAATCAGACAACCTGTACTCATTCAGTTTAAACACACCATTAAAAACAATTAGCACTGGAATTTTTCCAAATTAACCATACTATCAGCAATTGATATAGCCAAATTAAATAACCACAATAACTAACCTTGTCATCCACTGTAACCTTAAGCTGCAAGCTCTTTGTCTTGCGCCTCATCTTATACAATCTCCGTCCCAAGATAACAAATCCCATCACAGCGGCAGCCATAGAGACAGACCAAACAGGATTCAACCTGAAAACACAATACCTCAACACCTCAAAAGGAACCTTCCACCACACCACCACCTTCCTCTTCTCCCCCTCATCACAAGCCTTTGTGTCTCTGACCGCAACAACACCCAAACTTACCTCTTTGGACACATTTCCACCTTCAGATTCACCCAGAATCTCAGACCCAGCTTGATCCTTCCCAAGACCACCAAAAACCAAATTATCACCATCAGAATCAGACCAGAACTTAATCAATTCCTTATCCTTACTTTGTTCCCCGAATCCTTCCAAACCCACTTGATCTTTCAAGGTCTCTACAAGACCCACTTCGCTTTTCCCTTGAAAGTTGCTAGCTTCACGCTCGAGTGACTCAAGCTTCCCTTCTTTAGCCTCAATTTCTCCAATCCCTTGAAATCCCACGCCAGTCCTTTCATTTTCCACAAAACCCAATTCATTTTTCACATCAAAGTCGCTTGATTTGCGATCATCAGATCGATCACTACCCGAATCAGGCCATGACTCACCAGAATTCCTCCTCTGGAACCGAGTTTCTGAGCCAGGATCGATCCAACTCGGATTATCCGACTCAACGGAACCCTCCTCACTAGCATCAAGAGCAGCTTTAACATGTCTACTATCATTTTCAAGAGAAAAGTAATCTGACCTGAACATACCTTCTGTATCAGCCTCAATCTCATGAAAACTCTTCGAAGAATTGGCCACCGAGTTGGGTGAGTCAGCCAGGACCGAGTCCGAGTCCGAGTTGGCTAGTAGTTCCCAGTCTTGAAAGTCAGTAACAGCATCTCCTTCCATGGCGGTGATTGATTTCAGATGAGATCTTTTGAAGTCTTGTCTTGGAACCCTAACCCTGTTGAAGAGACACAATTATAGAGGAGAATGTTTGTTAACTTTGGCAGAGCATGAGGGAAATGCTGGAGAAGAAGGAAGGTTTTGGTTTGAAGAGGTAACCCAACGCTACGCACCATGCTATCTATAAAGTAGGTTAGATTGGTTCATTTTTTATTTTTTTTTAATTTTATGTAAATATTCGGTTTAGTTTATGTATACTTCAATTAATAACATAAACTTGATTTAAATTATAAATTAAGATTGAGAATAATTTATTAAATCTTATTGAATATGTTATAATATAAAAAAATGGGTGATCCTCGTGAATTTATTAAATAAATAGTGATATTCTATTAGTTATTTTTAATAATTTATTTTAAAAAATAAAAAAAATATATGTACTAGAAAAATTTTAAATAGAGATTTTTTTATGAATATTATAAATTTTTTAATTATAATATGAGGTATTGTTTTTTTAATATATATTTTTTATTAATAAATAAGTTGGATCATTTATATTGAGGATATTCTTACCTTAAAAAGGTTCATTTTATGCATCAAATGGAAACATAAGTATTTTATATTCATTTTTAGTAAGATTAGGATATCCATGTAGTTAATAAAAACCATATTGGGATATATAAACCGAGGAAAATCGAGGAAAACCAAGGAAAACTGGAAAAATCAAATAAACCAAAAAAATCAAGCCAAACCGGTTTAAACCAGTTTTTGTTCTAAAAACCGAACCGAACTGAAACCGATCAGTTTGAACCGGTTTTAGTTTGGTTTCGATTTTTTAAAAAAAATTGATTTGATTATTTTTTTGATAAAAATCAAATCGAACTGAAAATGATGACCCTTAGTTTTTTCTTAATATAAAAAGTATTCTTAAATCGGTTTTGTAAATCAATCAAAAATATTTAAAATATATATATATATATATATATATATATATATATATATATATATATAATGTCACTCCAACTCCTCTCGAAGGAAAAAATCGGCCATTGAATAAGGTTGTCTCCCAGCCACGGTCTGGACAGCTGAAATCCTCCCAGCTACTAAGAGAAATGATGACTTTAATTAATATTGTGTGCCGTAGCCAACGGGTACATAAACGGATCTTCTCTTTTTGACTTCTTCCCAAAATCACCTTTTTGAGCTTTCTGGAAAACAAGAAAAACGTTTTCTACAAAGTAGCGATATCAGAATGGTAATGTGACGTAAGCATATTAAAAATTTAAGATAATCTAAAAAGGTAGATTTAATTTCGAAAGATTATGAAACTTTAAAAAAAAAATGCTTAATCCGGTTTTCACTTAATATAATTTATAAATTACTACTTTTGATTGTAAATTATTTATAAAATGTCATAACTTATTTTTTACTCCAATTTCTAACATATTTTCAAATTATAAAAAAAATAAAAATTTAAAAAACAATAAGAATAAAAATATTAGGGAGCGGTACGATGAACAAGAAAGAAAAGAGAGACCGAAATGATGAAGAATCAAATAATAAAAGGGAATTTATATGGAAAAGAAAAATAAATAATATTTTTTATTTTAATTTTTCTAGTTTTGCAGAGAACCCTAACAATATAAAAATAAAAATAGCACACATAAAAATAAAAACAAGACTAGAAAAAAAAAGTCTATAAACAAAGGTACACAAAAAAACAAGAAGAAGAAGAAGAAAGGCAAAAAAACAATAATAAAAACAAACCTTATCTGTATAAGGGGGAAAAAAATATTACAGCAAATCGCTCTTTCTTTTTTTCCCCTCTTGCCAACTACTATTGAAACATCCTTATTATTGGCCTTCCTCTGCGATGGCCACACCGCCGTAGTTTTGTTCTCCACCCTACCACCAAAATCAACCCAAGTAATATTGATCGAAATCGATTTGACTAATGCTTAAATAGAAACTTTTGGGGCCACTTGATCTTTCCAGCCTTCCTTGTCAAGCTAGTCATGATCCTCCTCTTCTCTTACTCCTTCAATCAACAACACCTACCCATAGACTCCTCTACATTGTTATGATAGCCAAATCATGAGCGTGATGCCAATAACCCGGACAAAGAACAAATGCTACAAGCATAGTTTCTTTATTCCTTAAAACCTACCAAGATTCTCATGAATTACAACCCTAAATCATATCTAAAGAACAAAAATCACAAAGAAATCAATCTTTTTTCTAAGTTGTTGCTAATGAGTGACCACCATGCACTTATAATGCCCTTTCAATTTCTAACAGCTTTTATTTAGTTTTAATTGTTCTTAAATGTCCTTTTAAACCTTTAATCAATTTTTTTGATTAATTTTTTTAAAAAAATTATTAGATTGTGAGCTATGATGAATTTGTGTTTAGTTGATCGATGGATGAATATTCTTGTTGCTTGTGATTTAGGCATGTTAATTTATTTAAATGTTTTATAACTCAAAATTAACCTAGGATATGTAAATCATATTTAGGTTTCTTCTAGGATGTCGCATTAAGGGTAGCAATTTTTGTTTTGTAAATATTGATTTAGCATATACTTTTTTATATGTTTGTTTCTTTATATGATTTGTGTTTTTCTCATAACTCAAAATCATAAGTTCTAATGAGGTTGTTCTATGGATATCACACTAACAGATATCACACTAACAAATTCATGTACATAAATATCAATGTTGATTTTTTTTTTGTTTTTTTTTTCATATTCATGTTGTTTGTTGATTTGTATTTTTTCCTCGTAACTCAAGATCAACCTAGGAATTTTAAATACTAATTAGTTTTTCCTAAAATATTATATTAAAGGTAAATAGGCTGATGTTATGTGTGTGAATCTCGTTATATGTTCTTTTCTATTTTGATACATTGAGTGAACTTAGGCTGGATCGATGTAATTCCATATAGGTCATTATAGTGAGTGGTAACTTTCAAGCCCATTTAGAAAATACAGAAATAAAATCAATTAAAACCCAATTAATCATTACAATCATTTTGGGTTCAAGGCCCATGTTTGGGAACTAAGGATTTAGCTTTATTACTATACCCAAGTCCCAGATTATTGTTCTAAGTCTTAATAATCTCATACTTTCAATAACCAAGGCACACGTAACAATTTAGGTGAAATATTAGCATGCATGTGTAATACGTGTTTTTTATTATTAAAAACAAACGTGAATGAACTTACCTTAGGTATGATGTTTTAGGATTATTTTAATCTTTCTTGTAGTATAACCAACCTCTTATCTAGAACTTCTGAACACTAGCTAGAGTTTTTATTTACCATAAAACAAGGTAAAGATTTCTTTTTTCTATTTTTATCATTTTTTCTTATATTTTTCATTGAGATGTTCCTAAATTGATCAATATATGTTGTTTGATTTTTACACTTTTTGTACAATTGTTTTAGTGTGCTTGCATTTTATGCATCATTATTTTTCATTATGTATTGTATTTTTTATATGTTTGAATTAGATAATATTGTGCCCATACATAACAATTTCTTCTACACACATTATCTTTAAATTAACATGGGGAACTAGTGGTGTTTTGATGGACATTGACATGGAAAAAACTTGTGAAACCACCAAACTCTTATGGATAGATAGTTTACCTGGTCACGATTAGCAAACTGATAAGGCTTTATCCAAGGCAATACTCTTTGCACCTTGTAAGTCTTAGTCTAACCTATTAGGTATGTTAACCAAACAACGAGTGGCTTTTTTTAGAACAATCTAGATAGTCAACTTATCCATACATAATGGCTATAATCTTCTCTTTGGGTGTCACCCAATGTTCTCACAAAAGGCTACTCCATTTATTTTTATGAATGTTTGTGTTTATACAGGTTTTTTTTATGTTTTTAAATGGAAAAAGAATAGGAGACAAACACAAGTAACATTTTAAAAGCTTAATCTTCTTAAAGTCATGGAAAATGAAGAAACAATTCTTCACAAGTAGAACTACCAAAAAGATATAGAAGTTGATAAGAAGTGAGATAGCTAGGATCACTCGTTTTCTTTAATCGACAGGAATCACAACAACTAATACCCAAAATCGATCTTATTTTTATAGGTTGTTGCCAACGCGTGACCATCATGAGCCTATCATGTTCGATTCCATTTGTTCCTGAATGTCCTTTCAAACCCTTCATGCATTAAATAAATTTTTTGATCAATTTTTTTTAACATGTTATTAGTTTGTGAGCTATGATGAATTTGTGTTTGATTGGTCGATGCATGAATATTCTTGTTGCTTGTGATTTGGGTATGTTAATTTATTTAAATGTTTTGAAAATTGACCTAGGAAATGTAAATCGTATTTAGGTTTCTCCTTGATTTTCATATTAAGGGTAAATGATTTTTGTATTGTAAATTTTGATATAACATATACTTTTTATATGTTTGTTTATTTGTGTGATTTATGTATTTCTCGTAACTAAAAATCGATCTAAGAATTGTAAATCCTAATTAGGTTGTTTTCTGGATATCACATTAAGGGTAAATGAATTCATGTATATAAATATCAATGTCATTGTTTTTTGTTCTCATATTCATGTTGTTTATTGATTTGTATTTTTTTCCCTTATAACTCAAAAATCGATATAAGAATTTTAAATCCTAATTAGATTTTTCCCCATATATCACATTAAGGGTAAAAGGGTTGACATGATATGTGTGAATCTCATTTTGTTGTATTGCATGTTTTGTTGCATTGAGTGAATTTGAGCTGGACTGACATGATCCCACACCAGCTCACTATAACAAGTGGTCACCTTCAAGCCCATTGAGTAAAAAACAAAATAAAATGGGCCAAAACCCAATTAATTGTTACCTTCCTCTCAGGTTTAAAACATATTTTCAAAAAGTAAGGATTGATCTTTATTATCAAGTCTAGATTTCAAATCACTACTATAAGCCCTAATAGACTCATACTTGCAATAACAAAACTCACATATCAATTTAGATAAAATCTTAGCATGCATGCATAATAATTATTTTTTATCATTAAAAACAAATATGAAACAGCTTATCTTAGATAAAGATGTTTTGTGGTGATTTTAATCTTTCTTTTAGTATAACCAACTATTCTCTAGAACTTCTAAAGAGTAGTTAGAGTTTCTAGTTATTATAAAATTAGATGATGGTTTATATATATATATATATATATATATATATATATATATATATATTCACCTTTTTTGCCTATATAGTTTCACAAGA
>Ga0325404_1002515_pt1 | contig 19661 bp, 7 predicted proteins | sample PopdelMetagenome_18_FD_205664 | JGI IMG/M metagenome (GOLD analysis project Ga0325404, IMG submission 205664) | Populus deltoides microbial communities from Bellville, Georgia, United States - Xylem-Control-R1 | ecosystem: Host-associated > Plants > Phyllosphere > Stem > Wood/Secondary xylem... | reverse complement strand
ATATCATATTACAATTTTCTAATTGAAAATGTCAAATTATCTTCAAAATAATATTTTTAAGATTAATCAGATTAATAAATGAATTGCTTCCTACATTATCATTTAAATTTAAATCCTAAAAGAGGCTGGTATTTTTTTTTAATTTCTTTATAAAAGCATGAATATGAATGAAAGTTGAACCTAGTTTCAGTATACATAAATTAATATAAAAATACCTTTATCTAAGAATCCCAAATTAATCTTTAACCATTGAAAGTTTCAAGGAAAGTTTCAATGCCTTTACTTGTTTCAACATGCGTGTTTCGGTTAAAATATAAACCTAGACTAGATTGTACCATATATATATATATATATATATATATATATATATATATCACCAAATACGTGCAGAGGTGGTTCTTTTTTATATGATCATCACGTGCCCCCAGATGATTATTAAATTTATATCAATGTTCAATGTCTCGACCTTCTCAACTTTCTATTGAAAAAGAACCTAGTAAATGCATTTGCTGATTGCCCTAGCGTTAATTTGACTTTGTAGTTTCTAATCCCTTCCTTTAGGTAAGCTTTATTTTATACTCATTGTTTTCATTGCATAATGATGGATGACGACTTTATAATATAATTAAGAGCAGTCCAATATTATATACTTCTTTTTCTATCTTAAAATAGAAATTTTAAACTCCATTGATGGCCTCCTAGTAATGGTAACAGTTCAATGATATGAAAGAAAGAAGAAGAAGAAGAAGAAAGTAATTGTGCCAGTCGACGAAGTTAATTTCATTCCAAACTAGAAAATAAATTATATCCAAATATACCTAAAATGGGTCTTTGTATTTTTTATGTTATAGTAATGTCACCTTTGTAAGATTGGTTTTTGTTTGTAATATAATAGACAAAACACAACACTCAAACTCGACACATTACAACGGATATGATGTGGAAAATTATCTAAATCTGTACTTTTAATTTCAAAGAAAACCAATTTCGGGCAAGTTTTCAAACTTTTGATGAAAATTCTAGTTGGAAAGTTTTGAATTTAGGATGGAAAAATTTTTTTGGGAGGGAAATCAATTTTTGAAAAAATTCTTGGATGATGATTTTTAAATTTTCCAACAAATTTCTGATTAAAAATAAAAAAAATCAAAAAGTACTTTTCTTTAATTTCATTGGTATATTTTGGATTTCAGAATGAAATCAAGTTTCTTTAAAATTTTTAAAAAATAAAATAAATTATCCTTTTAGGTTTTTTTTTAAAAATTCCATGAGTGGTACATAGAAAGTCCATCATAAAGTTTTGAATGAAATGCCTAAATAAAAATTGGTAAAATCTATGTATGGAAATAAAAAATACACATTTCCTTCTATTTTTCCCTGTAAGCAGCACCTCCTCACTGCTCCAACTGTTAGTCAGTTCTTCAACATCTATTAGCGGTGGTTTCTCCTTTACATCGACTACCACCACCATCTCAAACTCTATCACCATCTAATGAAATATGGAAATGGAAAAAGATGAACTGAATTCTTACCTCTCATTCTAATTTCAGGAGTCTATTACATTATTTATATATAGGCCAGCACGAAAACATAATAACTAATTATAACTAACTCTTGTAACAACTTTAACTAACTCTAACAACTTTAACAAACTCTAACGACTTCATTGTTGCTTGCTGAAGAAGTTAACTGAAGAATGCTATATTCGTTGTTGTTGCTGCTGGAGAATACTGTATTCGTTGCTGTTGCTGCTAGTGTGAAGAAGACAGAGGTGTTGGCTTCATTGCTGGCGTGAAGACTGAGCTGCTGTTATTCAATACTCCCCCTCAAGATGAGACTCATAAAAAGATCAAGGAGAATAAATGTTATGAAGGCTCATTTTGGATATCAAAGGATAAAATAGAGAGAAGCCAAGAGCTTTAGTAAAGATATCAGCGAGCTAGTGTTTGGAGGAAACATGAAAAGTTCGCAGAATGCCTAACTGAATCTTCTCTTGAACCACATGACAATCAATGTCAATGTGTTTTGTATGCTCAAGAAAGACAAGGTTTGCTGCAATGTGAAGAGCAGCTTTACTGTCATAATAAAGGAGAACAGCTTAAGGTGGAACCTGTAGGTATTGAAGAAGAGTGCGAAGCCATACAACCTCATAACAAGTAGATGTCATTGCTCTGTACTCAGCCTCAGCAGAAGACCTAGATACAATGGTTTGTTTCTTTGATTTCCAAGAAATTAGAGAATTGTCAAGAAAGACGTAGTACCCTGTTACTGATCTTCTGGAATTCAAACAATCAGCCCAGTCTGAATCACAGAATGCCTTCACTTATAAACTAGAGATAACTGGAAAGAACAACCCTTGAGCTGGAGATGCTTTAATATATCACAGAACTCTAGTTGCTACAGCTAAATAAGGAACTCTAGGCTTGTCCATAAATTGACTTAATGCCTGAACAACAAACGAAATGTCAGGTTTGCTGATAGTGAGATAGAGTAATCTCCTAACAAGCCGTCTGTATGAAGTAGGATCATCTAAGAATTGGCTAGAATCCTTAGAGAATTTCACATTATGTTCCATTGGAAAGTGTACTGGTTTTGAAGCCAACATACCAGTATCCTCAAGAACTTCCAAGGCATATTTTCTCTGACAAACAGAGATGCCAAGCTCATTGCGAGCTATTTCTAAACTAAGGAAATATTTCAACTGGCCAAGGTCTTGTAGCTTAAATCTATCATTAAGCAGTTGGATAAACTTTGAAACCTCAGTTGAATTATCACTAGCAACAACTATATCATTAACATAAACCAATAACGCGATGAATAAACCCTTTAAAGTTCTTGTAAACAAAGTGTAATCAGCTTTGGACTGTATAAACCCAAACTCGATCAGGGCAGAATAAAATTTAGCAAACCATTGTCTGGAAGCTTGCTTTAGGCCATAGATTGACTTGTGTAGCTTGCATACTTTGGACTCCCCCTGTTTGTTAAATCTAAGAGGTAAGGACACGTAGACCTCTTCATCTAATTGGCCATGAAGAAAAGCATTATTCACATGCAATTGATGAAGATGCCACTTCTTTACAACTGCAACTGCTAAAAGAGTTCTCACGGTGGTGAGTTTAGCCACAGGAGAAAAAGTTTCGTAGTAATCCAACCCCTCACACTAATTATATCCTTTGGCAACTAACCTGGCTTTATACCTCTCCAAAGTCCCATCAGATTTTAACTTGTCTTTGTAAACCCATTTGCACCCAATAACATGCTTTGAAGCAGGAAGGTTAACAACAATCCATGTATTATTTAGTTTAAGTGCTTTGATCTCATTATCTATAGCCTCACACCATTCCCCATGTTTTACAGCTTGGGCATAAGATGTGGGCTCAACAAATGCAGAGACAGAAAGACTAAATAATTTCTGAGTAGAGGAAAGATGATCATAGAAAAGAACTGAAGAAAGAGAATAAGGAATACCTGAAGCTGTAGACGAAGGTGCAGGATTTAAAGTGGAGGTTGCAATATAACAATGATAGTCATGCAAATATCCAGGTGTGTGTTTTACCCTAGAAGACTTTCTACTGGATTGAGGTATAATTTCTGAAGCAGATGGGATACATGGTTCTGAAGTAGAGTGCATGTTACTTGAACTAGAAGGTGAATCATTGATAGAATTAAAAGGAAAAGAGTTTGAAAGTAAGGGATCAGGTAAATGAATGACTGATTCATGCAGTGGAATAAACAAAGGTAGGACAGAATCAGTAGGAGGTATATGATATTTGAGTCTAAAAGGAAATATATTTTTATGGAACACAACATCTCTGGACACAAACACAGTATGGAGATTTAAATCATAGAGCTTGTAACCTTTTCATGCCAAATGGATAACCACGAAATATGCAAGGTTTAGCTTTAAGATCAAACTTATGTCTATTTTGAAGAAGAGTATTTGCATAATAAAGGCAACCAAATACTCGCAAATAGGAATATGATGGAGAAGATTTGAACAAAGTTTCATAAAGAGATTTATTTTGCAGTATAGGAGTAGGAATCCTATTTATCAAATGTACTACAGTAAGAACATAATCCCCCAAAAACTATAAAGGAAAATGCGACTGAAAACAAATGGATCTAGCCACATTCAAGATATATTGGTGTTTGAGCTCAACAATTGAGTTTTGTTGTGGCTTTTCAACACAACTTAGTTGATGGACAACACCTTTTAATGCATAGAAATGACTCATGTTGAACTCAACTCCATTATCTGACTTTAAGGACTTGTTTTTAGCATTGAATTGTGTCTCAACCAAATTAAAGAAAGCTTGAATGTGAGTTTTGGTTTGAAATTTATTTTCTAAAAGGTGAATCCATGTAAATCTGGTATGATCATCAATAATGGTTAGAAAATATGAAGAACCACCAAGAGATTTAGTAGAAAAGAGGCCCTAAAGATAACAATGAATTAAATCAAAAGGTTGTGTAGAAGTAGATGTGCTATGTGGAAAAGATAAATGATGCTGTTTGGTCAATGGACAAATGCTGCAAGTCTTATTAGATTCATGTAAAGCTTGAGGAATTACATGGGAAAGTAATTTCAAAAGAGAGTCTGAAAGATGTCCTAATCTGTAGTGCCATAAGCTATTATTGGCAGAGTTTACAAAGAAACTAGCAGAAGCTAAATCAGTGATTGTATGATTGGACATGAATTTTGCAGAATTGACAGAGACAGAATTCTTAAGTAAAAAATAAACTGGATTTTACAGCAAATGATATAAACCTCTAGCTTCTCTACCCACACCAATCGTTTTCCAGCTTGTAAGGTGTTGAACAAAATAGAGCTTGGATAATAAAATGACACAACATTGTAGATTTTTAATTAGTTTGCTAACAGATATCAAGTTGAATGAAAAAGAAGGAATACAAAGTACATCAGTTAAAACAAAATATTCTTAAATCTTAATTGTACCAATATGAGTAACTGAATCATATTGTCCATTGGGTAATCTTACTAATTTGGAAACAACAGAAGTAATATTTGTGAAGAATAATATGGAACAAATCATGTGATCTATAGCACCAGTATCAATGATCCAAGGAGTTTTGGTAGAATTTGTGAGTGAAGGCTGTTGAGTTAAAGACAAAGAAGATGCAAAAACAGAATGTTTTGAATCTAGAGTAAAAAGTTGAGATGTAATTGAAGAATCACCTGTACTTGTCATACTTTCACCTTGCATGGGGATTTCTGACTCTTTATTGGCAAATGAGGAAAATTGGTTGACAGATGAATCAAGCTTTGAGATTGACGGTTTGAACATATTGATGAATTGCTTACATTGTTCATAAGTAATAGGCAGCTGAGGAGCAGTATGTTCAGAAACTTGATTAACACTATGAGATGCATTATTTCCTCTGTTAAACTTGTAACCAGGTGGAAAGGCATGAAATTCTGTAATATTTCTCCACAGTGTGACCAGAAATACCATAATGAGAGCATATAGGTTGATCTTTTTGAATATGAAAAGATTTGTTACCAGCAAAACGAGTTAGAGACACAGTCTTTGTAAACAAAGCAACGGTGTTTTGATTAAAAGAAAAGCTTGACAAAGAAATCATGTGTTGCCTCTCTTCTTCGACAACAAGTAAGAAAACCTTATTGATTGAAGACAGTGGATCAATCAATAGAATTTGACCTCGAACATGTGAATAACTTTCATTCAGTCCTATTAGGAACTGATAAACGTGTTGCTGATGATGATAAGACAAAATAGTCTTCAAAACTCCATATGTGCATGTAGGAATTGGTTGGTGATCGCCTAACTCATCCCATAATCCTTTCATAGCAGTAAAGTATGAGCTGACAGAATTATTTTCTTATGACAAACATGAGATAGATTTCTGGAGCTGAGAGATTCGTGGTTCATTGTGCTGAGAAAAACGATCCTGAAGATCGTTTCATATTTCAGATGCATCATCAATGTAGATGATGCTGTTAGCAATCTCTGTTGAAACATAGTTAAGCAACCATGAGAGAACCATATTATTGCAACGAGTCCATGCCAAACCTTGAGAATTATAAAGATTGGATATCTTAGGCAAAGTGCCATTAACAAAACTGAGTTTGTTCTTGGCTGATAAAGCCATCATCATTGCCCTTTTTCTATGATTTATAATTTTCACCATTGAGTGGCTTTGAAACAATCATGGCTCCAGGACTGTCACCATGATGCAGAAAGAAAGGATTGGAAGAATCCATTTCTGATGTTGGGTTGATATTTTCAGCCATTGCCAAGAAAATAGAGAGAAAAAAAGAATTGATGAAGAGGATGAAGATATGAAAATAAAAACTTCAAAGAAAATGCTCTGATACCATAATGAAATATTGAAATGAAAAAAGATGAATTAAATTCTTCCTTCTCATTTTAATTTCAATAGTCTATTATATTATTTATATATAGGCCAACATGAAAATAGAATAGCTAATTATAACTAACTCTTGTAACATCTTTAACTAACTCTAACAAACTCTAATGACTTCATTGTTGCTTGCTGAAAAAGTTAACTGAAGATTTCTGTATTCATTGTTGCAGAGATGGATCATACAAGCAAAAAAAAACCAGGAGCAACAGCAAGCTCACACCCACATAGTCAAAAGGAAGTATTCGTAAGCCTTTCTATTCTTTGTTATTTCCATTGAGGACAATGTGATATTTAAGTTTGGGGGAGACATTGCATGCTTTGATTATGAAAGACACTGCACACTAGGACTATGAAAACAAAGGGTGAAAAATGATATGCATTTAAAACCAACTTTGACATTTTTAGGTGCTTCATGATGTATCCATGATATTCATTGGCTTAGAGCATATAATATCTTATAAAGTTGGATTAAGCATGATTATTTTCTTTGGAATTATTGAAGTACACTTTTCTAGCAAAGTCATGTGAATTGTGTAGTTATGCATAAAAGATAAGTGTGTTGTTTCTTTCTTGTTATTACCTTTTGAGCAAAATATTAAAACAATGAGTGATAATGAGTATGAAAGTGAATGAATAAGTATATGATGTGTATCTACTCCAATGTGTTGAGTTGCTTAACGACTAGCTTTCTTGTTATTACCATTTGAGAAAAATATTAAACAAGGAGTGATAATGAGTATGAAAGTGAATGAATAAGTATATGATGTGTATCTACTCCAATGTCTTGAGTTGCTTAGTAACTAGGAATATTCATCATAAATGTTTACTTTTACGTCAAACGGCAGCTTAAAATATGAGTATGCAAATGCATTTTAAGTTTATAACCTGTTAAGTAACTAGGTGCATTCATTATAAATGTTTGTATTCATGTCAAAAGACAAGTGATAAATTAAAAAAAAATCACCCTTGTCAAAAGACAAGTAAAAGTGTGTTGTTGCTCCCAAAGTTGGCTACCTTGTTTGAATGAGTGAAAAAAAAGGTAATAACAGAATGACTGTGCACGGTTTAAGGATGCTAAACACATGAAACACATGGATGAGTTGGAAGTTTGTACAGCGGTCTCCATAGAGAGTAGGAATGCTTAGTTTTCCATTATCTAATATTGTCTATGAGCTAAGTCAAGAAGTGAATGTTGCACGAAGGAGCCATCTAAATGTGAAAGTTGAACTTATCATGAGCTTTTAGCCCTCTGCTTTCATGGTTTCCTTTTTGCTTGAGGACAAGCAAACATTCAAGTTTAGGGGTATTTGATAAAGGAATTTTTAGCATGTATATTTTCCACTATTCATGCTTGATTTCGAAATATTTTGGATGTGTTGCACAAGATAATTAGAATTTTGGATCCCTTTTTGAACTATTGACCTCGTGGGAAATTAATGTGTTTTCAGATACTAGGTTACTGAGCAGGTAGAATCCAGCAGTAAAATCGAACATTGATTTATTGTGTGCTGCAAAGGAAGCTATACAACTCAGTTCCAGATGTTCGTCACAATTTTCAAATATCTAAGATAAAGGTCTACAAAACATATGAAGGACATATAACTCAGTTTTGCTGTTTTGAAGCCCAAAAAGCGAGTTAAAAAACATGGATTGAATCAAACCTGAACTTCCTGCACTCTAAATACTGTCTCAGTTTATGGCCCTTATCTCAAGTCTCAGAAGTTCAAAAATTGCAAGATCAGTGTTGTTGGAAAGAAGATTCGATTTTCTATAATTTCTCCAGAAATAGAGATCTTTGAATTCACACGTTTCCTGCCTCAAATTTGGCCTGCAATGTCTGGGTAGGAAGGAATTCGAATCTGAAAAGGAAACTGTCTTAATTCCAGCGGGGCTAAAAAGGCCACAATATAAAAGAAAAAAAAGAGAGGTCTGCAAGAAAAAGGTGCATACATAGATAAACCCTAAAAGAGACTAAAGAGAGAAGGAGAGGCGGCACAAAGAGGGATGAAAAATAGAGGAAAAAACAGAGAAGAGTTGGAGGACACCTATCCATTCCACTGTCATTCTCTGCTTTTGAGTGATGTTCATCGTATCAAGTTTGTTTCTCTTTAATTTAACTATGGAGTAGACTTTTATTCTGTGATTTTTGATGTAATCTTACTATGAATATGTGAACAATTTCTTCGATTGAATTATTACATTAAGATGTTGAGTATTTCATTATATGTGTAATACTTGTGTATATTTGGCCAACATCTGCATGATTTAGAATTCAATTTGAGACTGAGAAGTGATAATTGTTTTAGTTATTGTTTGAAATACCTTAGGAAATCTATAAGATAGAGATATCTTAGGAACTTTTGTAATCATTACAGGTTTTACGGTACATAATAAATTTTGACAAGTTCAGAACTTTTGTAGAGTATATGAAATTTGCTTGTCGAAATAATTCATTGATACTCAAGAGAGATTAATGTTTAAATTAGAAAAACCTGATAATCAATGTTAGGAGTAATTAATTCAATTGAGAAAGTTCACATAGGAATAGTTACGGTAAGTCAGAAATCTTAGAACCAGTACAATTGAATTCATTAATATTTAATCAATTGGTTGTTTGTTTTTAATCATTAATTTTTATTTCATAAACTATCTCATTTGATTCCTCAAATAAATCATAATTTAAAAGATTTTGGTAATTAGTAGTAATTTTTACAAATCCTCGTGGGATGATACTGTACTCATCACTTTATTACTTGTTACGATTCGTGCACTTGCGAAATTAAGCAACAAAAAAATTACAAACTTATGCATAAGATGTATTCCCAGTATTAAAAGAAAATAAAATGCAAAAAATATGTTTCGGCTTTATAATGGCTAGGCTTAACGCGTAAAGCCATGTTTACTCTACCAGGATGAACCTACTTTAATCAACAGACATACCAATGATTTTAAAAAAACACAGCAATGCCTTAGTAATATCTAGATAAATAAGTAATTTACCTTAGGTAGGTTATACTAGAGGTGATACTATCCTTCCTATATACAAACAATCCACTTATCTAAACTCTAAAGACTATTCAAGGTTCCTGGTGATTAAAATATTAGGTGGTGACTTCAAAATTTTTTTTTAACTAATAAAATAAAATGATTTCTTATTCTTTCCACACACACTAAAAATCCCAATCAAGGAGGATGATCGTTTTGATGCCATACACGTATGATAAAATGACGACTCAACTAGGGGGTTTCTCATGGACTAAACTGTGTTGTTTATCTGATTGTTGTGTTTTATTTTGGTTGGTTTATGCATTTATTATATACATGGATTTTTATACATATTCCTCATGTATTTATATATTGGATATGGAATAATGCCCTATGTATTACATGCTTTAATTTCTTAGAGCACACATAAGCTTTTAGGTTAGGTGAGAGATTAATGGTCTGCCCTATGACTATCAATCAAGATTCAGGCTTGTAAAACGCCCAACTCAGATCTGAATGCCTTCTTGGTGAAGGTGGGCATAAGTTTCTTTACCATTTCTTGCAATGCCCTTATATTGTTGCTTACGAGGATCATTATTGGGTAAATAAGAGACCTTTTTGAGACCATGTAGAGAACTTATCTATGCTCACTTAATGAATAGAACTTATCCTTAGGATGTATGTGTCATCTATAAATTGCATCAAGAAAAGCCCGACATGTAGCATCTTGAATTTTAGAACTTTTAGGTGGTAAACAAGTGATGCATAGATTCTACAAGATATTGAATTATTACAAATTGATTAAGATGAACATGGATTCCCTCATCAATGTAATAATGACATCAAATGATGACCATTGTCACCCTTGAATAACGAACCTGTATTCAAATTACCTTTTTTTTTCTACAAGCATCTCATATTTATTTGCTTTGCAAACTTGCATGATTTTCATTTGAAAGTTTGGAATATAGGTTCCCTTTTTTAAGCGAACCCATAACACCAAATCCCAAAAGAAACTGATGAAAAAAAAGGAAAGAACTTGTCGGGAGGTTGAATATTAGAAAGAGATGGAAAGTCTTAAAGAGAACGTAGCAAGGCTCACCAACCTATTTAAGTTGGTATTAAAGGTAAAATCTGTAAAAGCCCCAATTACTCAACTAGCAGTAGTAACTCATCCAACAACCACAACTCTCTTTTATCAACATTATATGAGCTCTAGTGAGACATCTCTAGAATTTTAGTTCACGAGCCACTATTCATGTGTCCAACCTATTTGTCCCACCCTCTATGGTATATTTGACTGGAAAAGAGGCTGCGAAAGAGAAGCTAGCAGAAGAAAAGTAGGCAGCTTTAGAGGAAAGATCGAGTGTAATAGAAGGGTCTAATTTATATAACCCAAAAAAAGCAGCAGAAATGTTCCTAGTCCCTAATGTCACTGTACTGAAAGAATTTAGAGTGCCCAAGTTGATCAAGTATACGATAACTCAATGCTCATTGACTCACCTAAAAGCCTACTGTAACAAGATGACATAAGTTGTCCACAATGAGAAATTACTTGTCTATTTTTTTCAAGACAACCTTAACGTCGCCGCTTTGACTTGATATATGAGGCTTGACAATATTGAGATTAAAGGATGGAAAGATTTGGTCAGCGCATTTATAAAACAATGCAAGTTTACCATAAATGTCACTTCAGACAGATCTAGCTTGCAGGATATGAAAATGGATGATAGAGAATCTATTCAGGAATACACCAAAAGCTGGCTTGGAGTAGCTACTCAGGTGGATCCTCCACTGTTAGAAAAGAAGATGGAAGATGGTCAATTTGTTTACCAGCACTATTAAGACACCCTGCTATGAGTTCCTGATTGGAAGTGAAACTAACACTTTATTGGCCTAGTGATTGTGGCTGACAGGATTGAACAAGCTATCAAAGCAAGGGAAAAAAAAGGTACAGCCATGCACTCTAAAGTCATCGTAAAACCCAGACATTGCGGCGACCTTTAAAAAAATTTCTTTATCTAGTATCTTATTTTTTGGGGGGAAATGTCTAGTTTAAAGAGTCGCCATCTAGTATTATGGTCACTAGGAACCTTAACTGGTTAACAGAGATTCTATGGTACGAGATTGGTTACACGAAAAAAAAAGATAATATCACCCCTTAAGCGGAACCTGAGATAAGCTGCATTGCTGGTTTTGTCTAAATTGTTAAGAGTTTGTTTTTTCTTTATTCTTATGATCTTCCTATAATGTTGCCGACTTTAGTGTCAGTGAATATTCACCTATGAATATTTCCAACTCTGGTGTTAGTAAATATTGTGTAACCCAAAAAATATGGTATTTCTGATTCTGGTGCAGTGAATAAATCCATAAAATTTGAATTTGAATTTTAAAAAATTATTTTTTAATTTTTTTAGAGCTGAATCTAGCCCAGCTGCACGGGTCGGGTTGTATCCAGTAGGCCCAAACCAGTAACCGGCTTTCGAACTATTGCATGCATGCGTGAATAATTCATGCATGCAATAGTAACAATGCAATTAAATTGTTACAGGCTATGGAGGAGGACTTACCCGAGCACAACTACTACAAGAGGCGAGGAAGGAGGTGGCCGGGCGTTGCTCACGGTTGACGGTCCAGCTTGTTGTTCACGGTGGAGACAATGTTAGTGGTGTGAAGAGGGGTTTCCAAACATTGCTTTAATGGAGGAAGGGAGGAGCACGGTTAAGCTTGCTTGTGTTAATTGTTGTTGCTGCACTACGATACTGGTGTTGCTCCAAATGCTGGACTGAAAAGAAGGTTGCTGCTAGGCATAAGGGTGCAGCAGATGCTAAAGGTTCCCTCTACTGCTGCTGCTGGCTTGGGTTGCCCATGGTTGCTGGAGCTGTTGATGGCGCTGTGACAGTAAAGAAGCTGCTGATTTCGTCGACCGGGATGGTGAAGACTCCACTGTTGCAGTGACTGGAAATAACCAAGCTTTACTGCTGCTATTGAGAGGGGCTGATGTCTCGAGCACGGGCGGGGGGGGGGGGGGGGGGGGGTAGGGGGGGGGGAAAAAGAAGGTGAAACAACAAGTTTCTTCTTTTTTTTTTGTGTGAGAATGGGGTGGCCTGGAGTCCCTGTTTCTTTTCTCTGCTATTGGCCGGTGACTAGGGGAGAGAAAGGTGGGCTCTGGACTTTATTTGCTTCCTCCCGATGAAGAGGAGTTATAGCTTGTAGGGGGAAGTCTAATGCTCGCCGGTTATGGTGATTTCAAAAAAAAAAAAAAAAAACAGTGAATTAGATGGCGGCACCGTGGAAGAAAATAGGTTTATGTTTTCTTTATTTTTTTTTTCTTAGTTTTCATCTAGGTGTTTTTTTTTTTTAAATATATTTCCTCGGTACTTTTTGTAATGTCTCCTCTAGAGTTTCTTGTAATGGCCTCCTCCTTGTGCACATGCACTAAGATTTATATTTATAGTGCAAGAGTCTTATTATATATAAGAAACAAAATTTTAATTAAATTTATTTTTTTAATTTTTTTTTAATTTGATAAAGAATCAAATTTGAAAACGGATAACTATCATTATTTTGATGATAAGAAGAGAATGACAAAAGCATATTGTAGTCTCTAATTTTCCCACAAGTTGACAAATTACACTTTTCATCAAAATAAATCCCTGATATTTTAATTTTAAATTTTAATCCCTGTAAGATTAAATTAAAAGCCAACATGCCAAAATTAGGTTATAAGAATCATAATAAAATATAAATTGAAGAATGGCTTTTAGATTATGAATTTTAGCATTGTTCGATCATATTTCACTATGCCACCTGCTGTCGAAGTGCCATTGTCAAAGATTGACATAGTTTTACCATTCAAAGATGTTTACTAGTATTTTTTGAACACTAAACATATTATCTCAACTCTATCAGATTCTATACAACCACCATTCCTTAGGTGGTACAATACAAATGAGAATTGTGAATATCATGATGAGATCCTCAACCACTCAATTGAGGATTACAAGAATTTTAAGTATCAAGTCCAGAGATTGGTGAGTAAGAGATAAGTTGAGTTTATAAAGGGTAATGATACCTATCACATTGTCACCAAACCATCCTTAATATAACAAGTGATTGAAAAAGACTGACAGAACATACATGTCGACGAGGAAGTTGACCTAAAAAGGATGTTGCATTGTCAATCTTTTGTTATAGAAATTTGTTATTTTTGTTTTTAAGTATGTTCTCCATATGTGCTTGGATCGCATCACACTTTTTTAATGAAATATGCTTTTTGTTTATCTCTTTATTGTTTTGAAATTATGAGATAATTTGTGAAAGTAATAACTTGATATATTATTGTTATCAATATTTGGATAAATATAATGGCAGAAATGGTTGAACCTCAAGGTGTGTTATGTAAGATGTTAAGAGGCAATCCCCCACCTTTTTGAAATTCATAAGATTGAGCCTTATAACTAATTTCAGAGTTTTGTTTAAAACATTGTGACCCAATCAGTTTTTGTAAAAAAACCTCTTTGCCAAAATAATCTTGAAAAATTGAGTTTGCCTTTATATTTCAAAAATAATTATATATTTGCTTAAAACAAAATTAGACACCTTTTTTATAAGGTGGAAAACAAATCAAGCAAGCAATTCCCATTCTTAAAGGTGACCAAGCAAACTTCAACCCAAGACATGAAAAAAATGAAAACTGAGTAAAAACTCACTTCTCATGTCTATTTAGTCATATTTTAGTTATATGCATAATCACATGTAGTTGGATTCACTAGTTATTTATTCATAGAAACATAGTCTTATGTAAAAGTCCCAAACTAAACTATTATACTGGACGAAAACAAAATTTATTAATTCCAACCACTTGTGCTTGAAATGATGAAATGCCATCTTTATTATCCATTCGCATTCTAAAAATATATCCCTTGTGGTTTCTATTTAAGCATGAATAAGTTTTTTTTTTTCATAAAAACATTAACTAGGATCATACCCTATATTGGGGGTAAATAAAAATTATAAAAATCAAAGGTCGATATAGACTAGGATTACACTCCATATTGAGAGCAAATCAAAATTACAAAAATCAAAGGTCAATCTTGATTAGGATCACACCTCGTACTAGGCAGGCAAACAAGAATTCAAAGATCAAAAAACAAGAAAGCTTGAAAAACTCAAAATGTTGGGAGGCATGCCCAAATAAAAAAAACAAAAATGATCAAGTCAAGGTCAAAATAAAATAAGAATACCCCACCAAAGCAATAAAAAAAAAGAAAATAAAAGAAATATGATGAAAGGAAAGAAGATTGAAAGACACAACGAGTCAAGTAAATGGTAGTGATCCTAAATCTTTAAAACCTTGAAACACTCTTTGAGCCTACAAATCCCTTTCTTTCATAGCCAAAAGTCATAACATGCATTACGTGTTTTTAAAAGTCCTTTATGATCAAGCAAGCAAACAATTTGGAGTAATAAATAGTGCTCTCAAAATACAGAGGATTTTTTCTACAAGAGTCATGATATCGCGAATAAACAACTAGTTATTATTCATGCTGATAAAATGAGTACTAAAAAAAAGAAATCTCTCTCAAACAAAACTTGGAGTTTTCACTCGAGTCTCTTGCATTTTAACCAGAAAGGCATAAGGTCATCTCATCATGTACCTTCACAAAACTAAATCATTATTTTCCTAAATAAAGATTAAACCCCCTGAAAATTATAAGAAATTCAAAACAAAATTGTTTTAAGCTTACATCGAGTAAATTTCTATTTTTAAAACGCAAGACATTGATTTGATCCATGAATAACCAAACTTTTAACTAACACTTCTTTCTCGGCTTTTACCTTGTCAATCATCAACAAAATACTACTAAAATCACATCTTATCAATGAAAGACATGTCTTGGGGCCTCGACCAAAGAAATACTTTCAAATTTACATCTTAGTGATTTCAAACCAACCACAAGACATATAAAGGCAATAATTAAAATTTGTGAAATGGTCCTAAAACAAGAAAAATTATTTTCTTAAAAAATATTCATTAACTAATTTTGCAAAGTTTTTGACAAAATAAATTATGCATGTATTCATGGTCTCTAGAAACATAAACACTTATGGGTTAGTTAGAAGAAGATTATTGCAATAACAATAGTCAAATGATGAATCAGTAAAATCCATCAAAGCCATGAAAGGCAATTGACAATGACAATTGCCTCTTAATGATAGTCAGAAGAATGAGCATATCTAGATAAGTCGAGGGCAATATTGCTTTAAAAACATTTTATGATAGTGGATGACTTGGTGAACTTCATCAATAAGAGTAACACCACACTTGGGGAGCACCTTCATGGCTAAGAGTTAGTGTACCATTTGAAAGATGGCTATGATACATGATAAAGATGTCATCAGATGAGTGCATTTTGATTAATGCTGAAATGACACACAAAATCAGATCAACTAAAAGGAATTTGAAATGGTCATCAATAAAAAATGATTTGATAAACTTTCTAAAAAAGTGAGGGTAATAGAGCACTTCGTCTCCATCAAAATAAATAATAAGTGAGCAATAGTGCAAAACTACCATAACTAGAGGGCATCGTCCAACTAAGGGGTAGCATTATGGCTGAGAGAGTTTATCACTTTTCGAGGAATGATCAACTCAGCAGAGCTTTATATCTGTTTTATAAAGTCTAGCCTACATGATAAAGAAGAAATTAGACATATTAATCACATGAGCAAAATCTAAAGGGGCTGAAGAGTTAAATGATCAAGAAAACTTTTATCATAAATTATAAACCTCATCCTTTAAGTAATAGAAAAATGATTAAGAAATAGGAGGTATATTTCAATCCTAAATCACTACATAATGTTCTTGTAGAAATTTTCCAGGAAAAATCCTCAATAAATTTCAACAAGGCTCCAATGAATCAAAGTCATCAAAGAAGTTATCCTATCAAAGAAAATTTAACCTTGTCATTAGGAATCTCCAGTTCAACCCTGCAATCCAATTTAACTTTGTTATTAGAAATCTCTAAATTTAACCTTGTCATCAAGAATATCTAATTTTAACTTTGTTATCAAGAATTCTCAACTTCAACCCTGCCATCAAAAAGTTCAACCTTATCATTAGGAAAGGAAAATTCAACCCTACAATCAGGAAGTTCAACACTATCATTAGGAAGGACATGTGTCAACCCTGCAATCAGGAAGTGCCAAAGAAAATCAACCTTGCAATCAAGAAGTCCAACTCTATCATTAAGAAAGCAAAATTTAATCCTATAACCAGGAAGTCCAACTTTGTCATTAGGAATGACATGATTCAACCCTACAATCAAGAAGCCCAAAAAAATAAAATCAACCCTGCAATTAGGAGGTTCAACCTTGTCATTATGAAGGAAATGTGTTAACCCTTTAATCAAGAACATAAAAAAAATCAAACCGACAATCAGGAAGGGAATAAAAATCAGCCCTGCAATCAAGAACTGCCCAAGAAAATTAACCCTACAATTCCCTATTATAAAAAAGGACAGGTGTTAACACTTCAATAAAAAAAAAACAACTAAATAAAATCAACCATGTTATTGGGAGTCCAACCTAACCATTAGAAAAGGAAAATTCAACCCTAAAATCATGAAGTCCAACCCTGCCATAAAGAAAGACAAGTGTCAATCCTACCATTAGGAAGTGCTAAGAAAATAAACCATCACGAGCAGGTCACCCAATCACAAATTATTTATGGAAAAATCCTATATATTGTTTCACAACGGATAGGTCGTCTGAATACCAATACCATTTTTGAAAACAAAGAGGAAACTCTTGGTTTTAAAAATAATTAGGTTTAGAAAAATCTACAAAGATAATCACTTCTTGATTTGTTAATATCAAAACCCAAGGGAGTTTTCTCCCAACATAAAAAGACTTTTAACATATTTTTTTTATAAACTTACTTTCTAAAGTCCCTTATAATAATTTATACAATATATATTGTATAAGAGTGGCAACTATCATAACCTAGTTTTTTACTCTCTTTTTCAAAACTTTTCCAAAAGAAATACAAAAAATACCAAAATTCTTAAAAAATACATTTTCAACGTGATTTGGCCAATTTTCGATCATTTTTTAATTTTCAACCATTTCTCTTATTGTTCTCGTGTTGATAGATTTTTCAAAAAAAAAAAACAAGAAAAAAAAATAAAAAGAGAAGACAAAAATCAATCAAACAAAAATGATTTTTTTTAGTGATTAAAATGTAATTAATAATAATAAGGACCAATTTTAGAAAAAGTTTTGAATTGCACAATGTTATTTTAAAAGCGAGGGATTTTTTAAAAAAAAAAGCAAGAAGATTGTAGAAGTTATTAGAGAAATCAAGAAAATATTAGATGATTGTGGAAGATTTTAGAGATTAAATGTGAAAAGATATTTTTGAGTAGTATAAATAAGTAGTTATACGCACATAAAAAAAAAAGAAATTAATTAGAACATTAAAATAAAAAAGCTCCGCACAAGAAACACTCTTCCTTGTCCTTCCTTACACACACCAACACCCTATACACGCTAGAAACACTATTCATTGGCCTTCCCCACACGTATCAACACCTTATACACAACAAAATACTCTTTAAAAAAAAAGTATCAAAACCTCATGACCTTACTCTTCTAAAAAAGAGGTACACACACTAAAAGGTCCATTTTAAGATTTGGATGATGTTTAAAGTGTGTTTTAATTACTACAATTTGTAAAAATATGATTGGAGGGTGTGTGAGTAAAATAGTGAAAAAAAAAAAGAATGTGTGGGTGTCTTCGTTTTTTATTTTTTTTCTTTTAGCTTATTCATGTGTTAAAGAAGATAAAAAAAAATTAATTAGCCAAATGTTTTAATTGTATATGGCCAGGTTTTTCAAAAAAAAAATATATTTGCTTTTTTAAGAAAAATACAAAAGAGAAAATATATTGTATAATTTAGCATAAAAAACTAATTTATTTATCCAAATACTAAAGATCAGTTTCTAATAATAAAAATATTATGTTGTAACTTTAAATCTTTTTAATTAATAAAAGATAAGAATTATTTGTTCTTTTTTACTCACCTTAAAAAATTTTATGTAGGAGGATAATCGCTGCTGCGATGCTGTATATAAATTATAAATTAAATTAAATTAAATAAATTAAAATTACAAGGATGCATAAAGAGATAAGAAATTGCAAGGAAGTCATACAAAGAGACAGGAATGAGAAAGAGCGTGTTCCAATAAAATAGAAGGGCACTTTCGGTGTTTTAACCACGCAGACTTCTAGGAAAAAATTCACGGCAATACTGGTAAAGACACTAACTAATCAATTAATGTAATAAAAATAGATGAGAAAGAAATGCAAAGGATTTACTATTTTTCCAACTAACTTCTTTTTGTGCAACCGTTTGGTTAAGATTACTAATTATGTTTCCGAGTAAAATAATAGTTGATAATATGTTATTGTATTTATTTATTATAAGTTTTCTTCTTATTATTTTAATTACTCTTTTTTTATCTTTATCTTATTTTAAAAATAAATTCTCTCAATATTTTATTTTATTTTTTATCTAATTTTGATTCTCATTCTTTAAATTTTTTTTATGTATATCCTTTTCTTAGTTTATAGGTTATCCCGATTTGCGAGTTAGTCAAAGTTAACTTAAGTAGTTTTGGATTTTTTTAAATTTTTTAAATTTATTTATTTTTTCAATTTCATCATTTAACATTAGAGTATTAGATCTTGAGCTTTCTGATTTTTTATATTTTTTCTTTCTACGAGGTTATCCTGAATTGCAGATTAGTCAGATTAACCCAAGGTGACTCGGTTTTTTTCAATGTTTTTTATTTATTTATTTAACTTCGATCCTTTTTCTTGCTCATTTTTTTTTAAAAAATTTAATCCTGATCTCATGTCGTGTGTGATAGGTTAATAGAGTAAACCCGAGTTGACTCTTGTTTTTTTCTTTGAAGTCTTTTTTTTAAATTAATTTTTTTTTAATTTTATCTTTTAAGGTTAGGTTTTTGAACCTTGAGCTTTGTTATTTATTCTATAAAATATCTCGATCTAATACCTCATGTATTTGTTAAATTAACCCGAGTTATCATCCCATCACATAAATATCTTTTTTTATATTAAAAACTTTAACTTTACCCGCGGTGCATAGCAGACAGAAAAAAATCTATTTTGTATCCAAAACCTAGACATCCTTTTCACCCTTGCATCTTTTACTTTGAAAGCATCGCTGTTAACAATGCGAGGC
>Ga0325404_1002512_pt1 | contig 19668 bp, 9 predicted proteins | sample PopdelMetagenome_18_FD_205664 | JGI IMG/M metagenome (GOLD analysis project Ga0325404, IMG submission 205664) | Populus deltoides microbial communities from Bellville, Georgia, United States - Xylem-Control-R1 | ecosystem: Host-associated > Plants > Phyllosphere > Stem > Wood/Secondary xylem... | reverse complement strand
CTCTCTCTCTCTCTCTCAAATACAAACCCCAAGAAAGAGATTTCTTGGATAAGTGGATAAATTTCATTTCTTTTAAATACTTAAATTAATAATTTTATTTCTTCTCACGAATAAAGAATTGATTCCTTCTCATCTCATGAATCCAATACTTATTCTACTCAAATCAATAAATAAAATCTTTCTTTTAAAGCAAACTCGAATATTAACTTCCCACTTAAATAAGTCAATGAATTCCTTCTCTTGAAGGGCAACTAAAAACCATTTTTTTAATAAAAATATGAAATAGAAAAATTAATAAAGGAATAATAATGCACCTAAAAATAACGCCTTCAAAAGATGATTAGCGTAGAATATTATTGTTCTTTTAATTTAGACCCTCTCCCGAGGCATCTTATAGAAAAACTTCACCCCAAATATTACCATGGTGGATCTCTCCTCTTGGAAGGGGGTTAGCCTACTATCATTGAAAAGTAATGCACAAAATTCAGAAAAAAAAAAAAAACAATTGTATAACATGAAGAACAAGAACTTTAAAATAAAATTTGAATAGAGAACCGTAAAACACAATAAAACTTTATCGACTAAGAATTTAAATGATAAGAATAAAATTCTTATTAAACAAAAGCCGGAAGAGTTAAGTTTTTTATTGTTCATACACTCACATTTCACTATAGATTTGCATATAAAAATAATTATTTTTTTTCATAGTTTAAGTTTTATAACATGTTTTCAAGGGTAATATGATATTTTTCACGAGCATATTTGCTATTACAAGATTAAATGAGGATAAAGAAATCTTTTAACCTTTTATTTGTACAATATAATATCTAAAATATCATCAAAAGTTGAGTTTCTTAACTGTTAGAATAGAGGCGGATTCGGTTTTTTCTCCTTCTTGGCACAATGAAGCTAAAGTACCTATTGAATTAAAAAAATCTATAGCTAGAACTGAGGGGCTTTTCGGTCTTTTTGTTATGGTTTTTTTGTTAATGTCATGTGAGATCATGAACATTTATATATTTGCATAAATTAAATTAAAAAAATAGAGAAAAGTTGTTGGTCCGTGCAGCGCACACGTTAACTTGTGGGAGGCGCCCATACTCTTTGGACAGCGTATGTGGCATCTTGTAACTGCCAAAAAATGTTGACCACCATCTCTTCCAAAGGATAACACTAAGGCACATCCACTAGGATGACACATGTAGGCTATATCACAATGGTTAGGTGGTGGTTGGATTTTTTTTTTGTCTCCTCACCTTGGAAAACATTTTAGTCCAATCAAAATTATGAGTAGTCCTTCTTTTTTTTTTTTTAATTATGGCTCTTATTTTTTTAATTTCTCTTTATTTGTTTTGGGTTTTTTATTTTATTTTATCCATTAACATTTTGTCCTATTTGGTATTTATATCAAATTCATTCTTTTGATTGTTATTTTTAAAAATATATTTGTTTTCAATATAATCCCTAATTATTTGATTTTTTTTTACTCTTATTATTTTAATTATTATTTTTTTGGTTCTTTCATTGAAATTGATTTTTTTTTTTAATTTTATCCTTCAATATTTAATTGGTTTAGAACTGGGCTTCATTAATTATTTTTTGCAGTGATCTCAGTCTCGTGATCGGATTATGAGTATGAAATTTTAACCCAAATCAATATCAATATTTTTTTATGTATTTTTATCACCAATTTTATTTTTTGATTTTATCATTCAATAATAAATTTATTAAAGATTAAACACTTTTTTTGTTTTGATTTTATGATGATATCTTGGTTTTGTGGTTCGAGTCATACATTTACATCATTTTATAATTTTTTTTATATCAAATTTGTTTTTTATTTTTTTAATTATTTTTTTACAAGTTTGTCATACCGATTTAGATTTTAACATTATTTTTTAGGTTACGAAAGAAATCGACTCTAGTACTTTCTATATTCTCTAGAAAATTACTTGTTTCTTCCTGTATTCTAGACTTTAATTTATAATTTTAAGGACACTTATAAAATAAAAAAAATAAAATCAATCAACTAATATAAAATATTGGAAGATCGTTTTGATTATTTTCTCTTAAATTAGAATCTTGGAATCGTGTGGTCAATTTCTTCGGTTTTTTTAATTTTGTAAGCTCTTCTTTTCCTTTTTTCACTTAAATGAGATATGTAATTGGTGATTATTTAGATATCTTTATTAAATATTTTAATGTAGCTCAAGTCAACTATAATCTTTTTAGTTTCCCTTGAATCTCTACTTTTTATGAAAAATGACCATGTAATCAATAAAAAAACTAAATTAGATATTTATTTAAATTAATATTATGTTATTTATGATATGAAAATATTATTTTTTAATGCTTATCACGATACTCCGAACCATCCTTTTGCTAGTTATCGAGCAAAGAGAAACAAAGAAGGACACATAAGTCCAAAAAACGGCTTCTTTAATTAATCCTATACATATGCCACTTTAACAAAATGTCTTTCGGTTACTTTTAGCATGTGATTGACCAAAATGAAGAGTCATGAGATCACGCAGTAATGAATTAGCACAAAAAAAAAAAAATAGAGTCATCTTAATTATAACTCAAAAGATATGTAAAAACTCTCATCAAGAAGATGAAAGGCTCAAATCTCATTGGGCTAAATTCTCCTCTAGTTTCTTAGTTGTCCATTCCTTCTTTTTTTTTTTTAATTAACATAGATGTTCGCATCAATTTGTATGTATGTTGACTAATTCCACGGACCATAAAATTAATGACCATATAAACTTTTAGTGGTCATCATATTAACAACCAGATGGATCAAACCTAAAATCACAGAAAGAATAAACTTTTTAGTCTCAATCTTTTATAACTGAACTACTTATTAGATGGTTTTTTTACTTGTTCATTCTAATATATACATGAGGTGGTTGTGAAAAGAAATTATTATATTCCAAGTGCTCAAAATGCAATATTTAAACTTATATGAATCTGAGTAATAAACTCAACTCAGAAATAAACACTAACTTAACTTAACTTAATTTCCAAGAGTAACAATGCCACTTACAATTTAACAATGATTGGTTTTCTGCTTAAAACATAATGAACTAAAAAGCTCAAGTCTTTATTAGAAACAATTAAACTCTTTTAAAGTGAAGAAATGATGCAATCAGAGCAAAAGGTAAAAGAATGATTTATTTACTATAGGTGAGGGCACTAGCTAGCCTTGTTAGGGGGAAAACTAATAGTTTTCTTAGGAGCAAAAGGGCATATTAATATTAAAATAATCATTTGTTATCATCAAAATTACAAACAAGGATTACACTTGGACAAATAAAATTTTTAAAAAATAATTAAAATTGTAATTCATAGTTTTGAAACATGAACCGATACGGCGAGTACGACGAGTTGATCTGGACCTGAAATCAGTTCGGATCTAAGTAAAAATCTACTAGGAAGTTGGCCCGGTAGAACCTGATCGACCCGACGGGTCGCCCCGGGTAAACTCGGCTGATACCCGGCTGCCTTTCTTTTTTTTATTCTTTATAGATTCAAGCGGTTGTGCTGTTTGTTGCTTTATAACTCAGCGACCGTGCTGTTTGTTTTCTTCATTTATCTTACAATTCTCTCAAGCCTTTATAAGAATAGATTAGAGGGGAGGGGAGCGAGCAGCATGGTGGAGAGAGACTGTTGAGGATTTGTGTGTAAAAAAGCTGAGAGGTGGAGGAGAAGGGCTATGGTGGAGATACTATTAGTTTAAAGTGGTGGCCGGTCGCTCGAGTTTTTTTATGGATTGCTGGTAAAGGCTACTATGGAGAGAGGATTTGGGTGGTGTGAGAAGGGCAATAAATGTTGTGATTTGGTGATAAAAGGACTGTAATCGATAGAGAATGTAGAGTGGTGGTGGTGGAGCTGCTACATGGCTGTTGTGGGAACTGCTGCTATTGACCAGGTTTGCAGTTGTAGTGGTGGGGGAATGGTGGATTGTTGAATTCCAGCTAGGAAAGGGGCTCTGCTGGATTTATTTGGGAGAGTGACATATAGAGATAAGACTATGCAAGAGAGGACGATGGATTTTAGCTTTAGGTCTTTTCGTGTAAGGCATGATGACGACCGGACATCGCAATTATTTTTTATTAATTTTTTTGGGTTGACTCGGGTTCAACCTATTTAACCTGTGATCTGATCATTAGGCCGAGTCAATCACCCGGTTGGATTTCAAAACTATGCTATAATTACTAAATTAAGTGTTAAAATAATATTTTCCTCACTTTTTATTTAATTCATGATGTCTTCATTTCGGATTCTTCAAACTACATAAAATCAAACAAGTATCTCTACCAATAAATTTAAAAGAACACCATTTCAAAAGTGTTTTCAAAATATATTTATTCATTTAAATTTGAATTTAAGACATCTAGCATCTACTGATGCAGAAACTTCAGCGTCAAATGACCACGCCATTATGTATAAACCATAAGGAAAACAGTCAGACAACTTTGAACTTATTCTTTAATATTGTAAAGATCCTAGTAAAATCTGTTCATTAGTAGTATGGTACATTGGAACTCGTCTCCCGCAAATGATTCTATCTTTCACAGTTGCAAGTGTAAGAAAATATTGAAAAATTGGAAGAATAAAAAAAAAGCGCGCAGGAAAACATGGTACAAATAGATGTTTCAAGAAAAATCTGTATAGATGCAATCCGGCATCCTAAAGCATGCAACTGATTTTTTTAAAGAAAGCTCATACGCAACTCCACAATGAGTGACCAGGAACCCAAAAAAAAAACAAGGATCCTCAGAGCTCTTTTAAATGGACTTTATTTTTGGCTTCTGTATACCCTCTTCCTGGTAAAGTAACCTCCTCTTGTTTGAGCCATATCCTTGATACTGGTATATGATGCTGTATAGACACTGCCTCAGGCACATTACTTCGAAGGTCTCAATAAACCTCAAGTCAGTGGCCCTCCATTTCACCCCAGCAAAACGCTGGTATTCCTCGAAAACTGAAGACAGGCACCAAGTTTGCAGTTTTCTAAAGCAACCCACAAGACAACCTGTCCGATGCTGCATCAAAGGGGAATAGATGGTGAGAATCTCTAAGAATAACAACCGCAGGTGAAGGTAACAACTAGGACGAGCATGTCAAGTACGGTCTTAAAGGCTATAAGACATCTAGGCTACAGGATCTGACCTGAACCCATCATTAGCTTGTTTTTTCACAGCATATTGAGTTCTTATTTTGGAAAGAATAAGGATTTATGGAATAATGAAAAGGAGAATAAATGGCACTAATGTTGTTGAAAATTGGAAAAAGGTAAACGGACATGATAAATATATGAAACAGCACATCTGAACTTCATAACGGCTCTTCATTTCACCTAATTAAATGTTCATACTGGGATTTTTTTATTTTTTATTTTTTTTTTCAAAAGAGAAGATTACGCCTTCTTCTGGGAGAATTAACTCAGTTTTCAGAGCCATTGGAGCCAGAAATGTTGCAAGCATGTAAGCAACACAAGTCAAACTAGCGTGAAGGTGAAATGGGGTATGCCAATGGAAAGCAGCTTCACAAGGGGAAAAGAGGGAGGGAGGCAGACATGTATGAGATGAAGAAAAAAGAAATCAAATCAACTGAATATCAAACGGAAATTCATATGAAGATGAAAACCTTCAGCACCCAAAAAATAACAAAAAGAAAAAACAAGGTGTGATTGATTGAAATTGTTCTCTAGTATATTTAACTCCATTTGATTGAATAATAATAATAATAATAGTAATAAAAGCAGCAGAAGAATGCATATGACGAGACTAGTGGCGGCAAAGGAAGGGAGCAAAGATTTGGATAATATGGGGGGGGGGGGGGGGGGGGGGAAAAATTTTTAAAAAAAAAAAATTAAAAAAAAAAAAGGTTGGATGGAATTGGACTAACCTTTCCACGTTTGCAATGAATCAGAACTGGATGATTCCTCACGTCTGGAAACAGCAGAGCAGAGATGAGGCATTCAGATGTATACAATTGTATAGTTGAAGATTGAAATAAATAAATTTTAAGTAATTACCGATTAACACTTTAAGAGCCCCCGTTATAGTATGGCTGGGAATCGACGTGGAAGACGACTCCTGCAAGTTAGTATCTCAGTATCACCATGATAGTTTATCAAGTTTCTTCTTGGAAACAAATACCATCATCATAAACTCACCGTTTTGCCTTCTATTCCAAACTGGAAGAGCTTAATATCATGAGCATCAACAAAGTCCATGTTCTCTTGCGGATAAGCCTCTGGGCACAAGTATCTGCTCAAAATCCCATATCGATTATAAATTAATTATTTTCTATGATATTAAAAAAAAAAAAAAAAAAAAACCATGGAGGGCATAATAATACATGATTGATCGAAGATTTAGGGTTTCAAGGAAACCGAAATTGGAGGGTTGAGGGAGGCCAGATCTGAAAATGCCGTCTTCCACCATGGAGAAATTGGTTGGCGGTACCAAAACGTCGTCGTTCTCCTCAACATCCACTATCATCATGCACGTTCCTTCCTCTTTTTGTTTACAAGAGAAAAACACAAACACAGAATCAAATCAGAGGGAAAGAAAGGAAAGACTTGGGTGTCTTGTTTTATTTTATATTCAATCTAAAACAAGAACGCAGGCTTTCTTCAAGCAACGGGCTTCTTTTTCTCTCTTCTCTCTCGAGAGAGAGACAGATTGAGATAGGAGTTGCTGCTGCTGCCGATGTTAAAGAGGCTACGAGAGAAACGGGGGTTTTTTTGGATAATGCTGATAACATTGTACCATATATAAATTAAAAAAAGGGAAAGAGGGAGGAGCCACTGCTAGGCGGCTTTTACCTGGACTTTGAATTAAAGTGATAGAGATCCCCTAGCCATCACTTTCCGTCGAGGATTATAATTTATACCCTTTGAATCAGTCTCTCTTTATTATATATTTATTGGGCTATTTAGCCTGCCTTGGTGTCCCTCCTCCTCCTCCTCCTCCTCCTCCTCCTCGCGATACGCTTTTATTAAATTACTGTTTTTAATTTCATCCTCTTCTCAGACTCCGTTGCTCCATCTACTTTCATTTAAAAACAAATCCTATATTTCAATCAATGCTAAAATTAAGGTATGAATGTCTTCAACCAATCTTCTTAAAGATAATTAAGGTATTTAAGATAATTAACAGTTGTATTAAGAGTTGAAGATCAAAATCAATATATTGTAGCTTTTAAAAATTAGCTGTAAAACCATGTGCGGAATGGGTTGTGATGTTGACTTTTAACTGTTACCAAACACTTCAGGATTTTGCTTTTGGATGAAACCACGTAAGCTTTAAAAAAAGCCAAAAGCTGCGATTCCATGAACAGGCACTTTATATGATAAACGAGGGATCATCGTGGATTTGCACTGCCATTCATTTTTTTGGTCCCTCTATCTTTTTTATCATTCATTTTTCTTATTTTATCCTTTTTTATATTAGATGAATTTAAAATTTAACTTTTTATTTGTTTTGGTTGGTTTGGTATTAGCTGCTTGAGGTATCGATAAGCAAATTTAATTCTCAATTAATAGTAGATTTGACAAAATCATATATAATTTTATTAATTTAAAACAATAAAAATTATGGGACCAGATCTAAATAATAGACAAATATTCAGCTCTTTTTTTTTCTTGTAAGAACTAGGGACTAAATTGCACAAGAAAGGAAAATATTCAGTCCCTTTTTTTCTTTTAGATCACTCAATTTTTTAATTTTTAATTTGATCCTTTCGTATTGAATTTATTTGAAATTGAAATAACAATTTTTTGACACACGATTGATGCTCAATCTTGCAAAGTTAAATTCAATTATATCAATCTAAAACAATTATGGATTGAGGGATTAAAATTTGATAAAAAAAAAAGAGTCAAGGACTAGAGTAAACAGACAGTGAAAAAGTGGCTGGTGCATCTAATACACGTGAAGAAAGTTTTTGCGCTTTTTTGGGTCTACAGACCCGCTTGCATGGGATCTATCTAGGTCTGCTGATTCATGCCTGAGGTCTGCAGACACTCGCAGGGGTTTTAGACCCACGCTCCGGGATTTGGCTTTAAAAGGGGGTCAAAGCTGTTAGACTTGCCGTTGCAGTTAGATCTACTTAAATTTAGGTTAGACAAGTTTAATATTATTATTAATATTTAAAAAATTAATATTGTCAATATAATAATTAATAAATTTTAAAAAAATATTATTAATATTATAAAACAACCATAGATTTGATTTGAAGAGTAAAATTATTATTATTAATTTAAAAAAACAATATTATTACTATTAAAGAAAAACCATAAATTTAATTTAAAGAAACTAAAAAAATATAAAAACTTGTGCAACACATAATTAATATTATAAATATTATTAAATTCATTAATATTATTAAATTTGAACCCAGAATTGAAAGTTGTTGAAGATGACGTTTTCGATTATCTTTTTGTCTGTCGCTATGGGCGGGCATCCAGAATTGAAGAACAGCTAATTAAAAAGAGAGGCGTCATGTAATGGAAGGTTCTTTTCATCTTCCTCCTCGGGCCCCATGCAACGAGTCACCACCGTTTTAACTCATCTTAAGATGACTACGCGAGGAGTTTTCTCTTGTTCTTTACTCATCTTAGTATATGCAGCAAAGCTACGAATCCCAAAACCCGTGATGAAATTAATATTTATATTTATAATATTCATTATCCGAATCTTCCTTCCTAAAACATGTGTACAAATGACATTATTGATGTGTTTTGAGCGCATTTACCGAAGATGTCACAATCTAATGAATGTTAAAACAAAATATATCACTTTCACTCTCATTATCCGAATCAATTATGAGTTCATGTGTGGTAAAAGATCTATGTGGTTTATCAAGTGATGTCGTTTTTAGATCTTTAGATTATAAATTAATTACAGTGATTTAATTTCACTCCTCAAACTTTGAGAAAACCTCATAAATCCACGTCATAAAACTCCTTACCAGTAAGATAAGTGCGTGAATCTCTTGTGTACAATTCAGCAATGCTTTCATTCTAAAACAATTTGAACTTGTACATCAGATGGTCCGCCTTGGTCTCTTTTACTTTCATTCCATATCTCCTTGGAAGTTTCGCAGGTACTAATCCAGTTGAACTTATTTTCACACAGGGCATACAACTTTGATATTGAATTGTATTGTTTTTACGTCTCTTTCATCTCACTCACTATTTTGACAGAGAAGTAAGTCCATGCACTATAGTTCTTCAAAGTTAAGAGTCAATGCACTAAATAAAATATTTGTCCATCCTGATTTTCTAAATCCAAGCCAATGAAATAAGGAGATTTGTTGATATGTGATGCAACCATATTATTCGATAGTTTTATTCAAATTTACCTAGTATTTTGCCTATATTTTATATATAAAATGTCTTGATATTCTTTGTTTTATGTTTTAAATGCATTTTTGGATGAAATATTCAAAAAGAAGTAAATCGAAGATAATTGACAGATTTGACCTCCAGTCAATGTTTTGTGCAAAGCTTGAGCTCTAGAGATTGAAATGAAGTGATTCCAGTGAAATTGAGAAGCTAACATCCATACTTTTCTATACATATATGGCAAGAAAAATAAAAAGAGAAAGAGCATGGAAATTATAGCCTTCAAAGACAAATCTCGCATTTTGATAATATTGATCTTCAACCATTCCGACTTGAATATCTTGAGTTAGAGAAGTCCATTTGATACAAAATCAATTTTGTTGGATTCCTGATTCGAAGACCTATCACCTACCAAATATCAACATAAACCGCTGACGAGTTAGTGCAAAGCCAATTATACAAGATGCCACTCTGTTACTGGGTTGCTGGCGGAATGAGGGAGCAACGACAAAGCAGTATCCTGTGAGAGAGAAGTGTCCATGTGAATTAGCCTTGCTGCCTTGTCTCTCATTAATGGAGAGCCAGCTATGAGACACGCCCAACTTTTTGTTTTTTGGTTTTTATATTTTTTTTTGTGGGGTGGCTGCGTACACTGATGTTCTAGGTATTTTTTTTTTTGCATAATGTGATTTATTCCGCTTCTTTGTAATGTCCTCTCCCTATTTGTTTTTTAATATCCTCTCTAGTGTTTCTTTGTAATGGCCTCTGAAAAATAAAATCCCAAACAAACTCATTCTCTTCTTTGAAATTTGAATTTGATTAAAAATCAAATTCAAAAAAGGACAACTATAATTATCTTAATGATAATGAGAAAATGATAGAACATGTTGTGGTCCCTAGTCACAAGTTGACAAATCACACTTTTTATCGAAATAAATCCTTTAGCTATGCCTCTTTATTGCTAAGTGGGTTCTAAAATCTCTCTTGCATCAGTAAGTGTTTTTAACCATTATTATTCATGTAAGATCAATTTTTAGACATTTAAAAAATGCCACCTTCTCCATTTCTAAATTTTTTCTACAATTTTGTTGTTATACATATTTTCCACACTATAAATTATAAATTTTGAGTGCAACTCTAATAAAAAAATTGATAAAAACTTTCATTCCTTTTCATAACTTCCTTGGCCGAACCCTTTACCAATTCAAATTCAATTTCCCTTCTATCATTTCTTTTACTTGTTCTTGTTTCTCTTTCTCCTATGTTCATCCTACTAAGTTAAACATCAATATTATATCAATGCACGTTAGAGTTATTAATTTTTCTTCTTCCTCTATGTCACCCATTAAAACATTATTAACAAAACATAACCGTTATCAACTTTTAGATTCTAAATTTCATGCTCATACCCTATTTGCTTTTAACCCTTATAATCACAGTCTTTCAAATAAGAAATTATACAAAGTCTAACTCCTCCTTCCCCCATTCATTTTAACAAAGGTAACTTGTACAAAGTCTAACTCCTCCTTCACCCATTCATTTTAACAAAGGTAACTTGGTTAATTGCTTAATATGTTATCCTTTTTTTTTTTTTTTTTATCATTAGCACACTATGTCAATTTGCTCAAGATTCACACACACACACACACACATAACCTAACATTATGTCTTACAAATGCTATTTGGGTATTAAACCATTCTTTCCTCTTTTTCCCTATGGTTAAACCTCCATTGGAAAGGGCTGTAGCATTCATCTTCTCTTTTCCTTTTAAATTTAAGCTATTTTCCCTTTAATTCATGTTTTGACCCCTCCTCCCTGTAACATAATTCTATATAGATTACATATTAAAATAAAGCATTATAATCAATTTCCTTTCTAGCTAGTGCAACCAAAACCTTCCAAAGGAATATGCACCTTTTCCAATCTTTTATTTATTTATTTTACAATTCATAATTTACCCATCTCTTTTTACAACTAACCTAACACTTATTACATTAATTTTACAACTTAATCAAACCAATTCAGCCCTCCCTATTAGTTTGTTTCTTGATCGAAACCCTTCAAGATTGGAAGCTAAATTTTTCTTTCCATTTTATGAAATCAATAACTTATCCATATCCATAAATATCAATCAATCTCAAATACACATTTCTAACAACAATTTTCCTATAATTTCAAGTCTTAAACATCACTAATATTTTTAACATTTTGGATATTACTCAACGATTCAAATTAACTACCATTAATGGTGAAACAAATGAGAATTTCCAAATACTTCAAACCCCCTTTACCCCTTTTTCCTTTAAAGTTTTCTAAGAACCCTAATTTTCAGATTACGAGAACCCTTTTTAACTAACCCAAATTCCTCCTTCCAAGCTCTCATTGATTCTTTTTAATTTCATTACTTAGCTGATCTTTAGTTTTCTCTTAAGGAATTTATAAGAGAAACATGAAGAAACCTAATCTCCCCCATTCAATTGCTGAATGCTTCAATCTTCATAGAAAAAAAAAGTTTTATATAGTTGCCAACTTATTCTTTATATAGATTAGTCCCTCATGTTTGCCTAATTTTTAGTTGGACCCCTACTATATATTTTCTTTCTATCAAATTTAACCCTAAACCACCTCCCTTTAATTCAATTCTGCCCTACTTTTTTTTTTCCTTTTTAAATTTAAAATACTTCCTAATTAAATTATCTTAGTTTGTATACCATCCCTATAATTATTATTATATCCTTTTCTACTTGAGAAAATCTTATCTGGGGTTTACACACAAAATTCTACTTTTAAGTAACACAACAACTTTTACTTCACAAAGAATGACTATAAAGTTCCAAATCAATAGTATCAAACCAAAGATACCATATGTTGGATATATCAAATATCTTTTTCCTCGAGTACTTATTGCTAAAATAACCTCCATTCCTCATGAGCCTACATGTCATACAGAAGCTTTAAAATATCTTCATTGGCATGAAATAATAACTGATGAGTTCAATGCTCTTATTCAAAATGGAACTTGGGATTAGTTTTACCATAACAAAATCATAATTTTATTGGCAACAAGTGGACCTTTCAGGTTAAAAGATAAGTTTATAAAAGCATTGAGCTTTTTAAAGAATGTCTTATAACAAAAGGTTTCCATCAACAAGAAGGTGTTAATTATACAAGCATATTCACTCCAGTGGTTAAACCAAACACAATCTTCTTAGTTATCTCTCTTCTAGTCTCTACTTATTGGAAATTTTATCATTTAGATATTTAGAATGTCTTCCTTCATGTATTCTTTCAATAATATATCTATATGCAAAAACCATAATAATTCATTCATCCTAATTATACATATCATGTCTATAAATTAAGAAGAACTCTATATGGTCTTTGGCAAGCTCCAAGGACATGGTTTTCAAGACTTACAAATCAATTAAGTCAAATGGGTTTTACAAACTCTAAAATAGATGTCTTTTTATACACTCTTTATCAAGACAAAGTTCATACCATCATTCTCATTTATGTTGATGATATTATTATTACTGGCTTTGACACAAAAGCGATTGATCAACTGATCTACCAAATGTCCATAGTTTTTCTAGTTAAAGATTTAAGGCCTCTATCCTTCTTTCTTGGTGTTGAAACTTTGTGTCAAAGTCATGACATATTTCTCACCCAATTAAAATATATTGCTGACCTGCTTCAAAAGGTAAACATTTACAAAGTGAAACCTTGTTTAGCATCTATATCTACCACCAGTCACTTCCTTAAATTTTAAGTATATAACTTCAATGATCCTCAACTCTATAAAAGCACTGTTGAAGCTCTACAATATCTTGGATTTACAAGTCCAGAAATTGCATATAGTGTTAATTTACTGTGTAAGCAAGTTCATGCACCAACCAAAGGATACTCATTGGCAGGCAGTGAAAAGAATTCTTTGATATCTCAAACACAATTTCATTTAATCTATGATTTACTCCATAAATCGATCAATCCTTTCATGGAATTAGTGATACAAATTAGGCAGGTGATAGTGACAATCAAAGAAGTGTTGGTGCATATTATATTTTTCATGGCTACAATCTCATTTCATAGAGTTGTAAACAACAACAAATCATGACTTGCATCAGCACTAAATCAGAATACAAAGCTCTTCCAAACACAAAAGTTGAGATATAATGGATTCAGTCCATACTTTATGATGTACATATTACATTACCTAGCTATCCAAAGTTATGGTGTGATGATATTGGAGCCACATATCTCTTTTTTGATCTAGCATTTCATATGAGAATTATATTTATTGAGATTGATTTTTATTATGTAAGGGACCAACTTTAGGTTTACTTTGATGTGTGACAATTTCTAAGTGTAGGAACCGCCCTTTCGATTGCGTGGGGGATATTGAATCATATGCATATGTAACTGCAGATTCTTTTACAAGTAGAATTGTAATTGAAGATGCCACTTTTAGTAAGGTTTTGAGCCAACCTTGCAAGCTATCATCTCTAATCATGCATAAGAAAAGAAATCTAAATCTTGGGATTCAATCTTTATTGCATACTTGAAAGCTACTGCGAATAATGACAGTAGATATTTATCACCTTTACTATATATATATATATATATATATAAAACAAATATTCATTCTATTATCTTTATTTGTTTCTATAGAAAGGAGGCATGCAGACTTGTATTTTTATGAGTTCATGGAGGTAATAATATATATAATTTTCTACAAATAGGTTTTGGTGCGGGTCAGTGTGGACAAGTGCCCTCCCTCGCTGCCCGCCCTTCCAAGGTACGCTTGGAGATCAGTAGTGTTTTTACGAACACGTGACTAGTGACTTTTCTCAAGTGCGATATAGAAAAATTCTAAAAAACGTATTTGAATTCCAAACATGAAACTTCGATTATGCGTCAAATGAATTCAATTAATTCTACTAGTAGAATCAAATTCAATTCGATCAAGGAATTGGTTCATGCTGTTAGTGGTAAAGCTTCACGCAAGCATTCACTTAAAATGGACGAGGTGGAGACGTTTAAATATAAATCCTTCAATCTATTGTATTGACCAACATCACAATTGGTCAAAAATACATCCACTATCATCTATATATGTAGCCATCTTTGGACTAAGCACAGGAAGCCCCAACAAGAGGTGACTTAGCCTGTGCTGCCATGGCAAGCTCAAACTGCCTTGAAATTCCAGATTGAAGGTGAAGCAGCTCAGGAGAAATGAGATTGTCCCAGCCGTGAACGGGGTTGGTAGTTGGTGCTGAGGCATCCCACCCTATGTGTGTCACATGCTTCACATCTGTTGGCAACCCAATTTCCATTTCCATTTCAAATTCTTCGATCTCTTCTTTGTACGCTAGAAAAGTTAAGAGATCGAGTTAATAACTGGAAATTAAACAAGAGGGTGTGTCTACATTCAAGTATGATGCAAAACCATGAAGATCATTGTAATTGTTTATTGGCTTCATTGCATGCTTAATGTGTGTGTGTGTCTCATAATATTTTTGTTCTTTTATAAAATAAGGAATGAACTGAAAAATCTTTAATGAGTTATACCTGAACTAGCAATAGTGTTCACCTCTTGTAAAAAGATCTCAAGTTTGAATCTCTCCTTTATATATATATATATAAAAAAGATAGCTGAAAAACAAACTTAGACTGACCAAATAATTGAGAGAAGTTCTTGAAACCCTTGACTAGCCTATGTAACCCAGTGGATATGTTAGGCTTTGAAAGAGCAAGGAACTTCAACGAATTCTTCATACTTTCTGTACTTGATGAGCTTTCCTCGTCTTCCTCCTTTGTTCCTTCTCAAGAACAATAGAAACCAAAATATTCAAATACTTAAGTCTACAGAAACATGAAGGCAAAAGAAAAGGTTAAAAAGAGTGTGTGTGTGTGTGTGTGTGAGAGAGAGAGAGAGAGAGAGAGAGAGAGACTTGTTGCGGATAAGTTTGTGTCTGTCTTTGCTCTTCGAGGTTGGTGTACGCCGATGGCCACACTTGACTCGGAGACACAACCAAAGGAGAAAGGAAGGAGAACAAGCCTTTCCATTCTGTCTCTCATTTCTACATCAACAAGCAAAGAAACAATAATATAGGAATTGAGTATGAGGTGGTAGAGTGAGAGAGAGAGAAGGAAAGAAAAAAGGGTAGGGTGGTTTAGGAAGCTACAAACCCTACAAAATGAAATCGGTCTGTTATAATAAGTAGAGCTGGCTTTGTAATCAAGCTACTATAATTTGACTAACAGGAAGTCAAGCTAGCTACACATATGATGACTTTAGTTTGGTAGAGGAGAGAGTACAGAAAAATTAAGATTGATTTTTTTTTTTTTTGTAATTATTTACAACTTGCAAGTGATTGCTAATTAATTTAACAGATAAATGTATTTATTTTGTATGCGCGATCAGCCAAATTAGGTAGAGCTACTGCTATATATGTTTATCCCACTCTCACTCAAAACAAAAAGCAAAATATTATCTTTCAGTTTAAGTTCTGCAGTGGGCTCAAACCTACTTGCCATTCTTATGGAATAAGATACCATTTTCGAAAAAGTCTCTCTCTCTAGACACGCAGATGCTTCTTACTTCTTCTTCTTTTCCCCTCTTTTCTTTTGTTTCTTAATTTGTACTCTACACCGAATTAACTTGTAGTAGTGCATCTCAAGCGATTGTTCCCGTAAACTTTGAAATCAAATCTTGAGACCAAACTGCACTTTCTATTGATTCTTAAAAAAAAAAAAAAAAACATGATTGATTGTTAGAATAAGAGTAAGAAATTTGATGCGAAAATGATGTTCTTGGAGTGGGGATTGCGGTTCTAATATAGTAAATGTTCTTTTGGAAACTAACTGTCTTTCCACAAAAATAAATAAACTATATATACAAGCAATCAGGATACAATAATGACGACAAGCCCAAAAACTTTCGTCAGGAATGCACTATCTTGTGGCATCATGGTTCAAATTATAGCCTAAAGTTTTCTTAAATCCCATTATCCCAGTATAACATCCTACTGTGCTTTAAATTAATTAACGTAATGAGGTAACTTAATCTCTCTATAAACAAAAATTAGTACCAAAGTACTATGTGGTCATAAAAAAAATATTATTTAAGTAACATTGACCTTTTGATCAAACTTCACTTAGATCAATCTTTAGTGTCCATTTCTTTTCTCTTCATTTTGGATGGCTCATTTTTTGATTACTTTTTGGGATTGAGGATGTGTTTGGAAATGTGGTAAAAATTATAATTTAAAATATTTTTTACTTATAAATGCATTAAAATAATATATTTTTTTATTTTTAAAAATCATTTTTAACATCAGCATATTAAAACGATTTGAAAACATAAATTTTTTAAGCAAAAAAAATATTTTTAAATTTTTAGAAAATAAGGTTTCAACTGCGTTCCCAAACACACCCTTAGAAGATGACAACTACTTAATTATAGGAGGTGCTTATAAGAACACTACCAAATTTAACAATTTTATCAGCAAAATTTTATGTCAGAATTTATACTAGGTTTGTAATTATTTTACCGACGAGATTACAGACAAAAAGTGTTCATCGAAAAAACACTCATCGATAATTTATAGTCTGTCGGTAAGTCAGTTATTAATAACTTTACCAATTTCTTTATAGACGGAACATGCGTGCCAAAAAAAATTACCCTCTTCATTCTGTCGATAATTTCCTCAGTTCAATTTAACATATCACTGACAGGATAACTGTATGTAATTCAGTCTGTGAGTTGTTGTGACATTTTCAGTAATTGTTTTCCAACTCTCTGGAATATTCCGATATATTTATTTTATCAGTGAGTTAACAGTAGCATTGACATTTGCTATAATTCTTTTCCAACTCTTTGAAATATAATGATGGAATAAGTTTGTTGGTAACGCTTAATTTTTTTTTTAAATCTACTAAACAAAAATAGAAAATAATTTAAAAAATTAAATTAATATAAAATTCAAAATTTTAAAAATCAATTATCTTTATATAAAAATCAAATATTTATTATAAATTTATACATTCAAATATAATGAAACAAAAATAGGGGCAACACTGGAGGAGGAGGAGGAGGCTGGTCGTTCTCGGGATAGTGAGGCCAATAAAGGGATGCACATATACCACTTATCTATGATCTCATATCTATGATCATTTAGCAGAGTTCTTTATAATCTGCAGAGAGTCACTCATATTTTTCATTGAGATGGACCATACTTTCTTGTACTCAATCTAACAAGGCCATGAACTCTAGAGACTGAGTGCTCGAGACCAATTGCAAGCATCCAATGGTTGAAACACTAGGGGTCGTCCACAATTTCTCAGCCATAGTGTTAGAGAATCTTACACTCGATTTCTATCGGGTCTATCAGACGATCTTGCCTCCAACTACAAATCCGAATCGATATCTGGGTGGGTTGAAGGATCGTCCTCATATCTTTTCTTCAACCGGATGTTATATGTCTCCTGAAAATAAAAAATAAAATCTTCAAATTCAAGTAAATAATAACTTAAGAAAAAAATGGTTGAAAACCAACGTACCACAAAGTGTTGAACTCGGCTATCGATGAACTACTGCACCGTTTTTTGGCGTGCATTATTCTACACATGCGTTTTCACAAAAAGCTCCATTGGGTTTAGCTCACGTTCAAGAGTCGTAGCCTGCAAGATAAAAATGTTATCAGTTAAATATATTTATATAAAAAAATAAATTAAAAAATGGATGTAATTAAAAAAATCTTACCATCCGTTTCGCATGCAAAACGAATAGAATGGGGTCACCAATATGCGTGGTAACAAAACCATGAATTTGCAGGCTCTGGTTCCCCAAACTGGACTATGACAATTGCATGAAACACTCTGACATCACATGCTGAATATATTCCGCTCTTATAGTTTCTAAGATGTATGGCGGTCTAAAATCCTTCCAAACCGCCATGTCATTCCAGCTTGGTAGATTGTTTTCTTTCACATATTTTTTAGATTTCTTTTGTGCCTCTTATAAAAAATCACACAACCTATACATTACAAACAAATTATCTATAAGTAAATGACAAATTATTTTTAATATTTGAAATAAAAAAAACTTAGCTTGATTTCGATGTTACCTAATTGCAACGTGATTCTCCCAAACACTCCTCGCAACATTATCATTTGCTCTATCCCACTCAAATTTTTCCTTACAGTAAAAATTTATAAATGAATAATAATAATAATAATAATAATAATAATAATAATAATTTAAGTTAATACTAACTTTTAACCTTGAAAACCATGCATCAACCTACGGTTTGTATTCAGGATATTGGGAAACCCAACTCCATTGAAACAATAAAATATCTATCGATGATTTAAATGCTGATGTTATTATTCGGGCAACCTCAATATTTGTGAACCTGAAATTGGATAAATTTAATGAAATATTATTTGTTCAAAAATTATTAAACATGTCTTGTGAAAGCAAAATAAATTTACATTAAAATGTCATTCTTCCACTACGTCTCATACTTGCAGGTGAATGAATCCCGTAGTGAAGGGACCCCCCTTTACGTTGTGGCATCACACTTGATGAGGCAGCGTCATGAGTTAATACATGTGCTTTAGTTGCCTCTTCTTGGTTATCGTTGCTAGAAGAACTAGCAGCGATGTTGTACCCACAACATGCAATTGATTTTTTCTTAGACATCTACATGAATTTTGATATTTTTAAAAACAATGCGGTAGCACCTCTCATATACAAGAAGCTACCCAAAATTTCTCATACAGCAAATAGACAAAATATATGCCACAAACCAGTTGATTTTATTCAATTTCTACCAATAATTTTGAATAATTTAATTTCGTAGAAAATTCTCATTTTCTACGTGATAATATTTGTAATCCTAAATTTAAAAGAATTTATTTTAAATGGAAAACACATAATATAATAATTAAAATTAATCCTACACATTTAATAAAATATTAACAACAAATAACTAAAATTCAACAAAATAATGAAAAAAATTATTTCAATAACAACTACATCTCAACACAATTATTTCTAAGTGCTAATACTTGTGATCCTAAATTCACAAAAAAATGTTCTAAATGGAATAAAATACAAAAGAACAACAAATTAGAAAATAATAACTAAAATTCAACAAAATAATGAAAAATACTTTATTCAATAACAACTAAAATTCAACACTACATTACTTCATAAAATTATAAAGACAAATAATTGAGCAAAAAAAAAAGACAAAATAGAAAAAATAATGCAAAAACAAATAATGAATAAGGAATGAAA
>Ga0325404_1002509_pt1 | contig 19675 bp, 18 predicted proteins | sample PopdelMetagenome_18_FD_205664 | JGI IMG/M metagenome (GOLD analysis project Ga0325404, IMG submission 205664) | Populus deltoides microbial communities from Bellville, Georgia, United States - Xylem-Control-R1 | ecosystem: Host-associated > Plants > Phyllosphere > Stem > Wood/Secondary xylem... | reverse complement strand
GGTCAAAATGTATAGTGAAGGATTGCATGGTACCTCCATTGTGCATGCTCTGAAGCATAAAGTAGGAGGCTAGGTCTAGGGTGCAATCAGTTCAAAGAGTACGCAATCCATAAGATTCAAATAAACAAGACAATTAGTTGCTCGTAAGAAGACTCTTACTTGTGTGCTTTCGAATAGTCTTGATCATCGTCGCTTGTTGTATTGTTTATGATTTTTCCAAAATATTAGACTTTCATTATACATGTAATTGTTCACCATTGGATAATGGTTCTGGACACAGACGGAGAGAAATATGATTTCTGGTGAATCTAAAAAAGGCCACCAATACAGCCCTGAGTTGTCCCTGCTGCTCCGTCAGATGACACTGGTGGAGTGAAAATCCATGTCAGATTGTATCTGAAATGGGCATGTAAATGAAGAGTTAATGGAACTCATAGGGAGGATTGTTTTAAATTATTAATATTCTTTGTTGAGTATCAGTATTTTTGCCCATTTAGCATGTTTTGTTGTGGCAAAATACAAGGATATAGCCTGGTTACTTTCATATTTTTCACACGGCGTTGTTTCTTTCCACGGAGGTGATCAGTGACCAAACTAGTCGGAAGAGAACGTTTTCAGGAATTTTAATCCTTTTTATATGCACAACATTCCAACAACTACAACTTCATCCCTCAGGTAACTTGGTGACTGGAAAACATTATTGCTGCACTGCCTGGCTATCCATATCTGGTGTTTGTGCGTGACCAAGCTGGACAAAATACAAGGCCCTGTTCTTTCTGCCCTTAAAAGAAAAATATAATAAGATAATATTTTTTATTTTTAAAATTTATTTTTATCAACCTATCAAAACAATAATGTGAAAACTTTAAAACAAAAAAAACTATAATTTCACTCTTAATCAAGCACTGAATGTTTGAGATTGAAATGCAAAATATTTTTTAAAAAATATTTTTCACTTTAAAATATATTAAATTACATTAAACTTATTAAAAAAACAACAAAATACATTAGAGGCAAACCTGTTACATAAGTTAAATTCAAACACCTAATAACATATGTTTTTTAAAGACAAATAATCTTTAAAAAAGCACCTAGACACTAAAAACTATCGCACTACCATACACAGTACTGTAGATTGAGACCATTACATGTCGACTATTCCTTTATAAAAGACTTCACCATGCTAGGTCATGTGGAAGAGTTTAAGCTTTAAAGGACAGGAATCTTCAAGCAAACATCAGGCTAAATGACATTTGATATATCCTTGATGCTTAAAAATGCACCAGGGCAAGCAAGCAGTCGTACAGAACACCAACCAACCAAGAAAACAATTCATATAATAAATCCATCAAGAAAGAAACGCATGTCCAAGAGACAATTTCCAAATTAGCGCAACCTATCAATTCAACTGCTAGTTTCACCGAATACATATCCATGATTTAATTTAACACCCTCAAAACAATTTTTGTTTCCAGCAAAAATGGTGTGCTTAACGGCAGGTCTTTTGAGTTTCTAATGACTCAGAATTTTTGCTACTTGCTAGGGTTTTGAAGGCAGATTTTGACATAATATGTTTATCCGGGTACAAGGAGATATTGACATCGATTATTAAATAAACCACACAATTTTGTTAAAAAATTATCATCTTCAACATAAAACATTTGGCACTAAAATAAACCCACAAAACTTTCAGACTTGGCAAAACCCTCAAACCAACTATTGATACAACAACAATCAACACTTCTAGCAAGCAAACAGAGAAGAAAATAACAAGCACACGATAACGGTAATCCAAAATTAACAATTATATTAAAAACATTTAAACATTCCATTATCTAAAATCCAAAAATCGTTCGAGCCCAAAACAAGGTCTTAAAATCATAATAGCAAACTACAAATAAAAAACTTGTGCAAAAGAAGACCTCTTCGAAACTAAATCTCTTAATCGAACAAGCTGAAGCCCATATCCTGCAACAAAGACAGCAATAAAACATTCCCTTCAGTAAAAAACAGGCAACTTTAAAACGAACACAACAAGCCAGGAAAATGTATAGCAACAAAGAAAAAGATCGCTTACATCATCAGACTCCTCTTTCTCTTCAACCTTCTCCTCTTTCTTAGCCTCAGCAGCAGGAGCAGCACCACCAGCAGCAGGAGCAGCACCGGCAGAAACAGCAACACCACCACCGGAAGGAACGGAAGCCAACTTTTCCCTGCCGGAAGCAATCAGCTCAGTGATGTCCTTTCCTTTCACACTGGACAACAGCAACTCGATCCTGTCATCGTCAGCATCAGCGCCAACTGCAAATCCGAAAAAAAGAAACAAAATCAATTTATTAAAATACAAGAATCTGAAAACAGAAAAATGAAAACATAATGTGAAGAAGGAAGGAAGAAAGTACCAGATCCGAGGATGTTTTTCAAATCCTCGGCGGTAGGGCAGGTGTTGCCACCGAGAACGGCGAGCAAGTAAGTGGCGACAACCTTCATTTTAGTTTGGAAGAGGCGCTGGGAGAAACTAGCAATAGAGGCTGCTACTACCTAGGGTTTTGGAGACAGACGGTAGAAATAGATACAAGTATATATGTTTATATCTAGGGCTTGTCAAGGGTGAGAATGTGTGATTAAATCTTGTCCGTTCATTGTTTGTTTTGCCGATTATGTCCCTGGTTTTGTTATTCCTATGTTTGGTTGCAGGAGGAGGAACGTACATATCATGGTTTAGGTAATCACCGTGTACAATTCAAGGATAAGGACCGTCTGGCTGGGCATGGCTATTGAGGGAGTATTTTTTTTTTTTTCAAATTATTTTTTAAAAAAATATTTCATTTTTTTTTCATAATTTAATATAAAATTATTGTTTATGTCGACCAGTACCTAAATAACAAAACATGCTGAGAGTATTTATATCTGTATAAATTTTATGCAAACGGCGAAGTACTAATCTCTGTATTTTTCATTGTAAGAATATTATATATTTTTTTACTATTAAATTATTAAATATTAAATGTTTTTTATATGGTGAATATTAAACTGTACAGCACCAAACACAGTATAAGCATTAAGTGTTTTTGAAAAAAAATTATATTTTATGTTTTAAATTAATATTTTTAGATATTTTTAAATTATTTTGATATATTAATGTTAAAAATAATTTTTTAAAATAAAAAAATTATTTTAATATATTTCCAAGAAAAAATATTTTAAAAAATAACTGAGAAAACAAATGTATTGGATCCTGTAGCAAATTGTCATATAAACTTTCATGACAAATTGCATGTTTAGTATGCTAGCCATTGTCGAGAACAAAGCTAACCTAATCCCTTCTGATGTCCATATCACCTCCACATGAATCACACCGTTTTCTTTTACAACCAATTGTTCTTTTATAGTTGTTACTATTATTATTATAACCATCGATTGGTGTGGTCTAGCAGCAAGTGAGGCGAGTGAGCAAGTCACCAGAAAAACCATCTTCTGGTTGTTGAACTTGGAGCCCGTTCATCGTTTTTCACTTCGTTCTTTCTATTCTCGATGCCCTGCGTTAAGGATTCTAACCTTTTTCTGCATAAAACAGTAAAGAGAAGTCAGACTTTGGTAGTAGGTGAGTAGAAATTGGCTTCTCATGCAAATAGGCAACTCCAAGTAATTGACTAGGGAAAAATGGCGACAGGTTAAGTTATCAATTGCACAGCTAACAATTTTAATGAAACTTAAACCACTTAAACTTTCTGTTATTGATGCAGCGCATTAAACGAAATAACGAATTTGTTTATCCTTGCTTCTTTGGAGACAAAGAAATTCATCTAATGGTTTCCGGTGGAAACAAGATTCACTTTTTATATCTTATCTCAACAATGATCTGAAAGCATAAATTCTCTCTCCAATGCTTGAGCACTTGACCACCAAATCCAAAAATATAATTTTGACATTTCGTAAGAGGGTACAAACATTACTTGGTATCTGTTAGACGACCATGCAAGCTCCATCTCTGGCGAAATCCTTCAATGCCTTCAATTCCACTTGCAAGAATCAAGCGCCTATTGGGAACGGTTAAGACACATAAGTGATCTCCAAAGATGAGTAATGATTCCATATAAGAAACCAAATATGAGAAACATACATGACAAGTATATTGTAGTTGCAATACACATGGATGATATTAATTATAACACCTATACAACCAAATTGTACTGACATGATAGTGTAGTCATGCCCTTATTAAGAAAACTTTCACAGGCATTGATGACCCCACTTTGCGCTCACCAAAGATGTAACCTGTCTAAACAACCACTCAACATAACCATCAATCCAGATTATACCTCTCCAAAGACGTAACTTCTGATTCAAGCTGAGCAGCTCTTTCCTTCGCTTCATCTAAAGGCATTGATGACCCCAATTTGCACTCACTGTCTTGTAGGCGTTGCCTTAGTTCCTTATCCTGCAACTCAAGTTTTCAAACAAACATCAAAATGTTGATATCAACCGACCTTCAAAAATCTGCATTTTACAAATTATATGACATCCAAGAAAGAGTACATCTAATAGAAACAGAAGTGAAAAGACAGTCAATCTCACCCTCCTTTCAGCACAGTGTCGATACAAAGCAAGCTCATCTTGACAGAAAGGCTCAATATCATTGATCTGCAAGCCTACAACATAAAGCAGGAAGATTTAGTTACAAATGAAGTTATTTTCCCCATTCCCCATCTGTATGGCATTAAGTTTGCCTCCAACACAACAAAAAGATGGTTGATGTATCACCCAACAACAGAAAGTCTTATATTACAGCTAAACTTGATTATACACGAAAGAAAATAGGTAAGGGTGAGGGACGTCTATCCAACAGTCAGTCTGTGGAGCTACCGCATAGAACCAGAACAGACCCAGAGAAGTTGAGTACTACATATGCATAGGCTTACAAAGACCTTTAATACCACTAACTTTAGTCATCTTATAAAATCAAGTAGTCATGCTTACAGCTGTTTTGTACAAAGACTCTGGTCAGATGCCATTAATGAGCACAGAACAATTTGGCAAAACAAAACTTAGATTGACTGGAAGGAAATGAAAACTTACATAAGAATAGGTTCCTTAAAATCCCATCACACAAATCAACACCTTCAAGAACATGAGAGGCAATTTCTGGTGGGATGATTGGGGATGGTGGTCCCATCATTAGATCATCTCCAACCAAGATAGTTTCATCCATGGTTGGCTGTGCATCGACTGAAGACCACAAGAGATTGCAACAAATTGAGAATATATATCAGTTTAAAGTTTGTTAAATATTTATTCTTAATATGAAAAAGGAATGCGATGAAGCATGACTTAGGTAGCAATTTGCAGTTAACTTCATAGTTGGAAGAAGGAAATCATTATGAACAAACCAGTAACTCCAAAACCCTTAATGACCAAATTGGAAATCTTTTATATATGCTGAAATGAATGTAACTTAAAACATATGCTTGCATGCAAGATGCAGGCATCACGTGTGCATGCAAGTGCGAATTTAAACAGATTAATGATTTGACAGTTTTTAAACATTCCACTTGAGTTAGAAAGTCATATTTTTAAAAATCAACTGGCAGACTCCATGCCAATTCTTGTATACTGGAAGAAAGAAAACTTCACCTCAATAAAGTTCCTACTTGTTTGAAGAGATTTGGCCCTCATATATAGTTTTTACTGATTATTACTATGTCCCTGATAGATCCTTTGACACTATATCAACACTGAGACTTTCTCCCAATATTAGCGAGTTGATTTTTTTTATCATGAACAGAGCCATAACGCCATTAACTTGCTTATTTTTTTCAATTGCTCTATCTGAATAGTTCAACATCAAGATTACTTCTATAGAATCTAAAACTAAATTTACTTGGCTCACAGCATATTCCAACAAAATTCCCAAACAAAGTTGCTGTTCAATTATCACTTTGAAATCTGTTTCTTTTCCTTGTTTTTGAGACTACAGACATGACCAGTTTCTACTTCTCAGAAGCAAGACTGGTAATTTCAGACCTCCAAAGTCTTAGAGATCTTAGACTTAGGAGACTGGCAACACAGAAGCTAGAACCCATATCTTCACATCCAATCTACCGAAGAGAAAAAAGATGAAAAATCATAAAAACATTTCTTCATACATAGATTCATCACACAGAAAAGAGGAAAAACAAAACAAAAGGAGGCAGGAGAGCTCACGTACCATCCATGATTGCTTTTGAGTAAACTCTTTTGTCTTCAACCACCAAAAAAATAAATATGTTCAATCAAGTATCAATACCTGTAAACTACAAGAAAGAACAAAAACAAGAAAAGAATTAACAAGTCACAAGAGAAAAAATGCCCCAAAACCGCAGAGCAAACTCTACCAAGCTACATAGGCGGTTAATAAATCAAAATTTCAAGAACGGATTTCCTCTTTTACATCAAAAAACAAGATAAGAATGATCAACATGTAAATGGGGTGCGTAGATTGAAAGACAACCTCATTGCGGCATTTCATCAAACAGTTGCAGTGCAAAACACTAAGTGATAAATTTTATTCAACTACGGCCATGTCGGGCTCATTTTCAGTGTTTTGAAAGCCATGAAATCCATATTATCCATTTCAAGTTAAAATGAAACTCATTTTTATGGACTTACGGTCAAGTAGGGCTGAGGCAAAGATGGAGCACATACAGGTTCTGTCAGTGATTGATTTTACGAACGGAAAAAATTGAGACGAAAAAAAGAAATCTGAGATATAAATGGGCCACAGATAAAAATAGGCCCAATCAATTATACTGGCTCAATATACAAATCCAGTTCGAAGCTCTAAGAGCCATAAATGGGCATTAAGCCCATAATTGTTAATACGGCCACCCAAAAACATTTTTCATTTTTGTTTTTTTGAAAATAACTCCATTGATTATCAAACATGATGAGCGGATCTTACTCTTGGTCTAATTTCATTTTAAATCAATTTAAGAGTAGATTTAGTTGACACGATTATCCTAGCAAACTTTAAAAATACCTGACTATATTAATTCTAATAATTTTAAAAAAATATTATTCAAAATAACATCATTTTATTAAAAAAAATAAAAATAAAATATCATTATTTTTTATACAGAACATTAATTTAAGACAATCTAAAAATAGAAACTAAAAATTAATTTTTTTAAAAAAATACAATTAAGCCAGAATAATGCCACCAAAAATTATAAGCAGTCACCAAAAATATAGGATGAAAAGGGGTTAATTGCAACCTTTAATAAACTGTCACCAAAAATTATAAATTAAAATACCTTGCCCAAGAATTTATTTATTTATTTTTTGCTAATCTCTTTTCAGCAGCAGAACAAAGCCAGCCTAGTAAAATATTTTTATGCAAAGTTGATAAGATCCTGATCAAAATAATAATATTATTGATGACGCAAAGTTGAACGTTTTAAATATTCTGTATTATTTCAATTCTATTAAAATATACAGAAATCATAAATATTACATGATGAAACCTTGGAATGTTACAGAATTCACATTGATACACAAAATGATCACAGCACTTTCAAAACACAAGTGACGGAAACATGCATGCAAAATTCATATACGCCTATACTCATCCCCGCAGTCGCCAATCACTTTTAACAGATCCTTCCCTTTTTTGGAAACTTCCTGTATGCTGTTCATATCCTCCTCGTCGAGGACCAGTGAAAACACAGCATTGGCGTCATTGATGTGTTCAGCCAAACCAAGTCGAACACCTATCATGGATCCTGCCACTGCTGGCTGTAGTTATACAAGACATGCCAGAAGAAAAATCCTTGGTCAGCGAGAAATTCTACCATCAAAGAGAAATGAACATTTAGGAAGTGCTGATATATACCTGATCTAATATGTACTTCACCGCTACAGTTGGAATGGAGACACCGTGTTTAGAGGCTATCTTATTAAGTGTCCGCAGCAGACTTTGGAACAGACTCCATCCTCCCCAAGCATCAACCATCTGTCATGTATATTGCAGAATTTTATGACACGAATCTAAGCATACTATTACAGTGGTAAACATCCAAAGCTTTAAATCTCTCTCCCTCTCATGCATCCTAGGGTTGCAATGTAAATAATTTTGGAGAACTCTTATCTGAAAAAAGAGAGGGTAGATGATGAAAAAATCACAAATCCAAGACTTTTGTTCCTCAAATTGTGACCAACTTCCAAAGAGAAGTAAATCCGACATTTTAGTAAACTCGCTAAACAAAAGCCAACAGTTTCCTTATTAAAAATAAAGCCAGTATTCAATGGAGTTCTTATCTCTTACCCTTTTGTACTTCTGCAAGGAAGGAGTATTTAATGGTGGGGCAGAAAAAGGAATGGATAAGTTAGTGTCAAGGAATTTCTCAGATAACAGTCCACCCATTACCGTCCCATACCTGCATTCATTAATTATCCACGGAATGCTCAATTGTACAGTAGATAATGTAAATTCTGTTAGCAAGCCAAAAGGCTAATACAGAATATTATTTGTGCAATCATATTTCTATGAGCGTGCAATGAAAGAGGGACAAACAGACGTGATAAGTTTAACTCCAGTAAGCTGACAAAGCTCTGCCATTTTTTGTTGAGGACGCATGTCCACAAGTGAATGTTGCACCTGATGGAATCACAATATACTAGTTTACATGAGCTACAAGCTACATTAAGAGACGGGAGTGACAAAAACAAGAAATTGTTTGATAATACCTGATTGCTGACAACAGGAATTCCATTTTCTAAAATTATTTGTAATCTCTCTGTGTCGAAATTTGTCAAAGCAACAGTCTTAATTTTACCTGCATGCAACTTGCTGAAGTAATGCAATCAAATCAAAGATATATGGACTCACGTGCCCATAAGAATGAAAGATAAATAATTTAGCCTTCTTTGAATTGCCAAAATAAATAATTCTAACCTTCTTCCTTCAGGTCATTCAAGTGTTTAAGGGCATCAAGGTAGCCAGGATTAGAATAGTCCCACCTATTCAAGATAAAAAAGAAAATAGAAAAGCACAAACCATTAGTTTCAGAAAAATTCATCAATATCTAACAGGTATCAATAGAAAGTGCTGATGTTGAATATCCAAAATCTAGAGAAATGTTGTCCAAATACAATGGAAACAAAAGAACAATACCAATGAAACTGAAGCATGTCCAAGGATGACACATCCATCCTCTTCCTTGAAATGTCAATGATCTGCCTGACATAACTACCAGTCATTTTAACGGGTGGTGGAACCCATTTTGTAAGGCTGCATTGCATAATATACGGAGGTAAGCATTAACTCCACAGTTCCCTTCCTTTATTCTAGAGGTGAACATAAATTCTACAATATCCTTCCTATGTTATAATACATGCCAATTAACAAAGTGGTTATGACTCACCCTCTAACCCTATCCAGGACTTCTGGTGGACGCTCTCTGCGAAGTCGGTTGATAAAAATGCCATACAGATCTTCAGCAGGCCCATCTGCAGAGTTATAAGAACTGAAACAATGAGGGACCCAATTCTTGGATGCAAATATTAAAAATAATAGACTGCCAATATCATCATTATACAGTACGACAATGTATGTATATCTATAAAACATTTCTGTTTATCCAATTCATAAGCAGTAAAGTTGCTGCTGACTCAAGCCAATTAAATAACAACTTATTTCTAAGTCTGAGCATCAATTGTAATCTTTGCAACACACAAAAAAACAGTATTGGAAGACTAGCTACTTCTTTATAAGCTCATTACATATATCAGCCATATCAAAAGTAGTCAATCCAGCATCAGCATATTTGAGCATAGCATCAACAGCGTTGTCACGATCAATCTTGCCCCAACCACCACTTGTTTGCCACATCCCATTAACAACCCTACACATATCTAATGAGTCTTTTCCATTCTTCACCACCACAATTCTCCTGTTATCCTCCTCAGTCAACACACATTGCAATGGTTTCAAACTGGTTACTTTTCTTACATCACCAAATCTTCTACTTTCCAGTTTCATTCCATTAAAGCTGAAGCTGCTAAATGGTTGGTATAAAAGCTCTGCCATTTTCAATTGCAAAAAAGCCTAATATGCAAAGAGACTAAAAAGATTACAAAAGGGTTTTTTGTTTTTGCTTCTTTAAACCCCATAACTACGTTCCTTCCCTTCCAGTAGTTTTCTTTCATCTTATCTGCTTCCTTGTCTTAGCTTCCACCATTGATTCTATAGAAAGGTCTTTGCAATTATAAGAGGAAGTGGGGGCATTTTGGCCAAAGCATGTCATTTAAACGGTTACATTGTTACAAATAGAAAGAAAAAAGTGGCGAATGCGCAAATACCCATAGGGACACTGCTGCAACAAACAAAGTAAACTAAGAAAGCCGACGTGGCAAGCAAACGGGCCAGGACTTTCCAAGCCAATGAGAACGCACCACGTAAACATAAAAAAAAAAACCCACAAAAAAAGGGTAAGGGTTTTGAATAATTTACAGTGATCGGCCATGTCGAAGGTGGAGAGACCAGCGTCAGCGTAGCGAAGCATTGCCTCGACGGCGTCGTCTCGGTCGATTCGGCCCCAACCGCCGCTAGTCTGCCACATACCGTTAAGGACTCTGCATATGTCAAGCGAGTCGTTCCCATTCTTCACCGTGATTCGATGAGCCCCGGCGTCAGTTGTGGTTGTTGTTGTCGTCGGCGCGCAGCACCTGACTGAATTGAAACTGAGCCATCTTGACTCGGGACGAGCTGCAGTTGTTATAGTGAGTTTGGGGACAGCGTGGTGTAAGGACGCTGCCATCTTTTTTGCGTTTACGATGTTCCAGACACGGAAGCAAAGATGATAGATAAGGTGTTTGGCGCTCAGAACGAAAAAAAAAAATATCCTATTTTCTTAATTGACTATTATACCCTCAGTTTCCACCAAAACAAAATTTCTCTTGTATATAATATTTGTACAAAAGATGTGTATTACTCAAGGTTTTCTTTATTCTGGGGAATGAATGATAGAAAATCTGAAAGTATATTGAAGCTTCTCGCCTTTATCAATTATACTTGTTGGAGAACCAGAGGGATATGGAGTTGAGAGGAACGAGAGTTGATGAGTTTGATATCAAGGCGACTGTGAGTATACTGAAAAGGAAAGTGAAATGATTACCAGATGGGGTAAAGGTCAAGCCAGATGAGAGGCGATAGTCGCTGAGGCTATGCAAGTCCATCGTGGTCAAGCCTAAGTGGAGATGAGAACATACTTGTCAGACCCGATTATAAGACTAATCAGTAAAAAGACCTAGTTCATGGAATCAACCCTAGTAAATTATTTTTATTATAAGGATGCTGTTCTATTTTATTATAAAAACAATAATTAATTTGACCTGTCGGGCTAGATAAATCAAATCACTAAAAATTTAGTTAAGATCAATATTTCTTTTCAATTCAACTTAAAACTGTTTCCGAATCAAGTTTTAGATTAGAGTTTTTCATGTTTTAGATTAGAGTTTGTCATGGCAACCTGCTAGGCCAAACGAATTTAACAAATAAGATCCGAGTCTTCGTGCTGATGGAGATCCTACTCTACGAGATGCTCATGAAAGCCAATCAAATCCATTTGCGGGCCTAAATAGAGAGAAGCATCAAGTTCCTGCTTCAAACGGAAGCCTGTGGCATGAGGAAATTCAGCATGATTATTCGCATTTTGCAGATCAAGAATCATTAGAATATTCCGTGAGAGACTTATTCAGCGCAGTCCTGAGGAAGGACGTGGAACAGAAAGACAAGGTGGCAGGAGTTCATCCACATGCATCTTTCCATTTCCTCGTAGGTTTGACAGAATAAATCCTAACACTTGCCAACCTGAGATTGTGTCAATGGGTCCTAACCTCGGGCAAAGCTCATGTACTGGAGTTCGAAGACCATAAGTGGCTCTTCTTCGATAAGCTCTTCTCTGGATCAAAAAAAGATTTAAGCTACTATCTTGGTGCAATGTGACAGGCACCATCCTCGTAAACTGTGTTTCCCTAGAACAATGCGAGAAAAAGAGATCCAAATACTTACAGTGATTATGTTTCTGTCATGAATTGTCTCATTAACCAGCCGAAAGATGTTATGTTTCTTTGTTCTGATGGAATCATCACAAGATTCTCCCAAGAAAACCAAAACCTGGCCGATCTCTTCAATACCCTGGGGGGGGATATTGCTTTCATTATTCTCGAGTGTTCTTCCCAAGCTATTGAGAGAAGTACAGTCATTTTACAGCAGCGACTGGGCAATGACGAGGCAAACTTATTTTAGCACTCCGTGGTCATTCATCTCAGTGTTATCCACATCAATCCACATTCGAGTAAGATAATCATGTTGTCCGATCTTGTTTAGCAGAAAAATATATGGAAACACCAGGTGAGGTTCAACCTGGTCGAACCTCACCCCTTTGTTAAACCAAAAAAAAGCATAATATATAGAAACAAATTCTTTTATGTTAACGGACAACTTTCTGCAACGAAATGAGTATATTATTTATAAGTGCAAAATAAAGATGAGAATCCTTCCTAATACAGCATACATCCACTAATATACAACCAAGTACAAAGCAACAACAGCTATTAGAACAACCTGATCTTAAATCCACAAGCATCACTCCTGCATGGATAGGTTATCGAGCAGTTCTCTCAGACACATCGAGGTGAACTTGACAACAGACAGAAATCTACTTTTTATGTTTGCTCTCAAGTCGCATAATCTTCCGCTCCATCTACAAACCAGTGAGGCCCAAAAAAAGCAACAAGCAGAACAAGTATTCTGTTAAATGTAGGCAACAAAACATTTGTGCACCATACTTTATTAGAACAGGGACATACTGTGAAGCAGAAATTATTGTGGAGAACCAAAAACTTGAAAACAATCTGCATATGCCAAGAACTTGGGGAGAGCTTGGTATAATTATGAATTTCCCTCACTCTCTCAAAAACAACTGATCGATAAACCAAAGTCCTGTTAATGCAGGTGTTGTATATTAGTTTTATATGTTTAAGTAAAATGCTGCCGAGAAATGACGCGCATTTTGCCGCATGCAATTCGATACCTAAAATGCAACAAGCCAGCAATCTTATCCCACGTGCCCTGAAAACCATTATAGGAAACTATTCTTCCTCAATTAAAAGTGCTGTGCACAGCCACTCAAAATTGAGACTCAGGATTTTGAGCTTGATTTGATTATGATTGTTGCCTACTATCCTTCTTTAGCAAGAAGTTTTATGCAACTGTGTGGCATTACAAATGTATATCTTTTTTCCATGTTGAACTTCTACCAAAGCCCAAAAGCAAAACCTATTAAAGACTCAAACATGTTTCCAACCTGTGGTAGCAAACAAATCAAGCATTTATCACAAGTGCTGCAAATTTAAGCAGCAAGAAGTCTAAAACATACAAGGTATAAGAAAATAAGAGTTTTTGAAATCTTAATGAAAAAAGGCAATTGATCAATTAAAACGGAAGTGAAGCACACAATCAAATATTATCATGGATCTAGCAGATACTTAAGCATGTGAGATATTTGGAAAGGGAGTTTGAATGATAATGATGTACGATTATGCAGTACTCATGAGCTTTTTAGTGATTAGTAGAACCAAAGTGAACCGGTTAATGGCATGTACCACACTCGAGAATTCTAGGATCTACAATATAGACAACCAACCAAGGTTGTGCTTGCAGAAAGATGAATTTCAAATCAGTAAATAAATATTCAAGTTCAACGTCAACTAAAAGTGGTGTATTATTTTAGTAGTTATAGTATTGGATTGTTATTTTTATGTAATATTATGATCTACATTCAATTATTACTGTCCCTTTTGATTTCAATCATTGAAGATCTTTACAGTAAAACAATTTGCTAAAAATTGCTAGCCCTGTTTTACAGTTTCTGCCAGGGTACCTTAAATTCATGTTAAATACTGAAAAGACTAATCGTTTTTGCATTTAGGCATTTTTTTTCTTTTCCTTGTGAGTAATTGGAAATATGCTTAAATATATAGAATTCTTTTTTACCCATATTCTCCTTCAGGCTGAGTTGCATTTTTCATCTCCCATTATGCATCCAATAAATTTACACTACTCACATAGCAATACTATCCACTCATGCAAAAAATGACATTCTTACTATAAAAACTCCACAAGAGGTCAACGAAACATACCATGAAATCCTAAACAACAATATGCAGATATGTTACTTTGCATGTAAACAAGAACTTAAGAGTCCACGAAACAAGAATTAAAATTGAATTACCTGAACAACGACTTCCAACTTGGTCCGAATATGAGCAAATTCATTCTTTATCCAATTGAGGGAAAGGGACAAACTGAAACGGCAATATATGCAAATACATTGGAGGAAAGGAAGTTATTAATCCAAATATGAATTATTGAATATAGTAAAGATAAGAAAATGATAACCAACAAGAAAATCAAGCATGTCTTTGAAAAATAAGTAGATACGACACAAGTCTAAGTAGCTAGCAAGTTATTTATCAACCATCACCATCTATCATGTAACATGTAGGACGCATCCTTCCTACAGATCAATAATTGAGAAGAAAATGACAAAGCACAGCATGAAAGCCACCTTACTTTCTTTTATCCATCTGATGACAAGCTTCAATGAGATCAGCACATGCAAGCCTCATATGCTCTGCACCCATGCTGTAAAACCAAGTACATTATATCCACCTTTTTAATTCTTTTTATGATAGATGGGAAATTAACTTTCAGCTAGACTAGTGGGACAACAAAGAAACTGTAGGAAAATTGGTAAAACCATCCGCACAATTTATTTTCCTTGAGAAGAAAAATTATAAATTAGCAATAATTTTTTACCATTTACTATCTTTTGTGCTGAATATAAGCGACTAATAGCTCTCGTTGTTATTTGTTAACCAATGATTATCTCACATTGCTAGATTCCAACATTTGAGTTTGTGGATGTTAACACAGACAAATCATAAGAATATGCATAAGACAGTGGTGCATTTATCCAAACATCATCATACTTGTAAATCTTAGGGTTATTGCCGCCTTTTAACTAAAAGGAAGAATGAGTCGTGATAAATGTACATGACAGCGGAACTCTAGAGCATAATGCATGATGAAAAAAAGGAAACTACTAGATACTTCTTACTTTTGAACTTTAATGAACTATCATTATTGTCGTTTAAATTATTTTTTTTTATCCATGAACCAACATATAAGAAAGATCACTCTAGCTCATTTCCACATGACACTATTCCAAAACAGACACGATAAATTTAAAGTTCCATGCAAAATAAATTATCACATAGACCTAAAAGTGTTAGCCTGTTGTTTCAGCTAACCATTATTCTTAGAGACGGTGCTTAAACCATTTAGATATTATGTTCTTTTAAATAAAGAAGAAAAGGAATCAAATTGGCTTTTCTTTTTAATTGGGGTGTTGATTAATACAACTACATATACATATTTGGATATATCATAGTATACATAGGAAATATAAAAAAATGCTGAGTAGAATAGTCAATGACTATAATTTGCATATATGATATTCATCATTATGTGCATACCATATACATCCATGAAGACAAATAAAAAAAACATAAAGGTAAGAACACCTAATGCCAGCTTAATAAAAGTAAGAGACTGATAGCAAACAAGTACAAATAAATCATCACGTATAGGAGCTACTTCTGAACCCAGTTGTTATTTATGCTCTTTACTTGAAAGGAATGGGAAAGAATGTAGAGTTAAGAAAATATTTCATGAAGAAACAAAAAGTATTGTGGCCTTGCCATTGAAGAAAGACAATATAAAGCATGCTAAGAGCACTTGAAGGTCCAGTGACCACTTGAGAAACAAAAATATACAATCGTTTGATGAATCATGCTAAACAAGTTGTCTACCATAGCCAGGGGAGGAACCGCACATGAGAAAGAGAGAGAGACAAGCACATGAAATTTTCTTTCTTTGTTCACCACTAAAAGTAAACAATCAACCATCAGCACCCGCTACCCCAGAGATTAAAAATAGAAAGTGCATGATTGAAATGAGGAGAAAACATAGATGTGTATTTCCTAATCGCATTAATAAATGCACACATGTTGTGAGCTTTTGCATCACCAAGGAAAGTCCCAGTACCCAGGTCTTGATCAAAGGCAAGAAACCATGAGCTCAGCCTTTTAAACCATGTTCAAACAGCTGCTTTTTTTCTCTTAATATTTCCTTCTTTCAGTATATCTAAACTCATTTTCACTAAAAGCAACCTATCTACGAGTGCACCACGTGTAGCCAACCAATGTCAAACATACACTCCATTCCAGAAATTGTTTCCTATTTTCTCTATTTATCAGACATGATTATTACTCTTATTGTCCAACAACTACCCTTACACAGAATATAAAATATCATCTTACAGTGAGCTTCTCTCCTCTACTTGCTGGGCTAGGGCAGCCAACTTAGAAAAATCAACATCAGGAAGATCACTGCAGGTATATAAAAATGAGTTAAATAACCCAAATTATTCTAGGAAGTCATCTACCATAACTGACGCTTTGCAAGTTGAGTTTTGGGTACAGTGTTACATGTAACTTCCAAGTTCAAATAAGATTGACTCCACATCAATGCAGTATGTATTGATCAATTGCACAACATGATCAGGTTCCTCCTCTGTTTTCAAAGTTTGAATATGACAGAACTGAGCATTCACAATCCCCTACAAGGAATATAATAAAAACACATCATCAGCACTGAAAACCTTTCCAAACAAATAAGTCCTCTGCATGACACCAAATTTAAATGGCCTCAAATCACAACTACAAAATACTTTGAAATCAGAAGCAATCACACAGAATTGAATGAACAACTTAAGAACATGTCCCACACATCTGTATGTATGTATGCATATAAAAGTATTTATATAAAAATACACTATTTTATGAACAGGTTTAGAAAACTGAGACAAGATCAAATAGCCTTCAATCTTTATTTTTCCTCCTTTTTTTTTTTTTGCCAAAAGCCCCCGAATGCATTGAAGACATAACAATAACATCCTAAAGAGTAAAGTGAAGACAAGCATAGGATTAGCAAACGAGATTCTACAGAAAAGCAGTAAAACCATTTGACACTGTTACCTCATCAAACAGTGACTGCACATATTGTTGGAGCAGTCCTTTAACAATTAACATGGCCATTTAAGATATAGGACACTAACAGAACCCTAAACTAATGGAATCTGGAGAAGATAGCAAGTTACAGTGACAAGTGAGCAACTTTGCATGAGACATTCCCACAAGAGTGAGGGAGTTATATGCAAAATGAATTGCAGATAAAAACAATGTCAGACCATGAGTTCAGCATGGTACCTTACAGATTTAGCACCTAGACTATGGATATTAACATTTATGCCACTGCTAATGAAACAGACCAAAACAATTGAGTTGCTTCAAATTATGACTTAATATCAGAATAAATACTTTTGATGCATCTAGCAATCGAAATATTATCAAAAAAAGAGAAAACTGGATGTCAAAAAACCCATGAGGTGATAAGGAAGAAGCACAATAGTTGATTAATAAAAATGATTTGAACATAGCTACTTTGTGAAAATTTACCTGCTCTGAGGCAATGAAACAGTGGTGTAAGTTATCCAGTTTCAAAATTCAAAGAAACTAGAAGCATTTTTGGTAGGTAATGGCATTTCCAAATATTCTTCACTCCACTGAGTAGGCCCCATCTCGCTCCTGCTTGACACGATGACAGGTGGGTCCCATCATTCAGATTAGGTGGAAGTTGTATGGTACATAAAGCCAATGCCACATGGCAAAGCACAAGATATGTGTAACCTGTCAGGTGCTTTCATTCTACTTCCTCAGCAACACCAAAATCCATGTAGAGATTATAGGAAATTTTTCGGGATAATTTACTACAACTCAAGAATCATCTCAACAAATTAAATATAGTGGTGCCCTGACAATCCATGAACAAAGTACAATCAAATATTTACTTATAAAAGATACAACTCATAAGCACCCACTGATCTTGGTAGCTAAGTGGCACCACCAGCCATTCGGAGGTGGAATACAAGTTCAACCTGCACAAACAAAACAAAAACTCCGAAGCATGAGTAGGCTGCTCTCTATTCCGTAACCTATTATAGCAACTAATCGACATTCCGTGACCTATTATAGCCAACTAATCAGCAAAGAATTTATCACACTTTACCTTTATTAATCATATCACGATAATGCCAACCATCCAAATTGACAAGGGACATCGAATTTCACTAACATGCCAATCAAGCAAACCAGTCCTTCATGAAAAAACAAAACAAAAAGAAACTATGCAAAACAAAAAAGTGGTTTCCAATGCTCGCGTCATTTCAGACAACATGTATGCAACCATTTATGCTGAACTTACAAGTCTTCAACGGACGACATTATAACTGAAATTCAACAATTAGTAACAGCTCAGTAGTAAGCACTCCTCTTTCCCTTCCTAGGTTTCGAAAAATTCTACAACCAAACTATATCAAATTTGTATGAATCTAACCACCAATGTAATCTGAACTTTAGTAAAACAATCAAATACATTCCCACGGGAACTATTAAATTCAAGGGATGGCTACCTTGTATAATTAGGCCGTCGGATATGTTAAAACTCACCCTCAAAACAAAAATTAAATCATGCAATCACTAAAAATAGACAAAAGAAACTATCATCGATCACATTAACCAAGGTACTGCCAGTTTTACCAACAATATCATGCACGAGATGCAACCAATCATAATTAGCTTTTACCAACCCTGACAAATTATAACTGATAGAATCGGAATCAAAAGAAGCAAGCATTTTTAATTTTTTTTAAAAAAATACTTGTAATTATTTGTGAAAGAGAAAAAAAAAACGCATATTCACAGTACCTGGATAGCAACAAGCTTTATCGACTCGCGGTGGAGAAAGGGAAGAAGAATCGAGCAGCATGAACTCTGCTTATGAGTCTGCCCTACCATGGAGGCTTCAGCGACAGAGAGAGTATATATATATATATGCATTTTATTTTATTTTTTATTTTTATTTTTTTTTTGGGGGGGGGGGGGGTGTTTAATGGCTAGAGAATGGAGATAAGGGTGTCATGGTTCTGAGCACTATATTTTAAAGTTTTAGTGGAGGTGAAGCTTCGAGAGAAATAGTGTAAGAAGAATATTCTACATAGCTGATTATTAAGCAAAATTTGTTACGAGAAATGCAGTTCAAACACCTTATTTTTTAGAACTCTCTATTTATGTTCTCGTAACTAAAGCTCCGAAATGTTACCTAATTTAAGGGTTACAACCTACAATGATGATGGATTCAATTTGTTCCATTGTAACACCAAATCTTATATCTCACTTTTATAATCAACGAAGTTCCGATTTTCTAATAGGTTGTAGGGTCATAGTTGTTGGGGATTCATCCAAGGTTACTGGATTATTGAATCAACTGTAGTTCATTGAATTGATATTTTTATTGAAACATCTTTTTTGTTTTTTTCTAAAAATAAGTTTTTTGAATTCACACGTCTAGATTTAATTGAATAATTAAAAATCTGGTTAGATTAAATAAGTTTTACTATATTAATATTTTTTTATTCAATTTAAAACTTAATTCAAATCATATTTTAAATCA
>Ga0325404_1002504_pt1 | contig 19708 bp, 12 predicted proteins | sample PopdelMetagenome_18_FD_205664 | JGI IMG/M metagenome (GOLD analysis project Ga0325404, IMG submission 205664) | Populus deltoides microbial communities from Bellville, Georgia, United States - Xylem-Control-R1 | ecosystem: Host-associated > Plants > Phyllosphere > Stem > Wood/Secondary xylem... | reverse complement strand
TGCAGCTGCACCCTCCATCTGATTTCTTTCCTTTTTTTCGCTGCAAATTCCTGCTGTTTTTCCTTTATCATCATGCCTGAGTTTTGGAGCTGCAACCACGTTTTTTCTTGCCTCATTTGAAAGGGAGTAGCTGGCCCTATGGAAGGAAAGAAAATAGTCACACCCTCCTCTAAAACTGGAAAGAAATCAGACGTAAAGCATCAGCACAAAATCAGAATATTGCAGCTTCCTTTTGCGTTTTTTTTACTGCAAATCAGTAGGGATTTACGTCCTAGAATTAATGCATTAAATCTTTCCTAAATAGAGATATTCTAGACTATATATAAACCCCTCTAATGACCTAGCAAGGGGCGGAAAGAGGAGAGCAGAAAATAGCAAAAAGAGAGCAGAAAAATAGCAAAAAGAGAGCAGAAAAAGGAGAGGAAAAAAAAGGCAGAAAAAAAAGAGCATAGAAGGGGGGGACGGAGGCAAAACAAGGGGAAAGAAAGGAGGCTTTTTCTTTGATACTAAAAAGCCTGCACTGGAACGTGAAAGAGAGAAAAAAAGGAGGAGAAAAAGACAGGATCTGCAGGTGTTTCTTCCCTAGTGCTCCAGCTGCGAGAACGTTAGGGACCCTCACGTTCTTTTCTCTTCTTACGCCTGCTGGAGGGAAGGTTAGCCGGCCATGACTTTGTCTTTTTGTTTGTAATAAAGCATGCTTTCCCAGTTTCTTTTTTTGTTTCTCTCTGTTGGCGTTGTAAAAATGAATGAGGCTGTTTGTTCTTTTTAAGGTGAGGAAATAGTGGGGTTTGTGAGGCACGGACATAAGGGTTTAATTTCAAAATTCTGGTTTCATATTTTTGGCTCCCTCGTACACATGTTTTACTTCTCTCATGTTTCTTATTTATACATGAATAGAGCATGCTTCTAGTTTTTATCCTTGTTGTCTGCGTGGGATGAGTAAAGCGGCATTTAGTTTTATCAAAGAATGGGTTTGTGGGTATGGACACTGTCACTAGAATGGGTTGATGGGGTATGAACACTGTCACTAAATTCTGGTTTCATAATCTTGGCTACCTTGTACACATGTTTTATTTCTCTCCGGTTATAATTTTTTTTTAAGCTTCTTGTAAATTTTATAATATATGTGATCGATTGATTAACTTTTATTGCGATTTTTGTATTTTATTGCGATGCTTGTGTTTTTTTTTAAAAAAAATATTTTCTTATGTGTTGCATACGGCCAATACCCTAACATGTTTTTTTTTAATTTTTTTTTATATAAAAAACATTGGAAGTTTCGAAAATGTGTTTTCACATGGATTTCTTAAACACCAAAAATTGTTTTTCTTGCATTTCTGGATTTTACAACATGTTTGTAAACCTCCAAAGGGTATTGGCCAATATTCCAAAAAAATATAAAAATCTTATTTTGGGGGGAATTCATCTATTATTCACCGCTAATGTTTGGATAAAGAAATCCTTAAAGGATGAATATCCAAAATATTATTGGGAGTAATAAATCCGCACACATCCTTGAAAGAAGCCTTGATTATAATCGAGGACATTTCAAATTTTTTTTCCACAATTTACGAGCTGTGAAAGTTAAAACACTAAGATAAAAAAATAGGTTTTTAAAGCACCCTAGATTTCTAAATTTTTGCCCCTCCTCCTTGCAATTTACGAGTCGCAAACCCTTGAAAAACTAAGGGGAAAATGAGCTTTTAAAGCACATGGAACTTCCTTGGGTTTCTATCCTAATAAATTTAGTTTGAATCAAAACCTAGAAAACTGATGGGATTAGAAAACATCAACACCATAGCAATTATAAGACAAACCAAATACTAAGCAGCTTACCTTAGGTATGGCGTACTAGGGGTGCTAATACCTTCCCTTTACGCAACCAGTCCCTTGCCTTAGAATCTCTGAAAGACCAGTTAGGTTTCCTAGTGACCATAATACTAGGTGGCGACTCCTTTACATAAAAAGACCCTGAAACCAATCGAGGATCGTCGCGATGCCGCGCTCCGCCAGCGAGGGTGCGACAAGGCTGAAAGAGAACTTCTATGCTGCGAAGTCCATGATGAAACCCTTCGGTTTAGGATACCAGAAAATTGACATGTGCCATAACTTTTACATGTTATACTACCTTGAAAATGCTGAGATGACCAAGTGCATGACATACGGGCATTCCCGTTACAAACCCAGAACTAGTAGGGGAAAGACTCTAATGGCATATAAAAAACTTAGATACTTCCCAATCATATCTAGACTGCAGAGGTTATTCATGTCACCAAGGACTGCTGAGCACATGACATGACACTAATCACATGATGCGATTGATGGAGTGATAGTGCATCCTTCTGACGGCGAAGCGTGGAAACACTTTAATAGTGTGCATCCTCACTTTTCAGCTGAATCAATGAACGTACATCTTGGGTTGTGTACAGACAAATTCAACCCATTCAGGTCATTTGATGCTCCTTATTCTTGTTGGCCTGTCATACTGATGATTTATAACTTGCCACCGGGGATGTGTATGAGGCCGAAGTTCATGTTTTTATCTCTGGTCATACCAGGTCCGAGCAGCCCAGTCCGAAATATAGATGTTTGTCTTCGACCGTTGATTGATGAGTTGGCGCAGTTGTGGTTCTTCGGAACTTTGACTTATGATATATCGAGGAAACAAAATTTTCTTATGAGGGCGGCTTTGATGTGGACTATCAATGATTTTTCAGCTTATGGAATGCTTTCTGGTTAGAGCACACATGGAAAACTAGCATATCCATACTGCATGGAAAACAACAAGGCATTTACACTAACAAACGGAGGTAAAACTTCTTTTTTTTACTGTCACCGTCGTTTCTTGCCACATAATCATAGGTACAGAAAAAACAGAAAAGATTTCTTTGTTGGTAGAGTTGAAAAGGATGTTGCACCCCCATGTCTTTCTGGTGAAGAATTGCATAATGTTGTATCAGAGTACGGTGACATTGTCTTTGGTCTCCAATCAGGTAAGCAGAAGTTCTCTGGTTTTGGTTTGACCCATAATTGGGTAAAGCGAAGTATCTTTTGGGAGCTTCTTTATTGAAAGACCAATATTCTCCGCCATAACCTTGACGTCATGCACATTGAAAAGAATGTGTTTAAGAACATTTTCAATACCGTCATGGATGTAAAGGGAAAGACAAAGGACAACATCAAGGCTAAATTGGATATAGCTTTGTTCTGTAACCGTCAAAATATGAAGTTGGTTTGTGATGAGTCACGGGTCGCAAAACCAAGAGCAAGTTTCGTGTTAGAGAAAAACGCACAACTACTAGTTTACAAACGGCTTAAGAGTCTACATTTTCCAGATGGACATGCCTCGAACATATCAAGGCTGGTTAATATGGAGGAATGCAGATTATATGGAATGAAGAGTCATGACTGCCACGTGTTTATGCAAACACCCATCCCATTAGCTTTTCGTGATTTGTTGTCAAAGGGGATATGGGATACACTCACGAAGATCAGTCATTTCTTTAGAATATATGTTCCATCAAGTTGAATGTTGATCACATTGAGAGGCTTGAAATGAATATCGTCGAGATACTATGCAAACTGGAGATGATATTCCCTCCATCATTTTTTGACTCAATGGAGCATCTCCCCATACATCTACCATTCAAGGTAAAAGTTGGAGGACCGGTCCAGTATAGATGAATGTACCCATTTGAACGGTTAAATATTACAGTTGCAATGTAATTCATATATAAAAGTATTTTATTTATTTTTCTTAATTGAAAATATTTGATTAATTCAATGCAGGTACTTGTTCAATCTCAAGAAAAAGGTTAAGAATAAGGCGCATATTGAAGCTTCGATATGTAAGGCCTATATTGTTGAGGAGATCTCAACATTTATCTTGTACTATTTCGAATCTCATCTGAGAACGAGAATTAATCGCATTCCACGGCATGATAATGGCGGTGAAGTGTCTTCCAGTGGAAACTTATCAATATTCTTCAATCCTAGATGACCCACACATAAAAACATCATAAGAGGAAGATATTTGTCAGAAATAGAGTTCAAGCAAACACACAATTATGTTCTATTTAACTGTAGTGAGCTGAAACATTTTATTCACTAAGTGTATATATGTGTAATACTAATTAAACTTTGTTAATAATATACTGTTAATTATATATTATAATATAATACACTCATTACCACTTGCAGGGAACATCGACAATATTTGTTGTCTAATAACTCACAGCTGACCGAATCCCAGATCTTTCAATTACAAGATGAACAATTTGCCACATGATTCAGAACACATGTAAGCATTATCACAAACTCATTCTCACTTGCAAAATTATTGTATGCATGTCATTACATGATTCTCGTTTACTGTTCATTGATGTACTTTATATACAAGGTTTATCAAATGAGAAGAAGTGTTGCTAAGTCATTGTCTTCACTAAGCCCGGTCCTAAAAGAAAAGTTAAGTGCTATAACGGGTATTTTATCAATTGATATGTTTTTCATACTGAAGAATACGGGCATGGAAGAAAGACATATAACAACGGTGTTTGTGTTAAGGGATTGACTAATAGTGAGATAGAAGTTGATTACTATGGTAGATTAGAAGAGGTCGTTGAACTGCAATACCATAGCGAGCAGAATAGAGTGTTTTTATTCAAATGCTATTGATATGACACAACTGATAGAGAAATCAGAGTTGATCCGCACTATGGTCTAATCGAAATCAACTCAAAAGCTAGACTCCGCAACGTAAAGGATGTCTTTGTTTTCGCAAAGCAATGTCAACAAGTTTATTACACATACACCCCTTCTTTTAGAAATGATCGATCAAGAGTGGATTGGTTATCCGTTTTAAAAACAAAACCCAGGGGTCGTGTCGAGCTTGTTCAGGATGATAACGAAGACACAAGTGTGCGAGATAAAGTCTTTCAAGTTAGTGAGTTTGTTGAACCATATCGAGTTGCTCCTTTGATTGACTTGGAAGAAAATTTAAATTTTCATGTTTTCGATGATAATCTTGTTGATGTTGACGCAGAGGAGTTTAATATTGTTTTGAGCTCTAACAGACAAGCAAATGTCGATGAAGATGATGATATCCATATTGAAGATTGTGATGAAGGTGATGACTATTCAATTGACGATGAAAAAGAAGAAAATTCAGATTAACTATTAGAATGAAGCCCTGTGTAAAAAAAAAATTCATGTAATACATATTATAGATGATATATTTTGTAACATGAAATATTTATTTTATAAGTTTATGTATTGTTTAAGCATTGTTGTTATTGTTTTGTGCGATGGACAGTTTAGCAATCAAAACAATTACTCGACCAACAGACAAACTTCCGTCGGCATTTCACAGAGAGTTGAAAAATAATTACTTGAAATGCCACTATCATCGACGTCCATACTGACGAATTCCAGTTCGTCGGTATATTGTCGGCGGGGTCACTATTACCGATAAAATCACCGATGAACTGTGCAAATTCCAAAGAGCAGTGTATTAAATGCATCTCTGACCGCGTCATTTTACCGACGGACCGCGAAAATTATGGAGGTTAATACAAAACATTAGTGTGAAATTCAAAAAATACCGACGGATTTTTGAAACTTCACCGACAGAATAAATTAAAATAATATTATTTTTAATATCCGTCGGTAAAACTGCCCTATAAATGCTAGCAACCGCCTCTTCAGTTCATTTTTTCATCTCCTCTGTTCTTAATTTCCCCTCTTCTTCAATTCTTTTCCTCTCATTTCCTTCAAGATCTCTGCAAAGGTTACTAGTTTTATTTTTGAATCTTCATCAAATTAAAAGGTAAGTGTTTCATCTATTTCATTTTACTTTAAGGATTTTTTTTTATTTTAGCTATTTTTATTTTTGTTTTGGTGTATTTTTATAATGTAGATAAAGTCTTGAATTAAACACATTATTAAGGTAAGCATATTTCATTCCTAAAGTCTATAGTTTTTTTTTTAATTTATTGAATATATTTTCTTGTTGTATTAGCATAATTATTGAATAATTTGTTGAATTATCATTGTTAATGTTGAATTTACCTTAGAATAAGTAATTGAATATGTTGGAATAATTAGTAATTTTACTACATTATTGCATGATTTGTATTTAATTATTTGCATTAATTTTAATTGTTAGTCTAGAGTTTTTTTTGAATTTATTGAATATTTTTTATTGTTTGTATTTATATAATGATTGCATAATTTGTTGAATTGTAATTGTTAATGGTGAATTTACCTTAGAATAAGAAATTGAATATTTTGAAATAATTAGTAATTTTACTACATTATTGCATGATTTGTGTTTAATTATTTGCATTAATTTTAATTGTTAGTCTAGAGTTTTTTTGAATTTATTGAATATTTTTTATTGTTTGTATTTATATAATGATTGAATATGTTGTTAATGTTGAATTTACCTTGTAATTAGTATGAATGTTATATGTATAGATGTTATGTTATATACAATATTAGTATAGATGGAGTCAATTGGTTGTGGCTTTTGTGAAATTTGCAGGTTTGTGGATTTGGGTAGTATCTAGTATAGGGGAGGTGCTGTTGAATTTTTTTTAAGATTCGAATTTAATTATATAATTATTCGTATACAATTGTATAGATGCTTAGGGGATGTGTACAGCTCGTCGCTCACGTATGATCGCAGCTAGTTCTTCTAGCAGTGAGGATGACGTATCCTTAGGTGCCTCTCAAGAAAAGGCATCTACGCCACCTGCGCCATCAACCGATATTGCCTTTTCCAGCGCGGGTTCACAGCGCAGAGGTGGCGTGCCTTTGTAGCGGAATCAATTCACTCGCAAATACGAGGCACAGTGGAAGGACGACCTTTCAATGTAAGTTTGTTAAGGTTTTAGTTTTTTCTTTTAAATTATAACATAATTTATGAACAACTAATCAATATTTCATGAATTTAATTTATTTTCAGGTTCACAAACATTGAGGCCGCCTGAGTAATATCATCGGTGTTTAAATCGTCAATGGAGATTTCATTATTTCAATGGAGTCAGGTATCCAGACATCCTGAATGGATACCTCAAATCGATACATGGTTTAACAGATTTGAGGTTGGTGTTAATTTCTAATTTCCAGCTTATTTCTAATAATATATTAATATAATTGTAAATAAATTATTGTTTTTATTTATCTAATTATTTATACACAACACAAATTCACCTGGGATATGGCGCATGACAAAGTTGTGAGGAGGGTGTGGAAAATCACGCGGAAACTAGGTAACATCAAAAACAATATAAGATTTTTTTAGAAAAAAATTTATGTTTCAACTTCTAATTTCTCGTTATGGAAGTAGGTTGCGTGATTTTTTGTATGAATCACAAAAAAAGACAAAAAAAAACCGCGAGAGATAGGGGTCTCCAAGGCTGGAACGACGTGGCTGTTTGGAGGGATTTCAAACCGATATAAATCCAAAAGATATATGGCCGCACTATCTTGACCACGTGACGTCTGAGCGATTCACACGACGCTCACAGTCCGGTGCTGGCAACCAGAATCGGCCAATTCATGGATCGGTGACAACGCACATCGTCGGCTCCGTTTCGTTTGCTGCACATGCGAAACGGATGATAATATTAATTTAAATGAAATATATCATTAAATTAATTTTTTGTTAATTAATCTTTTTTCATTATAGGCTACGTCTCTTGGACGTGAGCCGAGCCCGATGGAGTTGTTTGTGGAGAGGCACGTGCGGAGTCAAGACCACCAAAAAGGGGCGCAACAATTCATTGAAAACCGTGCTCAACACTTCGTGGTATGTTTGTTCAACTATTTTATTTTGTAAGTTATTATTTTTATTGAATTGAATATGATGATTGCTTTTTTTATTTTCAGGAGACCTATAATAGCCGGTTGAAGGAGAAATATAAGGACGATCCTTTGACCCATCCGGAATTCGATCCAGATTTATAGATGGAGGTTGGATCGTCTGGTGGACCCGATAAAAATCAAGTTTACGGGCTCTCCAACACTACGGCCGAGAACTTGCGGGCGGCCCGTAGTGTTTCAACCGTTGGGAGCTCCCAATCAGTATCGAGCACCCAAACTAAGGAGTTCGTGGCCTTGCAGCAACACACGGCTCAGCTTACCGAAAAATATGACCACCTATCAGCGGAGTATGCACAACTCAAAGTGGAGCATACACAACAAAAGGCAGAGTATGCACAACGATATGCACAACAAAAGGTGGATCATGAACAGCTTCGCGAAATGGTCATGAACATGGCATCACAGAGTGGTGATACATGTGCGCCTCCTCCTTTTTAGCCGTATAACAACCAGCCTCCTCCTCCTCCAACTCCACCATTATGTTAATTTGTGATGAATATTATTTAACTTTAATAGTTAATTTAATTTTTTTTTTAAACACATTCAGTTTGTAATGAATATTATTTAACTTTATTTTTTTTGTTTTTGATGTTTAATAAAAAATTTATTTGCATAATTGGTTTTTATTACCATTAATTTATATTATTTTATATTATTTTTCTAAATAATTTTTTAAAAACATATTTAAAAATAATCACATAAGGTTTTACCAACGGAATATATCCGTCGACATTTGACAATAGCTGCCACAGTCACCGACGAATTTATAGACGGATATATTCGGTCGGTATTATACACTCACCGATAAAGTTACCGACGGATTTAATCCGTCGGTATTTGACAGTACCTGCCATAATGACCGACGAATGTACAAATGGATATCTTCGGTTCGGTATTCCAAACACTCACCGACAAATTTACCGACGTTATGCATCTGGCGATATGTCATACTATCACCGACAGGATAAATCTGTCGGTATATTTCAAGCGGGAAACTTTTTTTTGGCGCGTAATTTCCGTCTGTAAAACCATTGACAAATGTTTTTTTATTTTTCCGACAGATATAGCGACGGACTCTGGTATTACCGATGAAAGGAAAGCCAACGGACGTATTCCATCGGTAAATAAATTACTGACAAAATCTTAATCACATACCGACGGAAGATTTTCATCGATAAAAATATGAAATCTTGTAGTGAAGCAACCCCCAACGAAATATATAACAATCTGGAAAGCTAAAAATCAGGTTTGATAGAACCTTAACCTAGACGTAAGCCTGTACCTAAGAATCAAAGGTAGTGGAAAAAGATTTAGACCCAGAGATAACCTTGTATTTAAGAACCCTAAGTCTATGAATGACGCCACGAAGCCCGTCTTTAATAAGTCAGTGTACAATCTTTGTCCCTACAAAGAAATGTTATTTTGCCACAAACAAACAAAAGGAAAACTCATTTATTCTCAAACTTGCTACTCAAATTTACAGATAAAAAAAACATAATATAATCTCCTCTAACTAACCGTAATAGACTCCTTTTGGGTTGCAAGCAAATGAGCCTAAATTAGTAATCAATTAACATAAGTCCAATAAAAAAATAAGCATTTAAACAATGTATAATAGGCCAAAACAAACCCAAATTAAAAATAATTATTCAAAAATAAATAAAAAAATAAAATTGAATAATAAAAACAAAGTCTTCATACTAAAATTCCTCTACGTAGCTCGAATCTCTAATTTTCACACATTCTTGACAGATTTTTAATTCTGACTTCAAACACATCGTTCTCTCTTGTATGGATGAATTATCGGGCCTACCATATATGGTTGGAAAGCTTAAGATGTGTAGTTTTCATCACAACTTGAATCGTAGCAACATTCCACCTGTAGCTCCAAATATGTTCTAAACAGTACATAAATGTCTAGTTTGGTAGATTTGACAAGATTTATTTAGTAACTTCAACCCTCTAAAATAATATTTTCTTAAACTTCATTTGACCTGAAAATGTTCCATGTGTCTAGTATCTCCCTGTAAAATTTCAGCTTGTTCTGATCTACGGTTTGAGATATATGTTCAATCTTGCAAAACTAGTCAGTAGACATTTTAAGGTGAAATTCGAACCGACTTGGTTTGTATCACTATTATCCTTCACATTGTTTTTGAACTTTTTCAAAAAGATTTAAGACTTGCACTTTAACTATACTTATTATTTCCAAATGGAAACTTTCTCAATTTAATGAAATTTCAGCCGAGTTTCTCTTATACAAAAACTCTATTCAATTTTCATCCTGTCATTTCCTATATAAAACACGTCATAAAATTCTAACATCATCATCACACGGGTAAGTTCATGTAACAACCCTAACTTTAAAACATGTTTCAAACAATTCACTCGTCATGGATCATTAAAAACCCTAGATATATTTTTAATTTTAATTTCATAATCCATCATTCATGATTACATGTTACTCTCATTTTAGTTGTTTAATATTATATTGAAATCTTGGCAGAGTCTACCCAAAAAATTACACATTCTCAAATGTCGACGTCACGATCCACAAACATTCCAAACAAATTCATGATCCAGCCATCCTGGATCTTTACCATTATATCACTCATCAAGGATAAAATTCAGCACTAGGATAACAAAACATATAAACTTCTATTTTTATTTCCTTAATCTGTAATTAACACTTTAACATAAATACCTAATCTTATATTATTAGTCGATTATTCGACTCCATCTAATAATCCATTAATAACCTGACAAGGCAGTCGTACGTATGTCACCAACTCCACTCTGAGCAGCTTAGTCAATCAAATATCTCAGCAGTCAAATACATTGACGCCACTAACTCCACTCAAGACAACTAGTCAATTAAATATCTCGACAATCAATCACATTGACGCTACTAGTTCCACTCAGGAGAACCAACCAATTAAATATCATGGTAGTCAATTACATTGACGCCACTAGTTTCTCTCATTGAATGGAACTCATTGATACTAAGATCAACCATTTTGGTAGTTAGAATCAGAGTCAACTAAGAATTTCTCTCTCTACCACCGGAATCTAGTGACACACTCTCCTCTCTTAAATCAGGAAATGAAAAAAGATAAGGACAAAAAATTTATCAATTGAAAGTAGTAGGTCAACCAAAGTTAACCTTTCACGTAAATTTTGAAAAGCCACCATGTTTCTTTACCTTTATCAGTTTGGCCCTTATTCTTTCTATCTTGTCATTTTTAAACAATTTAGAACAATTTGACCTTAAAATAATCAAATTAAAGAGAAAATAAAGACCAAGCACCAAAATAAAAATAAAAATGCACTACTTCACTCCACGATGACTTATGAGAGGCTCACGCCACTTAGTTTTTTATTAATTATATGTGGGTTGTAGGCCATTTACTGAAAGTGGAATTTGAAATAAGGAAAATAGAAAATCCATGGTAATGTATAACAAGTATTGGATTTGGTCTTTGACGATGTCTATCAATTTTCAACCTAGATCACACTCTCTACAGTAGGAAACATTGGATCTATATCACAACCATTTTAAAAAGAAGTTTATTTACTTTATTTATAGTTTTATGTTGTCAATAAATATGAAAATAATAGAAAGATCATATTCATTTATTTTTTTAGATTTGTTTTTAAGATTTAATCAATGTTGGTTTTTTTCTCCTTAATTAGAGGTGGAGTTGAATTTATATATTAGTATTAGAGATATTTATAATTTTAGTATTGTATTAAGAATATAATAATCAATCAAAAAATTTTAAAGACTTCAAGCTCTTTTATATAATGAAATGCTCTCATCTTTTTTAATGTTCAAGTTAATTCTTTATATTTTAATAATTAATGAATAGCATATCACAACACAATATTAGTCAAATAAGTTTTTAAAGAGTTTTAAGTTTTGGAATCATAAAAAATTGTTTTTTAAAATTTTTTCACCATAAAATACCTAAACATTCTAGAAACCTTTAAAAACTCATTTGAAATGACAAGATAACATCTAATCTTACTAAAAAAAAATCACTAAATAAAAAAAATTAACGACCTGTTTTATTTTTTATTTTGGCACTGTGAGTGAGAAAATCCTCCTTCATTGATCTCCCTTTAAAATATCTAACCTATTGACAAAAAGATCACCTTTTTTGGTGGTTGGAATATCAATATTTTTTAGTGATTTTCTCTCTCCCTCACACCTAAATACCGAAAAATAAACAAAAACAAAAAAGCTTTTATACTAAAACTAAAATTGTAAAGAAATAAAAGGGAAATAGATAGACTAAAATACACGTTTTCATGAATTTGGTAATGGCCAAGTAGTTTTTCCTTGTTTATAATTTGGTTATCTATCTTTTAATTTTGTTTCTCTACTACAAATTCAAACAATACCTTATTCAATTGGTCATAAAAGGGTGCAATTGAATTACAAAAAAAAGTTTAAGGACAGTAAAGGAAGAAGAAGGAAAATAGGTGGAATAACAAACATTTTTTCATGATTTGATAGTGGCCATATGGTTTTTCCTTGTTTTACTATTTGGTCCTTTGTTTTAAAAATATTTCAACTAAAAATTCTAACAATACAACGTTAAATTGGTCACACAAAAAAAGAGTTAGAGGAAAAAATTGAAAAACAAATTGCAACTTTGATCTATAATTACAATATAAATTTATTATACTTTTGTCATAAATAGACATAAAAAATTTAATAATAAATATTCAATCCAATAACATTATACTCGAATAAAAAAATTAAAGACATATTCATATTGAAACTGAGAAAATACATCACAAACTAAAAGTTAAATTGAATTATAAAAGACATAAATCAACATTATCATGGTACAACTTATTTCATGGCATTGTGGCTTGATGGATCCAAAACCAAAAATAAAGCTAGTACCGTGGTGATAATATCCTTATTAAGTCATAAAGTGACCTTATGTTTTTTTACTTGATTTTCCTTGCATTAATGATTAATATGAGGCCTTAATCATAAGCCTATAGAAATACTCTTGAAGTTAGGAGCATAATCAGTTATAGTGACTAAGGATTAATTACTTATGATAAACCACTTATCTAAAGAATATAAATATGAACATTTAACTCTAACTCTATGGCATATTGTAGACACAAACTATATTAAAGTTTTGTCTAATCTTATTGTTGTTTTTCAATTAGAGAAAACAATATATGGATTAAGGTAGAAGATGACTTTCAATTGTCATGGCATTATCCTTGTAAAAATGCATAAGACAATAGCAATAAAATAGTTTCTTAAATTTGTTGTCAAGTACAAGCAAAGGATCTTAATGACACTAGTACTTTTGGAAAAAAAAAAATTCAAGATCCTTCACAAAAAGTTTAAAGTTCTTTCAAAATGAAAGAAACCAATCAAAAACTTAGTATGAGAATCACTCGACCACATAAAAGATAGCAAGAATGTCGATCTTTTTATTAAAAATAGTCTAATAGTCTAACCTCAAAAAGTCTCCATAAAAGAGTATTTATACTATAAAGAATCATAAGTCTAATAGGATATCCCTAATAGATATAGATAAATCTAATAAATAATAATAATCCAATGAACTCAAAAATCTTTTGTGTGGTTAAGTGATTTTCATACTACGTTCTTAATTGAACTTGCAAACTTTTTGAAGGATTAATCAACTTCATTGTAAATTTATACTACTCATTTGCATCTTTTTATAGATGTAGGATGGGGGTGATCACTGTGCATAACTTTTGTTCCCTGAAGCAAGTTTTTGTTGGGCCAAATTACAAACCATTCAATTCTAATTTTAGCATGTCTTACAAGATATCCACGTCACGTAGGGGTAATTATTTTTGATTCGATTCAGTTTTTATAAAAAAAAAAATAACCAAACCGAATTTAAAAAAAAATGAAACCGGTTCAAACCAACCGGTTTCGGTTCGGTTTGGTTTTTTAGAAGAAAAACCGGTTCAAACAGGTTTGGCTCGGTTTTGGCGTGGTTTGGCTCTTTTTTCTGGTTTGGCTCAGTTTTTTCCGGTTTTTTTATTCGGTTCGGTTTTTTCGGTTTCAGGCTTATAAAACCAAACCGGTCGGTTTTTTCAAAATTTTAATCGGTTTTTTTTCACAGTTTAGTTTTTTAAGTTATTTTTTTCTGGTTTTTTCAGTTTAATCAGTTTTTTGATTTGTTTGCTCACTCCTAACGTCAAGTTGCATCTATATACTTTACATATTAAAATTATTTTAGAAGTCATACTACTTGAATTGCAGAAGGGACATCTACGAATGCAAGCTACTTCGGATTAGCTGGACGTGTGGCTAGAGGAGGAGTTCCGAAAGCCATAATTGCTGTGTACAAAGTATTCTGGGCAAATGGCTGTACCTCTGCAGATATCGTAGGAGCTTTCAAAGATGCAATAGCAGATAGGGTGGACATTCTATCAGTTTCACTAGGGAGTGAATGACCAACTCCATATCATGCAGGTGGAATCGCCATCGGAACTTTCCATGCCATGAAAAATGGAATTTTAACTTCCTGGTCTGCAGGAACCAGCGGGGCATGCCAAAGAGAAATCTCAAACTCTAATGGCTGCAAGCACCATTGACAGTAGTTTTGCCACCAAAGTCGGAAACAGACAGATCTCCCTCGTAAACCTTGCTCGAAACCATTTCTGATCCATTAAATTCAACTGCTACTGCCATTTTATTTTTTTCTTTCAAGCAGAAGCTTCTTTAAGATGATTAATTCTTTTCTTCAACTCGTATTCAAAAAATCCGTTTCTTCGAATATTTGCCAGATTTGGGTTACCCCCTTTTCATATTCATTAGAAACTATAAAACGTGTGTTTTTTTTATGTAGTAATTTTACTATTCGCATTTTCACATTTCACTGTTGATTTTAATAACGAAATTTTTAAAAAATTCAATTTGATCCTCGTACTTTATTTTTTTGCATAATTAAGCTCTTTTTTTCCCAAATTGAAGCCCAATTGCATAATTGTTTGGTGGTGAGGGTTGAATTGATGAAAAAAAAAGGGGGCTTAAGTGAAAAAACACGAGTAACATACATGACAACTCTAAAATTTGTTTTAAAAGTTCATTTTAGTCCCCCGTCTTTTTAATTTATTAAGTAATCAATCCCTATAATTTTTAAACATTACATTATGATAACATGCTTTATTTTCTTTTTTTTATAGTCCTTTTTCAATGGAGAAGAGAGGGGGTCATTGAATTTCAATTTAGAGAGAAAAAGTTGTTGTTGGTGACGATTCTAACAACTAAAAAACTTAATTTTCATATCAAATGGTATCATATAATGAGTGGAGTTAAGATTGAGTATTTTTCTTACCTTGAAAATAACTAAAAAAAAATCTAAACTCTGAAATATTTTTTTTTTTGGATTGATTATGGATTTTGAGGCTTTTGCGTTTTTAAAAGGCCATGGATTGATTAAACAATGTTTGAAAAGCGTTTCTAGATGTTTTTGGGTCAAGGATGAGTTGAAAATAAGTTCTTAGATTGAAAAAACAGTAGCCATGTTTTTACGGCCACAACAATTGTCGGAATCTAGGCAATTATAGACAACACGTCATTTATTGTGGTAAAAAATAGTTCAAGGGACACGTCGTCAACCTAGTTAACTTCAAGAAAAAAAAATAAAGGCATGCGCGCATAAGCCTGGACTTACAAGTCGCGCACAAGCCCTTTCTTTGTGAGCTCGGTGCTAGACCTGGCTTACAAGACCCACAATGCCTAGCGTGATTCTTTTCTTTTTTTATAATTTTTTTTTAAATTACTTCTTTTTATTTGTATTTTTAAAAACAGTTTTTGCATTTATGTTTTGAATCATACCGCTTCTCTGTGATTTTTTTTGTCTTATTTAAATTTTTTAAATAACAATTATTTTTTAATTATATTGAATGTTTAACTTTTTTTAATGAGATTAGTGTGATTCATCGATAATTTATATATTAAATTTATTTTTAAAAATAAAAAAGATTTATTTTTTTATAATATTTTTAATATATGCAGCCTTGCATAGATTTGTTTTCTTTTATTTTATTCAACAAATTTGACGTATGTCGATTTCTGTTACAAATTTACTTTCATAAATAAATTCATTAAACACAACCGGGTAAATGACCCGTATTACGATATTAAATATCTTGATTTACATTTGTCACTCAATCTTTCCAATTATATTTTTATTTATCATTGATGGCTTTTTTTAATTTATTTACAAAATAGTTTATAATTTATGTAATTAGATGCGTTCACAAGTTTTTCAATTTATGTTTAAGATTTTTTATGTAAAAAAAAAGACATTAAAAAATTCTACATGTTCAATTTTGTTTATCATTTATTGGTATTTTTAATTTGATCCTTATTCTTTTGATATATTTTTTTTACCCTATTATAAAAAATTTATTGTTTTTAATTTCACCATTCAATCCAAGTTAATTATATTTTTTTTTATTTTGATCCTCATTCTTTTGATTTTTTTAATGTTTTTATTCTTTTCAATTTAACTTCAAAATTAAAAATTTATTGTTGCCTTTTTGAATTATTTTTTCTTTTGATTTTAACCCACATTCTTTTAATTGTTATTTTTTTTGAAAAAAATTATCTAATTTTTTTTCAATTTATCCTTCAACGTTTCATTTCCTAGGGATTGGATTTCATGATTTTTCTCATATATAATGTTTTTGGTATGATGACTTAGGTCACGAGTTTGAAAAGTTAACAGGAATTGATATTTTTTTTCTTATTTTCTTTTCCAGTATCGTCATTTGAGATTGTATTCTAAAAATAAATAGTATTGTGGCTATCTTCAATTCTTTTTTCTACTAAATTATCTCAACTTCATGACCTATAAAACAAGTTTGTCAAGTAATCCAAACTAGCTCGCCTCTTAAACTCACACTAATTTTTTATTCTTTTTTTATCTTGTGTTATCCTTTTTATTTAACTAAATATCATATATTTTCTCGTTTATTATTGTTGTCTTTTTTCACATGACTTAAATAAATCTAGCTTATTTAATTGATCATTACTATAACAAAGTAATTAGAATTTAAAAAAAAAAACACTTACGACAAGTAAATATTTTACTGGAAATATAGTGTGTGTGTACTCAGCATAGCTCGTACGCTGCGGGCACCAGTCTAGTAGCAATATAAAAATGAACAAAACCATAAATATAACGCTGCATCATTTAATCATATGGCGAAAATGATGATTTTAAAGCGCTGCGTCACATGCAGCTCCTATACTCAAAATTGGCATGAGAAAGTTAGCAGCTAAGCTTTGTTCTCAACAAGTGAACGAAATTCAAAGCCAGGTGAAAAAAGAGCACAACCCTAGTACTGGCTGTGTGAATGTGTTTGGCATTGAGACTGCGGCTGAGGTTCAGAATCAGCTGCAAATATTAATACTTAATTAAATTAAAAATTGAGTTTTGTTTTGGTTAGACCCACTTAAATTGCGGTTGTGACTATGGTTTAACAAAAATAGAATTTACATGCTTTTGCATCTGCAGAAGCATTTGTGCTTTCCTTTACAAAGACGACATGCAACACTTTGACAAAGAAGGGTATGCACAAATAACACATAACACATGCACATCTTGGACCGCATAAAATGATACACTTAGGTTACAAGGATAATGCCTGACAGAAATAAATTTGTGCACTATCTTGAACTGAAAACAGGATCTGCATCTAAGGTTGGTTGTGTTCTTCGAGTGTACTTGAGCAGCAAACCTTCTGAAGAAAGGCCAGGTACTTTTAGGTCTCTGAAAAATAAATTTCATTATGGGAAATTGAATTACATCAAATATCAGATCCAGAGAAAAGAGAAAAGAAGGAAATAGGATCAAACCTTATATATGGCTGTAAATCCTTCCACTCCCATTTTGACCGCTCTCTAAAGAGCATGTTGAAACGTTCAGCAGGTGTTAAGGGCAATGAAGAAACACTGAAGGAATAAACCCATGTCTCAACGCCAAGCTTCTCCGTCAAAACTTCACCTTCCAACATGTTGAAACTTGCCTGCATCCTACCCGGAATCCTCTGCAACCATTCAGCCATAAAAGTCTCCATCTTCTTCTTCCCTGTGCTCAAGATTTGTCTTGCAAAATGCACACATACACGACTCTCATCCAACCTCCAAACACAACTCCTTCCCACATCCCCATCCACCTTACTGCCATAAACATGCAAACAATGACAGGCAAGCTTATCAGGAAATCCATCAGACACCAGCACACTCACAACATCATCTTCGTTGAGTGCATCAAGTGACCAGTCATTCAAAACTGAATTGTGCAAAAGCATCCTCAGAATCATGTCCATGTATTTTTCATCAACAATTCTCCAAAACCCATCAATCTCCACAGCTGAAAGAGCACATAATCCATTCCTCATCTCCTCATCACTAGCCTGAACCCTTTCAACCAGATCATCCCAATTATACAATCTTGCTTTATTTTTCTCCACATCCTCCATGAAATCCATTTCTAAAACATCCTCATAGCTATAAGGATTTTCTGAAAGAAGCAATTTAAGCCTGTCAAGCTTGGGAGCAACCTCAACGAGCTCCATGTTTCCAGGTGCAACTTTAATGACAGGTGCAAAATCATTAATTTCCCCATCAAAATCTTGTGAATTTTCACAGAGTGCGAATTGACCTGACGGGGGTATAAGGAATGGAGAATTAGAATTTCCAACAAACTTAATGGCATAAGTTTTTGACTGAGTACAAAGCACTGAATCTTCATCCAGCTGGCCTCTTAACGCCACCCTACAAAGAAATTAATTTATTTTTTTAAAAAAAAAAGAGCTACATGTCCAATGAATTTCAACAACTAAATTGAACTTATACCTCTCGTGGAGGATATCAGGGAGGAGTTTCTCATCAATCTCAAGGAGCATCAGATCATCATGAGAACCAAAGAGAGCGTGATACCCAATAGCAATCGAAGAGTTTGGTTCAAGATTTAACACCGATTCTGCTCCTTTTATCCGTGATGATTTTTCCATAATTTCTACCTCGAATAAATAAATAAAAATGAAATGAAACGCTAAAAATGTTCCAAGAAAAGAAAAGAAAAAATCCTTCTCTTGGGTCACTTGTTTAGGGTTTCTCTACTTAGCTGCCTACACCGCCAGCGATTACTAAATATTTGCCATTAATTATCAAATAACGGGAAGTAAAAGAAAAAGAAAAAGAAAAAGCGCAGTCCTTTTTTTTTTATCTAGAACTAAAGATATCCAAATCAAATGCAGCAATGAAAAACTTACAGAGCTTAAATCCAAAGCAAGCGAGTCCGTTGCTGTGTCCGATCTGGGTGGGTGGGAGGTCGGCTAGGGTTTCTAATTTGTTGGACCTTATTAGAGAATATGGATAGAATTGAAATTTTTGGGCGCGCGCGTTTCCTCTATGCCCGCCATTTTTCTATTACCCTTGTTAATTAAAACGAATAAATTATAAATTATTCCCTCTAGTTTTGCTAAATGAGCTTAATAATCCCTTATTCTTAAAACATAATTAATTAGCTCCTTGACTATTCAATTAATTAGAAAAAGGACTGATTGATTAGTTTTTATTAAATTAAAGAGATTATTTCATTTGATTTACAATCCTAAAAAAAAGAGTTTGTCTTTTTTCATAAGAGCCGAGATGTTATTTAGAATAATTAAATTGCTAATAAAGCTATTTAAACGTGTGAACAAGTTTTTTTTTTGTTTTTACTTGTATGCTAAAGTCATTCATTAGAGCTAATTGGATATTAATATATTTGATACATAATTATTTTAATAA